>Ga0081606_1000899_pt1 | contig 10482 bp, 6 predicted proteins | sample EareggfetidaYelm_FD_71127 | JGI IMG/M metagenome (GOLD analysis project Ga0081606, IMG submission 71127) | Earthworm egg capsule microbial community from the University of Washington, USA - E. fetida Yelm (SPADES assembly) (version 2) | ecosystem: Host-associated > Annelida > Reproductive system...
AATTTCTCCACTAGAAAATAAAAAACGTTCCAAAAATAAAAGCGTTAAAAAACGCGTTTTTTATAAAAATAATAAAAAACGTAAAAAACGTTTTTTACATCTATGTTATATGCTGCTAGACGAGTGGTGGATAAATTGTGTTTCGTTTGACGGGCTGCCCTCAATGCCCTCCTTACGAAGTTCAGAAGTACATATTGAAGCCGAGCTATCATTGGAATCCATAGGTATAATTGCACCATGTAACACCTTAAACCCTGAGGTTTACTTAAGGAAAACACTAGTCATCTGTCACCATGAAATTATTCAGAATGGTAGGTCTCCTTTTTTGTCATGCTTCACAGAAGGGTTCTAATTGAGATGGGCCTCAAAAGCACTAATTAATGTATGGGCAATCAATGCTTGAAAGCTAGGCGAATATAATACTGCAAGTATATTCTGATATGACCACACATGAAAGAAATTTGAAACCAGATCTAATTTGTAGGGCTAGAGGAGTTATCGACCTCTTGGCTTTTGCTATAAAGTTTCCAATCGGATAGTCGGATAGTCCGCTGCCATAGGTATCTGGTAAAGTAAATGCACAGCCGCCAAAGGTATCTGGTGAAGTCGTAAATTCTAACAGTTTAGCAGTCATGGTTCACTTGATAAGTGACGGGGAAGGGGTCAATAGTATCGTCCTCTGCTTGTCCTATGCCCCTCTCTCTTTGGCCCAGTCCTAAATGGCTGGGTCATAGGATTGTTTGACCGGTAAGTAAGAGTGTTAGGGTGAAGATCTGATTACATTGATTTGTTTACATTGTGAGTGTTCCTCGCTTCCAATTGGCCAGAATCCAGGTTGATCTTATTTCATTGGCTGAGACTTTATCGATGTCACTGCATGCAGTCGATGACGGATGCGTAGGGTGGCTGTAAAAGCCTGTCCACGTGGTCTAGAGAGGCTTGTTGTACAGTACTGGGTCTGAAGAGAGAAGTCATTTTCTGTAACTGGGCCTTTCGTTACCAAGTCGATTTTACTCAGTTTAAGGGAAGTTTTTGTTTACATGTGGCACAGTTAATCCGATATATCCTGTTGTATTGATCCTGGTAATGCTCGTGTTACCCAATGCTCTCATACTGCGATATAACTTCAAACCTGGGTCTTGTGCTATAGCTGTCCGGAAAATCTTTATGTATTAAAATAATTGTATATCACATATTGTTTATAGTTGTGTTAGAAACCTCTCAGACTTGTTAAAAGATCGCTATCTTGCCGATTTAACAAGGTGAGAAAAAAACTCAATTACGCTGTCTTGATTGCTGTCTTTTGTTGGGCTTCACAAGACGTGCTTATCCTCCCTTCAGTTGGTTTTGGACTCCCTCGCTACTCCAACATTTCTGCCCACATGATTGATATCCCACACCGGCTTCCTGTCGCCTTTCATATCCAATACAAAGTACTGAGCTCTCCTAGTTGCTAGAACTTGACAGGTTCTAACTACAAAATATCTTTGGGACTTAATGTGCTCTGCTGTCTCTTCCTGTGCTCTGCGGTCTGTGCATAGACTTGTTCTCCTAGTTGTATGGGCAAGGAATGCCATGGCTCAACATCGTGCCTTTATTGTCATGGGCCCTCCTATGTGGAATGACCCCCACCAGCAATCTCCAATATTTAAGATTTTAGTTGGGGTCCCACCCTCATCCCTTCGTTACTTGAAGACATTTTTATTTTCTCGGGGCTGTGACAATGAGAGCACCTCTGAATAGCTAGTTCTGTAAGAGTCATTTTATAAATTCTCAGACATGATACGATACTATACGATGATACAATAAGTATGTACTACGGTTTAAGAACTCTAGTTTTATTCCAAAGATTTTCGTAAGTCTTTAGGCTATGGCTGTTGACTTGTGGATGTGTCTTCTCTACAGCATTTTGTCTTCTTGTTATAATTCCGGTTCAATAAATATGTAATTTAAAAAAAGCTGTCCTTGTGACTTGCTTTGAGAGCCATTTTGAAGTCCTCGTTAGTTCGTAATTTAAGATTGAGTTCAAAGATTTGTTTATTAACAGTACTTGTTTGGGTTCTAGCTTCTTCACCGTTGCACGTGTTCAAAAATTGAGTTCAAAAATTAGTTTATTAACAGTTCTTGTTTGGGTTTACTGGTGTGCCATTGAAGCTGCTTTTCACTGTTACAAGTGAAGGTGTTGAAGGCGTTTGGAAGATGGGTTGTTCATATGTGTTGATGTTGATGTGCCAGTGTTTTCACGTGTAAGTTAGTATGATTGTAAGTAAACTCTTAGCAGGGAGGATGTCTAATTTAATAATAATCAAATGAGCTTAGTATCCTGATCTTTTCTGCGTCCGGAAACGTTAAGTTGTGAGAAATCACATTATGGGTGATTACATTACCTGATGTCATTTGCCAGACATTGGTTTAATGGCTTACTCACTCAATATTGGCTTTAGATGTTGAATTCTGCTTGACAACTGTTCAGAAACGTATTTAATTGGAAATAACAGGAAAACAATGAAAGGTCATGGGCCTAGGCTTTCAGTTGAAATCCTTATGGATAACATTGCACAATGCACATAGTAGGTAGGCCTACATTACAGCCCATGCATCAGCTTGGACCAACCGTTGTTGTATTTTTCCACTGCACCTTCTGTTAATGGGTGTATCCTCCCACCAAACGACCGGGCTGCCAAGAAGACGTTGGCTTACAATAGGTTTCTGGATGACTCGCCTTGCCGTGCCTGGGTAACGGTACTTAGGTCCGGAATTCACGTGCACTTATTGGGCCTTAATAATTAGAGTGAAGCACATTCATATTGCAACTTGCAAGTTTGTTCACAATGTTCAGTGTCGGTTGACGTTCAGGTAGGATGAGTCAAGAACCTCTGCTTAAAATACTGTATAGGAGTCCACGCATCGGTACTGTGAAATACTAAACTTCGCCACTGTTGGCACTCCGACAGTGCCAGTCTCTAGCCTGGATAAAGTAAGAGGGCGACGTTAATGCTCTTCGTTATCACACAGTGTCCTTAAGCTGCAACTGCTGCTGCTATTAAATAACATGGTGCATACTGCTGTTTTAAACAGACCTATATGTCAAGACTCTAAGGGTGTATATTTTCTTTTGTGAATATAGGTTACGATGAAAACTGTATTGATCGTTATATATGTGAAGTGTTCTTTCACAGATGGTGCCCTGTCAGAGTGCACCCAGATGTTGGTTTAATATTAAGATTTCTTTTTGTTATTTTAGGCTACTGTAAAGCATCTCCTTTTGACTGCAGCTATACATACCTCGTTTCGCAGAGAGAGAGAGAGAGAGAGAGTTCTTTTGCGTTTACTGCTGCTTGTAACTGTTGCCGGTGTTTGTAAGGACAGACTGTGACTGAGAAGAGAACTGAGGAACATGGGGATTGTAGATCCGGATCCCACTTCCTATGGATTACCTCCTAAGCAGGCTCTGTACGATCCCGCGTTCGAGAAGGATGCGTGTGGAGTTGGCTATGTCGTCTCCATCGACGGCATCAGGTCGAATCAGGTAAGCCATTTCTCAACGCAGTCTCTTTGGGACACTACATGTTGGGCTGCTGTGGCACAGCGACTGAGCGACTAACATGCTTTTTACCTTTCTGACATGGGTTCAAATCCCGGTCTGTTATGTGGAAATTCAACCCAAACTATTTTGATGAACTGTAGGAAATTACATAGGCCATGATCTATGAGGACAGTAGTTATCAACCTTTTTGCACTCATTGACTCCTGGAACTCTGGCTCATTTTATCAGCCCCATTTTCAAGATGTAGTGTAATTGTGAATTGAAATTTTGGTGTAATCGCATAAACGATGTTAATTATTTTAACTTAGAATCGTGTCTAGCAGGAATGACTGAAAGCTGTGGAGAATTATACTCATTGCTCATTGCACCTTGAAATGTATGTAGCAAATCCTCTTGTTGTGGAACCTGAGTCCATTGATCTACATGTATGATAGAAGTGCCTCCTAATCTTCTACAACCCCAATTCCCAAAGTTGAATTTTCACCAGATACCTGAAATGCATTTTTCTAAATGAAAGCGTCATTTTGGGATATTTTTGAATATTGTATTCAGGATATCGACTGTGTAGGCCTAGTGCATTCTATAGTGATTATGATTCGAAGGCTTGATAGAAACGTTTTTGGCATTTGGTCAATTTTATATTTTCTCCACTTTCATGCACCCGGGTTTTAGGGATTCTGGTGCATCTTGTGTAAAGTTTAATATAAAGAAATGAAGTTAGAATAAGCAAGAAATTAAGAAATGAAGTTTGGAATGTTTGCTGTTATAAATAAATAAATGAAGGTCGGGATGTTTTCTATAATAATTCAATAAATAAAGTCCTGAAATGTTGCTGGTAGGTGTTGCGGGATGCGCAGATCATGATTGAACGCATGGAACACCGTGGTGGCACGAGCGGTGACAATGACACTGGAGACGGGGCTGGCATTCTGACTGGAATGCCTCACGAATTCTACAATGCAGCCTTCAAGTCAGTGTCCATCATACAGATTTAAAATAATAATATTCGGTTTTTCTATTGAAACTGACAAACCTGAGTATGGTTATGTGAAATAATAGAAACACATGATTACATATTATGTCATAACAAATTATATTATTATAACATATTATCGTGCCTCTGAATGGCCAATAATGTGAGGTGCCCTATAAATGTTTAGGACCTATAAGATACGATATTAAAGAAGAGATGATTTTATAACTGTAATCATTCATTAGTTCCATAATAATTATTGCGTGTCTTAGGGTACCAGCCATCTTTATCAGTGGGCCACAGAAAATGTTGCTTAGCACACGCCATGCGATCCGCCATCGTTAATGTATTTCTTAGAATATTTTCACTAATCACAAGATTGTGTTTGGAGCACTTTCATGTTACTGAAAAGTAAGTAGTTTTAAAGACGCATTACGAAGAAAAGGAATGGGTGTTTTGTAAATGGTTTCAAAATAATTGATGGGTAAACATCTAGTTCTTCAATATTATCATTCAGTTGGTGATGCACATCCCTGGGTTGAAATTACTTCTGAGTAGATGTTGAGGCAAAGGGAAACTCCCCTCCTGCTGAACAGGCATTTTCTATATGCATTTTGCAATGCTGTCTTCGCTCCTCCCTGCTGACCACATACTGTTCCATTCTAATGGCATCAGGATTCTATGCTCTAAAGTAATTTGACGAATAGCGATCTTATTATTATAATGATAATGCAACATCGACAATGAGTATAAGCAGTAAACATGTTAGAAAAAGAAGAGACGAGCTGTCCCTTAATCCAGCCCTGAGGCAGGCATGGGTATGAAGCATTTTCTTAGCCTTGGCATATGAGGACAATTGACAAGTACTCTTCCTTGCCGTCTCATCTTCTCACCAACAGTGTATGGTAAGTGTACCTTCATGGCTGACTTGGCTAGGAGGCCCAGTTGGAGCAGAAATCTCAATTCTGCCCTTTCGGAGATATGAACCTCCGACTTCTCCATTGGCAGTCCAGCATGCTTACCACTAGACCACCACTCACCCTGTAAACGTGTTAAATTACTCGGAACACATGATCAAATTAAGCCTTGTTTGGATATAAATTGTAAATGACCCATAAATGCAGCATGTTAAGGAGGTTGTAGTAGCCTGTATAGAAATGATGCAAGTTTAGCTTATGCTTCCGAAGATTAGCTAGCAGAGCTCTTTTGTTTTGCGCTGTAACATTAGCTGTCATTGAAGTGTTTTTTTCTCACATTTGCTGTGGCTCGAGACGAATGTTGACTTTGTATTCATTGTGCTTCGGAAGTGATGCATCAGCGCTCTTGAGTCTTAAGTTGCTGTAACCGATGCATTACCTGGCAGCTGCCAATCGATACGGAACAGTAATGAATGATAAACTGTGCAAATGCATGTATGAGCATTTGGGCTCGGACAATCGGTTTGCCATGACAACACAACACCAGTTGCATGGCGCGATGTTTGCTCTTAGAATATATATCCGCCTTATTATGCAGTGGTTTTGGGTGACTTCCATGTGTTTCTACCTAAAATTATTCTATGTTATAACCTGCAACCCCGTTCTCAGGATTTCGCCCTGTCAGCCAAGGATGATAAAAGTTTAATAGAAAGGGTATATACTGAACAATCATATAATCTGGTAACAGACCTTAATCCTTTATTCAAATGCCTTAGACTCCTAGCCATGTGACTATTGGTTTTCTTTATACCATCTCTAAGCTGCAGCTTGTGCCTTATTGCTGGTGCCTCAACAAGTTTGTGTAACTAACAAATACGAAGTGTCTCGGAGGCCTCGGGAGGTCGCGGAATCACAAATACTCGGGGACCTCTGAGTGACGACATTCAAGCGGCTGCCACAATTATACATAATAATTTGCGCTTTACGAAGCCCATAGCATGCGACCCAAATAGTCGAACTCGTAGCGTGGCACGCTTTGTGTTTATGGTTTTCAGGTTTGAATCCGGACCGCGCCGAAATTTTTTTTCAAACACGTCGTAAACGTTAGCTAGCGTCAGGTTAACGTCATATGGGGTCAGTATTACTATTAGTATAATTATTAGACACAAATTTCAATACATAGCGTGTTCGCTGGCAGAACTTTTCCGGCTTAGATTTGCGGACAAAAAATTCTTTAAAAGGCCGTGAGGGTGTCAGGGTTAGGGTCAGGGTAATCGTCGTGAGGGTCTTAGGGTTAGTATTAGGGTTAGTGTAGCCATTAGATACACATTTCATCTCCGAATCACACCCACAATTCGGAGGTCCCCTAGTATTTGAGAGTCGGCGACCTCCCGAGGTCCCCGAGTCACGTCGTAACAAATAATAGTTAGGCCTACAGTTTGGTCATGATATTACCTTCAGTAGTTTGTCTCTTCAGGTTTTTCTATCCACTTAGAGATCTGTTTTCTATATCGAGTTTACTGAATCCCAGGCTATACACTACATGCAAGATTTGATGGAAAAAGAAACAAGGGCAGACATAGACTGAATGGATGATATTTATGCAGACATGACATTCTGTCGACTAACACTAACGGGAGCATTGGACTGGACAAAATCACCGAGGACATTGTGTGGATCATTTATTTTTACCCATCACCGCCAAATAACTGACCTTAGGAACAGATGATAATGATGATGATGATGATGACGACGACGATGATGAGATCCATATTGATATGAATGGGGCTGGCTGCAACAGAGTTGAGAATAAAGCAAGGTACATTTTCTATGTTGTGTTTGATGTTTCCCATCTTCTTCAGAGGAGAGTTGTTCTGAGTGACTATCCTGTAATGATGCTTTGTGATCTTCCACTGCCCCGGGCCATAGCTTTGGTACTAATATTATCATGGGGCAGACTGGGCCAAATATCTTGTGTCTGATTTCTTTGGACCAGGCACCAGGCCCTTCAGACCAAAGTCCACTGAACTGCCTTTGCTTTGGCTGGTCTCAGGAACAGGGGTAGTTCTGACTTGAAACTCTGACTCAGCTGAGGCTCACGTTTTAGAGGTTTTTCATATCATCATCATCATCATCATCGCCAAAATTCACCATCATCGTCATCATCATCATCATCATCATCATCATCATCATCATCATCATCATCACCACCACCACCATCATCACTATCACCATCATCACTATCATCACCTCCATTATCATCACCACCTCCATTATCATCACCACCTCCATTATCATCAGCATCATGATCAATTCCTGACGCAAGGTGCTTGGCGGTGATGGGCATGGAGAAATTATCTTCATTGTCTTTGGTCATTTGCTAAGTGCATTGCTCCTCTTAGTCTAAGTGACTTTTTGTCCTCATTTATATTATCTATTCAGCATTGCTGAAGTCTCCTTTTTTCTTTTTTCTTTGAATGATGCATGTGGTGCATTGTGTTGGATTGGCTCAATACTGGAGCATTGATCCAGTGCTTCAGAAATTTTGATATTTTCGGCTGCTTCTTAGCACTTATTAGTGTTCCAAATGCTTCGAAGAATTGTTACGGCACTATGCAGCGAAGCAGACTGATAGTATGTTAGAAAAAACGAAGTCATGCAATGCTTTAGATTAATGAAACGAGGCGGACCTTAAGCTGCGTATGAATTTTTAAAAGCCTTTGGAAAGTCTTTGCTTTTAGCTATCAGTGATTAATTATTAAAGGCAACCAGTAGCTGTGACGCTCTAGTCGATATGGCCATACAAAGAAAACATGGTCCTCACAATGCAGGCTCTATTGGCTGCAAATGACTTAAATAAGACTGCAGCATTCCAACTTCATTACACCACAGCGGTTCACTAGCAACAACTGTAATTGTGAGAATTTCTATGGCATCATTGGTACCAATCTACTTCTAGGATGCTTTACGCACACTGTCAATGTCAATGCTTATGCTCAGAGTTTCATAGTCTGTACATCTTTAGCATGACACATTAACTGCACCTTTTAATTAGAATTTGTTTATTATTTAGATATTGCACTATCGAATTAATGACTAAGCAGTGCATAATATACTGCTGTGGCAGTGCTATGGAGATATGTAAATTAGAGCTGTACAGATATTAAATGGCCAATTGGCCATACTCCTAATCGGGCTACTTACGGTTATAACCTGCTCTCATATGATAGGCCAAAACTAAGAAAATGAAGTCGTTCACAGTTCATACCCAATTACTCATGGCTGCACTGCTTATGTATAACTCATCTGTTTCTACGTAACTAGTGTTAATTGGACAGATCAGTGACGTTCTGTTGTTGTTTCGTGTCAATGATGTGTAGGTCTTCGTGTGGTTCTGATCTGCCGCCACTTGGCCACTATGCCACTGGACTGATATTTCTCGATCAAGAGAAGGCAAAGGCTGAAGCGGTTGAGCAGCATTTCAACACGCTAGTTGAGGAAAGCAACCTGAAGGTCAGCCTCTATGATCCTCAATCATGCGTTCTTGCAAGAAACTGTGTTCTGTGGCAGCGGACAGTCGCATTTGACTGTGTGTTTTGCAGGGCTCGAAATGGACCGGAACGGACCGGAACGCTGTTCCGTTTCGTCAAATGCATCGGTGTAATTGTTCAGTTTCGTCGATTAAACTTCTTTCGTTTAACCTCTATATTGTCCTCTGAATGCTTCAATATTTTTTACCCGCGTTCTGTTTCGAAAACTTTTCCATTTCGAGCACTGGTGTTTTGGTATAACACTGTGTATGTACGTGTGTGTGCGGGTGTATGTGTGTGTGAAGCATCTTAGATGTAAACCTTGCTACTGACAATGCTATAGGAATTGTTATTAAATTGCTGTAGAACCGTTTACCATAAGTGGTTTCCTAAAAAAGGTGCTATATGAATCCTTGAATTAATGAATGAATGAATAATGTGAAATTGTGTTTTGTATTTTAGTATTGTGTATTTGTAATGAGCTTCCATTACCATTTATGCCGCTTTACGAATCTCTCTTGAAGTGTAATATAATGTAATGATGACATAGTGGTGTTGTGCAATTCGGTGATTGGAACTGCAGTTAACTCAGATTTTGACTTTTGACCTTATCTCTGTAAAGTGATGTTCTGTATAGGGCAGGATGTTGTTGTTGTTGCTGATACAGCTGCTGCTGTTGAAAATGTCAGAGTAGCTACAGAGAATCATGGGCTGCCCACATTACCTAACGATGAATCGATGATTATAGTTTCAGTGTCTTCATCATGCCCTAGTTTAAATTGACTGATGTCCAGACTATATTCAATTTCAGACATAGAATTGCCTTCAGAACTTGTAGGAGATGGTTCAAACGTGTTCGCTAACTTTTTTGTTGCTTGGCATCGTTGTCTATGCATAGTTTCTTTGATCTTTTTTATTTGTTCTGTCTCAGCAGTCAGCACCTCCCTTTGTTTAACTTTAGGCATAATTTTTCTATTGATTTGTGCGACCATTTTCTGTGATGCCGTTTGGCTACATAGTACATGTTAGAAGCCTCAGGAGTAGCATTCAATTACTTAAAATCAGCTTTCTTAGAAGTCAAATTTCTTATTCATAATAATTAATATTATGCAATTGTGTGAGTATTAATGGTGTTCACGCACACAATGCGGAAACAGGATTAATCAAACTGATTAAAACTAGACCTAAGCGACATGTCTCATTGAGCATATGACTGCTTTTTTGAGCGCTCTTGCCCCTACGAATCCTACACCAGTCGATTAATCACTTTAGGTGCATTTTTTAAGGCGGCCATGGTTCATTGGTCTTTCTTCTCTCACTAGTACACCATACCATTGCAGCGCTGTAGCTGCTATCTCACTACTATGACTTATGTTGTCATTGATTGGTTGGGCTCATATCGGGACCTGTCCGTTTGTGCAGGTTATCATAGTTGAATATTTTTATTCGAGATTGTGTCTGATATCGTCAGAGACACCAAATTCCGCCTCTTTCCCAAGCCTGGATAAAAAAGGA
>Ga0081606_1000901_pt1 | contig 10471 bp, 9 predicted proteins | sample EareggfetidaYelm_FD_71127 | JGI IMG/M metagenome (GOLD analysis project Ga0081606, IMG submission 71127) | Earthworm egg capsule microbial community from the University of Washington, USA - E. fetida Yelm (SPADES assembly) (version 2) | ecosystem: Host-associated > Annelida > Reproductive system...
CGTCGGGGTGACATACTCAAGGTTGCGGAACCGGTACGTAAACCAGCCATCCTTCGTTTCAATGTAGATAGGGTCGCCGACCTGGAACTGGTCGATCAGGTGCATGCCACCACCATACGCTGATCGGTGAGCAGCAATCGCAAAGTTGCCAACTGCACCGGGCATTTGTGTCGAGGGGTAGTGTCCGACACCCATCTTGAAACTGTTTAACACATCCATGCCATACCCCTGCGCAATATTGCGCTGGGTTCCAACACCGAATCGTGGCACGTACATGATCGCGAAGACTTCGGCATTGTCATAGGTTTTGGTGTCGATCACCGGCTCAGCCGGAGTCGCGGGAGCGTTCGGAGCCGGGCTAGCAGTTGGCGGTGCAGTGGATGGCTCGGGGTTCGTCTTGATAGCCCACTGTGCGTTCTGGTCGGCAGCTGCCGACGACTGTCCCTTTGCCAGAATCGCGTCGTTCCACCACAGCTGCCACCCAAGGAACAGAAGTACCAGGATGCCGGCGGTGATGAACAGTTCCCCACACACACCAACCACGGTTACTCGGCCCCGCGCCCGTCGTCGAGTACGGTTTCGGCTTCTCCCCCGCGGTCGCAGCGGAAGGTCATCCTGCGGCGCAGTCATGGAGTCAATCCTACTCGAATCGTCATATGGTCTCGGCTGCGTTGGACGTGCCGCGATCGGTGCACGCAGGTGCCTCGGCTAGAATCGGCGCATGGCACGTAGCAAATCGGTAAGAACCGAACCCGTCAAGGCTGTGAACGGCGAGACGGCACCTAATCCGGTGTGGTTTAAGCCGGTGATGCTTGGGTTCATGCTCCTGGGACTGGTCTGGATCATCGTCTTTTACATCAGTGGTTCGATGTGGCCGATCGAGAGTCTCGGCCAGTGGAACATCCTCGTTGGTTTTGGCATCATGCTGATTGGCTTCCTCATGACAACCCGGTGGCGCTGATCGCCCCACCCGGAGTGCGCACTCGAGCCTACAGCCCGAGGTACGCACTCGAGCCCACGACCCGACGCACACACTCGAGCCCGCACGACAACCCCTCGCGGGGCCATCCAATAACTACACCGGTGTAATTCTCCCCATGTGGAAAGTCCTGTGGATAACCGGCGGACTAGCCAAGACCCAGCGGCCCGACCGGGAAAACAAAGTATCTCAGGCTTAGTACGATCAACACGAGCGTGAGCCCCATCATCAGCCAGGGCTGTAACCGCTGTAGGTGGTTTGCGCGAGTCTCCACCAGAATCAGCCCCAACAGCAGCCCGGTCAGGAGGCCGCCGACGTGGGCTTGCCAGGAAATGGTGGGCACAAAAAATCCGAGGGCAAGGTTGATCCCCACCAGCACAAGCAGTTGCACGGTCGGTCCACCGAGCCGTCGTTGGATAACAAGCAGCGCGCCCATCACACCAAACAGGGCACCGGATGCCCCGACCACCGCACCGTTGCCCAGCTCACTGAACCACAGCACACCCACCGACCCACCGAGACCAGCAATGAAGTAGAGGGCAAGGAACCGCCAGCGACCAAGCATCGGTTCAAGCATTCGCCCCAGCACAAACAGCGTGTACATGTTGAGGAGGACGTGGAAAATAAGGCTCGAATGCACGGACAGCACCGTGAGCATTCGCCACGGTTCAAAATAGACCGGGGTTGAATAAGCCGGTTCGTAGTAGAGCAACTCCGTCACCCTGAGCCCCGGGACCAATTGCAGCAGGTACATCACGACCGTGATGGCAATGATCGCGTACGTCACAACGGGGGCATCGCTGGCTTCGGCCCGTCGACGCCACCTCGTCACGAGACTCGGGCGGGTTATCCCGGTTTTGCGCTGGCCTTGAATGCACGAGGGACAGATGACACCCACCGGGGCGGGTGTCTGGCACTCGCCGCACACCGTTTGGCCACACCGCTGGCACAGCACAAAACTCTGTCGCTGCGCATGACGGTAGCAAAAATTGACGCGGTCGTGTGCGAGGTCGGCCATGATGGGCCGCTACTGTGTCGCGATAGCGATGTTGTGGATAACCACGTCTGCAAGCGGGCGATCCTGTCCCCCCGTCGGCACCGCGGCAATGGTGTCAACAACGGCCTGACTCTCAGCCCCCACAACCCGCCCAAAAATTGTGTGTTTTCCCTGCAACCATGTCGTGGCCCCCACCGTAATGAAAAACTGTGAACCGTTGGTACCGCGGCCACCACGGGTTCCCGCATTGGCCATCGCCAACACATAGGGATCCGTGAAGTCCAGTTCCGGGCTGATCTCATCGTCAAACTGGTAACCCGGCCCACCGGTTCCGGATCCCAGTGGGTCTCCCCCCTGAATCATGAATCCCGGGATGATCCGGTGGAAGACGGTGCCCGAATAGAGTGGTGCGCTGGATGTCGCGCCCGATTCCGGGTGGGTCCACTCGAGTGTTCCCGCGGCCAAACCGATAAAATTCCTCACCGTCTTTGGAGCGTGATGACCGTAAAGCTCGACGGAGATTGGTCCGTGATTGGTCATAATGGTGGCGTGGGCGGTCGCGATGGGCATGGTCGCTATTGTTTCACGACCAACGGACAACCCGGTGGCAGGCTCACGGTAAACCCACGCTCAGTCGACCACTTTCGATGGCATGATGGATGTAGTTCACCGCGTCCCTGGAGGTCACCATGAGCCTGTCTCGAAGCCAACGGAAAGAACTGCAGGAACTGCGCGACAGCGCTGGGGAACTGTGGTCGAATCAGCAAATCGTGCTGGAGCACGCTGGGGCGGTTGCCTCTGCAGCTGGCCGTCAGCTGAAGGCCTTGACTCAACAGGAAGTTGTACCCCGGGTGCGCACCGGCTTCAACACCTATGTCCGACCCGGCCTGGGTCAGGCTGGCCGAGCGGCGCACGTCGTGGGCGAGGGTGTCGAGCAAACCGTTGGCAAGGTGATCGGGGCGGCCCTGTCAATCGGTGATATCGCACAGGATGCCCGTGTGCAGCGGGCTGTTCGGCGCTTCGCGCCACAGGCCGTCACCGTTGCCCCGCCCACAAAAAAGAAAAGTTCCGGGACCGGAGCGTTCCTTGCCGTAAGCGCAGGGCTCATTGCTGCGGCCGGAGTGGCCTACGCCATCTGGCAGACGTTCCGTGCCGACGATGAACTCTGGGTGGAAGACGACGCTACCGACCCGACTTCTTCTGACAGCTAGATGTACCCGGCCGTAAGGTTGATGAGATGAGGAGTGAAGACCATGAGCAACGGTCATACCCGACATCTCACCGTCTTGGATCTGGCGGGAGTCGTGTATTCGTCGGGCAAGGTCTTCGACGGATTGGCGACCGGAAGGCTCGATACGGAGAACTTTCTGCGCTCGGGCAGTCTGGACGGGGTGACCTCGCGTTCGGATCTTGCCCTGCTTGAGGATCTGCGGGATGTCGCTCAGTTCGTCGTCGACAGTGTCGGCACGCCCATCACTGCGGCGTATGTTCGTGCGGTGAACGCGAAGATCACGCGCAGCGGTGCACTGCATCCCGGGCAGCTACGGACGGCGGATCAGGGGATTGGCGTGCGGACGCGGTACGGGCGTCATGAGCCCGCGGTGCTCTCAGACACGGGGCTGCAGCGATTGTTTGATGAGTCGATCCGAGGCGATGATGCCCTCGACGATGCGCTGAGCCTCTTCGTGACACTCGCCAGGGCGCAGCCGTTCGAGGACGGGAACAAGCGGACGGCGCTGTTCACGGCGAACGGGTTCCTCGCGGGCCGCGGGGCGAGTCTGCTGCTCTCTATCCCGGTCGATGATAACGACCCCGGCGTGGCTGATACGTTCAACGACCTGCTCGCGCGGGCGTACGTGCACGGTGAGGCGGGTCCTGTGAAAGAGATGATGCGCCGATCAGTCATCCTTTTCGACCGGACGACGGAGGCGAAAAACCCGAAGGAGACGGTGCCGGATCGACATCATGCTGAGCCTGCCGCCGAGGCGTCGTCTCAGGCGACTCGCGGCTACGTGCGCTTCCCGGAGCTGAACCCGAAGAACAGGCCAGACCCCGAGGGCGATCCACCGGGGCCGCCTTCGCCGAGCCCCGAGCGCTGAACAATCCGCACGACAACCTCATCACGACCAGGGTCGCCCGGTCTATCGCAGTGCACGTACCGCTGCACCGTCGCGTCACAATCGGATGCGCCCGTCAGCGGGTTCTGTCTCGTTTAGTCGAAGCGCAATGTCAACGAGACTGACCCGGTGCAGTGTCGGCACCTCCGTGAGCGAAAACCACCGTGCTTCATCGCTTGAGCCGTGCTTTTCATGCTGCAGTGACCCGCCCACGATGTGTGCCCGATACACAACACGCAGCGCATAGAGCGATTCCCGACCGGTCAGTCGATGTGCTGCCGCAATGATCGTGGTGTCCACACCGAGCAACCGGTCAACAACCGACTCAAAGCCGGTTTCTTCCCGGATCTCCCGCACCGCCGCGTCGATGGGATGCTCCTCACCCTCGATCCCGCCGCCGGGCAACGACCAACCACTACGACCGTGCTCATTCCAGTGGGCGAGCAGGATGTGTCCATCCCGAACTATCACCCCGTACGCTGCGATCCGAATGTCCACCCAGTCACCCTAACCGCACAACACGGTTGGCACGGCTATCTGCGCCGCGCCGCCAAAAACCGTGGCCTGGGCTGGGCCGATGTGTCATACCGTTGCGCGTCACAGACCGCTCGCCCGGCATCCGCACTATCGTCGTCTCATTGCTCTGCGTTGACACAACACCGGGGCACGTGACGATGAGACCGCGCCCCCGAAAGGACGAACTGGATGGACCAGCGCCCCCCACGGCTACCTCAATCAATGCGTGTTCGGGTTGCCGCCGCCGCTATTGGTTCCCTCGTCGCCGTGACCGTCGCCGTGGTCCTCGCACAGTGGCTCCGCCGCATCCCGGCAATTCATGTCTTCATCGCGACATACCCGGGCGTTGTTGGACACGACCACGGAACACCGATCGGAACCCCACCGTGGCTAGCGTGGCAGCATTTTCTCAATACACTTTTTCTCCTCCTTATTGTGCGCACCGGGATGCAACTGCACTCCAAAAAGCGACCACCCGGTTTCTGGACTCGTGACAACGCCCGCTGGCCTCGCACTGCACGGCCGCCACGCCGACTCAGTATCTATCTGTGGTGTCACCTGTGGGTTGATGCGCTGTGGATCATGAACGGGATCATCTATGTTGTTCTGCTTGTTATCACCGGCCAGTGGCGGGTACTGGTGCCCACCGACTGGTCAGTGGTTCCTCATGCGGTGTCTGTTGCCCTGCAGTACGCCTCACTCGATTGGCCGCTCGAAAACGCGTGGGTGGGATACAACGCACTACAGCAGATCCTCTACACCACGGTGGTCTTTATCGCGGCACCACTCGCGATTCTCACCGGCCTGCGACTCTCTCCGGTCTGGCCCACCGGTGGATGGCTCGCCCGCCCTCTGTCCGAACGGATGGCCCGCGCCATCCACTACCCGGTTTTGCTGTTCTTTATCGGATTCACAATCGTCCACGTCGGACTCGTACTAACAACCGGAATGTTCCGCAACCTCAATCAGATGTACGCTGCGCGCGAGTCCGCCGATGCGGTCGGGTTTATCGTCTGTGCCACCGCGGTGGTCGTGATGGCCGTTGCGTGGGTTGTCGCGAAGCCCGGACTTCTGAAGCGCATAGCAGCCACAACGGGCAAGGTTCAGGGGTAGCGACGACGTGCCCGGCTCGGAGTTGCGTGTGATCGACCTCATTCAGACGACAGCCGGGAACGATCGCGGTGGTTAGTGGCCCCACCTGTGCTCTCAGCCTCACTCAGACAGCGGCGGAACCGTTCGTGGGCGTATGACCAACCACACCGACAGGGTCGCGAGGCAGGCGCAGAGGAACATGACCCCCGCCATCGGCGACGCGTCTGTTGTTCCCAGCATGCCGAGAATTGGTCCGACAATGCCCGCGAGGCCAAAGTTCACGGCACCGAGAATCGAGGAGGCGGTTCCCGCTTCGGCTCCGTGATGAGCAAGGGCCAATACCTGAACGGCGGGAAATGTGAACCCACACGCGCAGATGAGAAACCAGAGCGGGATGGCCGTTCCCCAGTAACCGGCATCCATGCGATCGAATACAAAAATGGCAACCGCAGACAGAATCTGCACAACTGTTGTTCCCGCAAGGATCCACTGGGGCTGTGCCCTTGTGCGCATTAGCCACGAACTAACCTGCACACCCGCAACAACACCGACCGAATTCATCCCAAATGCGAGGCCATATTGTTGCGGTGTGAAGTGGTACACGTCTTGAAAAAGGAACGACGATGTCGACAAATAGGCAAAGAGGCCGGTAAAGTTCAAGGCTCCCACGACAACGGCACCGACAAATATTCGGTCATGAAAAAGAACACGGAAGCGAGAACCGAGTGAGGATGTCGCAACCTGCCGATCCAGTTTGGGCAGGGTCTCCACAATCATCAATACGGTTGCAATAGCGACAACGAAACCGTATCCCGAGAGAACCCAGAACACACCCCGCCAGTCGGTAATTCGAAGCAACTGGGAACCAATCAACGGGGCAAGAATTGGTGCCGAACCATTGACAAGCGAGAGCCGAGAGAGCATTTTGACGAGCGGTTTTCCACCAAACAGGTCTCGCACGAGCGCCATCGTCACAACGCCACCGGCTGCGGCACCGAATCCCATGAGCAGACGAAACACCGTGAGCCAGGTGATGTCTGGTGACAGAGCCGCACCGACCGACGCGGCAACGTGAAGCAGGCACGACACAATCAGGGGCAGGCGGCGACCCACCCTGTCGCTCCACGGTCCGACAATCAGTTGGCCGACCGCGAATCCAATGACGGTACCGGTGAGGGTGAGCTGGATTGCCGTTTCGGTTACACCGAGGTCAACCTGCAGCGCAGGAAACGCAGGCAGGTACAGGTCGATTGTGAACGGACCGAGTGCCGTCAGCGCGCCGAGCACAAACACGTAGATGAGTCGTTGTCGTCGGCTGAGCAGATCTCCGGGGTGGGATGGTCGGTTGTAGTCGTCTGGTTGAACGATAGGGATGGGGCTTGTGAACGTCACGCTAGTTCCTGGTCAGCTAGAAAGTGGGGCACAGTGTCACGCGGTCTCGACACTGTGGGTCGCCGACACCAACCAAAACGGCATCCTCACCGGGATGATTCGCACTCACCAGTGTCGGGATCACGAATTTTGGTCGTGGTAAAGCCTACTCACAGAACTGGCACAGCGCTCGGTATCACGCCAAAAAATTTCGGAATGAGGGTCAAGAAAATCGGCGGGATGAGGTTTGCGTGTGAGTGTTGGGGAAAGTGAGTGAGGGTTTTCATCGGAATTCTACCCAGGGATCCTCAATGTTCGGTGAGAGCACGAGTGGTCTCACCGTGAGGTAGTAACCGTAGGCAGCGAAAGTGGATGTGACCGTCGTGAGGATTTCTTGGATGGCTGTCTCTGACAGAATTTCGGACAGTCTCTGATCCCACGGTGTTCAGGCATATTTGAATATCTTGGCCCTTTTCGACAGATCCTGGATTGCCATCTCGCCGAGTTCTTCAGAAAGTGATCTAGCTACGTTTGAGCGCAGCGCAAGAGAGTAATCGTAGCGTAGGTGGAGGGCGTATGTAAGATCGTTTATAGTCTTGCAAACGGTCCCTCTGTCATACGGGTGAGTGAGTGTGATTGTTTTATTTTCAACATGTATTATCGCATCCTTTATTTTCAATTGTGATCGAGCGCTTCCAAAGCCACTAGCCTTGAGTGCACTGATAGTTGCTGTAATTCTCAAATAAAACATAGTATCCGGCTGTATCACCAGCACAACGATATCCCGCCTGTGACAAAAATAGGGGTTGCTCTCACCGGTGACTTGCCCCATCACCTGAGGCTATTATCACCCCGTTCCTGCTGTCGATACAACGAGGTGTACAAACCGCCTGCGCGCAACAACTCTGTGTGCGTACCCCGCTCCACAATCCGCCCCTCATGGAGAACAAAAATCACATCCGCCGACACCACCGTCGAGAGCCGGTGCGCGACCGCTATGGTCGTACGGCCACGCGCCGCGTCATCAAGTGCCCGCTGCACAATCCGCTCCGAGATTGTGTCCAGCGCGCTAGTTGCCTCGTCGAGAATGAGCAATTCCGGGTCTTTCAGCAACACTCGCGCAATCGCGACGCGCTGCTTTTCACCGCCCGAAAGCCGGTGCCCCCGCTCCCCCACAATCGTTCCCAGGCCCTCCGGCAACTTCGCAATAAAGTCGTGCAAATTGGCCGCCCGAACGGCCACCATTAACTCCTCTTCGCTGGCATCGGGGCGAGCGTATCGCAGGTTATCACGAATGCTTGCGTGAAACAGGTACGTCTCCTGCGTCACAATCCCAATACGATCAACAAGCGATTCCCGCGTGAACTCTCGCACGTCAATACCCCCGCAGGTGATAGCGCCCGCAGTCACCTCATACAATCGCGGCACCAGTTGCACGATGGTCGATTTGCCCGCACCGCTGGGCCCGACAAACGCCGCGAATTGCCCTGGCTCTACCGAGAAACTCACCTCCGTGAGTGTTGCCGGAGCATCCGGGGCCACGCTCGGATAGCGAAACGAGACACCGTCGAACCGGATGCGCCCGAGCGGCGCAGTTGCCGCGAGCGAGCGAGCGTTCGGGGCATCCGCAATCGCGGGCACGAGGTCGAGGTACTCAAAGATTCGCGCAAACAAGGCACGGGATGTCTGCAGATCCAATGCCACCCGCATGAGCGCAATGAGCGGGAACAGCAACCGTGCCTGCACGGTCGTGAAGGCCACGATCGTTCCTGCCGAGACGGGGGCGGCGTGAGACAGGATGACAAGTCCGGCGATGAGGTAGACAATTGCCGGAATGGCGGACATAAAGACACTCACCATGGCGAAGAACCACTGCCCGGTCATCTGTTGTCGCACCTGCAACTGAATCTGATTGGCATTTTCCCCGGCGTACCGCTCAATCTCACTCGCCTGCCGATTGAAACTCTTGGCAAGAAGGATGCCCGAAATTGACAGCGTCTCCTGGGTGATCACCGACATTTCGGACAGTGACTCTTGAGTTTTTGTGGCGATCCGTGCTCGCACCTGTCCCACTCGTCGCTGCGCAATCACCATAAACGGCATAAAAATCACCGCAACAATTGTGAGCTGCCAGTTGAGAATAACCATCGCAATGCCCGCGGATAACACCTGAACAGTGTTACCAACTACGCTGGAGACAGTGTTGGTGACCACGTTCGCAACACCGCCGACGTCGTTTTGTAGTCGAGACTGGATAACTCCGGTGCGAGTGTGGGTAAAGAAGTTCAATTCCATCGACTGCAGCCGGGTAAAGAGCCGAACCCGCAGGCTTCCCATCACCCTGTTACCAATCGTTGCGGTCAGCCAGGTCTGCCACACTCCGAGCAGCGCGGAGACGAGGTAGACCACAATCATGATGATGACAAGCTCGCTCAGCACAGAAAAGTTGGGGGGCTCGCTCGAACCGGTCGCCGTGTGGGGGAAGAGCCCCTCGTCGAATGCCCGCTGAATGAGCAGCGGGGGCACAATGGCGAGCGCGGCCGTCGCGATAACGAGCAGCATCGTGACGGTGAGCCCGACCCGGAAGGGCGCGAACAGTTCCATGATCCGGCGGAGGAGGAAGGGAATTTCCGGCGCCTCGGCGTTAGCCGCACGCTGGGCCGTCACATCTCCCGATGCAACCCGGGTGCGGCTCTTTCCGTGCTGGCCAACCTGCCTCGTCATGCTCATAGCGACACCTTAGAGGACGGGTATACGCGGGCACACAGCGACACTGCGGGCCGGGGGCTCGCCGTCTGAAACGGCATCACGAATCGAGCCGTAGCACAACGACACTGCGCGCTGGGAGCTCGTAGGGGCTTGCACGCGTACAGTCGTGGGTCTTGTTGTCAGCGCGGTGCGCTGGGAGCTCGCAGGGACTGCACGGGTCGAGCGCACAGGCATCACCGCACCAAATCCTTTGCGCTGAGAGTTCGCACACACCTTGAAGCGCCACCCACTACCTGATATGTTGCGTGGAACATCAAAATGTGGATGGCGCTGTTGCCATCCACTCTGAGCGAAAGCTGACCCATGAGCCTTCTCCCCACTCCCGCCGACAGGTTCACCTTCGGTCTGTGGACCTTCGGCTGGACCGCGCAGGACCAGTTCGGCAGTCCGACACGCCGACCCGTTGACACGGTAGCGGCCGTGCACAAACTTGCCGAACTCGGCGCCTACGGGATGACCTTTCACGACAATGACCTCTATCCGTTCGAGGCGACTGACGCAGAACGACAGCACGAAATCGACCGCCTGAAAAACGCACTGGCCGACACCGGCTTGGTCATCCCGATGATCACAACAAACCTCTTCAGCCACCCGGTGTTCAAAGACGGCGGTTTCACGTCGAACGATCGT
>Ga0081606_1000169_pt1 | contig 10459 bp, 10 predicted proteins | sample EareggfetidaYelm_FD_71127 | JGI IMG/M metagenome (GOLD analysis project Ga0081606, IMG submission 71127) | Earthworm egg capsule microbial community from the University of Washington, USA - E. fetida Yelm (SPADES assembly) (version 2) | ecosystem: Host-associated > Annelida > Reproductive system...
CCTCGCCGGTATCACGTCTGTGGCGCTCACCTTCACCAGTAATCACGACAATCTCTCACTGTTTGCTGCAGCCACCCACATCGCCCTGCCCGGCCTGCTGACCACACTCCTGGGCACGCAACTGGCGACCACAGCAGTTCGAGAAAAGAACCTTTTCCGTTACTTCAAAACACGCTAACAGTGAGCACGGCACCTTCCGGGCTACTCAGGGACATATTTTCCAACTGAAACAGAAACTGGTACCCCCACAGGGGTTCGAACCCTGACTGTAGCGATTTTAAGTCGCTTGCCTCTACCGATTGGGCTATGGGGGCGGGAGACGGTACCGTCACCGACTACCCTACTTTGCGGGCCTCGACTTTGTCGTCCCGGCACATTCCGTCGGCAGTGGCAGGCTCACACCGCCCAACCAGGTGCAAGAAGGCCTCCAGCATCCGGCAACAACCACCGAGAGGGCGCAACTGACCCGGTCAAAATGCGAACGACACGGGAACTCCTAGCCGCTCACTCTGCAAGCTTCCTGGATGTATGGTTGGAACTGCCTGTACATTACATGTAGTGGGTGTCTACGATTCTTGGGCAAACGAAGGAACTTCTCATGACACACAACCAAGAGTTCAGGGGGAACGCCCGAACCGCACATCTCGATCAGACCCGCAACAACGGGTCGGCATCGCTGACGCAGTCCACGGAACGGATCAATCCGGTGTTTTGGATCCCGCTGGATGAGGTCATCGTGCCGACGGACCAACAACGACGAACACCGTCAACGGAGTCGGTGACTCGCTTGGCTCAGTCGTTCACTGATGTTGGCATGCTGATGCCGATCGGTGTGACCCGAGAAAAGGTGCTGATCTTCGGGAATACCCGGTTAGCGGCAGCGAAAATGCTGGGTTGGGAACAGATCGAGACCCGTGAATTTATTAGCGCGGATGACCCCCGAGTGCGCGATCTCATGGAGTGGGATGAGAACGACGCCCGGACAGACTTGACCTTTGAGCAGAAACTAGCGTACAAGCGAGCCGTCGTAGACCCGCTGATGAAAGACCGCGCCGCAGCAAATAAAAGCGCCGCGGGCAAACGGATGATGGGCAACCTTGTTCAGTACTCACTGGATGGTGGAAAATTTCCACCATCCGGGCGAGGCGCATCCGAGCGTCAGCCCGCGGCAGCTGAGCGAGAACTGGGAAAGTCCCGAGACTTGGTCGCGCACTACCTGGCTGTGTCGGGCAAAACGATGGCAAAGTATGAACAACTCGACAAGTGGTCACGAGACCAGTCCTTGTCCAGGGAGGTTCGTAAAGTTGTGATGGCCGCGAAAGAACGAGCGAACGCTCTCGGTCGCGTAGACGGCGAGTACAAGAAGGCTCGCACTGCGATCGAACGACTGATGCCCCCAACCTCTTCAGCCGATTTGCTCGCGACCGAAAAGGAACTGAAGCTCCTGCGCGGATTCTCGACATTTGGGGCGCTACTCGAGAAGTATCCGGCCGAGACCACCGCGATCGCGATCACCGACGATGGATGGCACAGACTCGCAGATGTGCTAGACACCGCAATGACATGGGGGCTCGCCATGCAAAAAATTCTTTCGGACAAGAAACTCCTCCCCGCATCGGAATAAATACGGTCACAGCCGGTTGCACCACCCGGGGGCTAACAAATTATCGCTACATGCAACCGTGAGGAGATCTGTGTTTACCGCTATCCCCCGTACTGCCGACACGTCGGAACCGCTGCTACCCGCACTCGCGAATCGATGGAGCCCTCGCGCCTTCGATTCAACCGCGACCGTGCCAGAGTCCGATCTGACCGCGATGTTGGAAGCCGCTCGATGGTCTCCGTCGGCGAACAATGCGCAACCATGGCGATTCATCGTGACTCGACGCGGTACGCCGGAGTTTGCAACAATCTTCGACAACCTCACTGGCTTCAACCGGGCATGGGCGGGGAACGCCGGAGTACTGTTGGTAGCCGTCGCCGAACTGCGTGACGAATCCGGCGGCGAGCACCCCCACGCGATCTACGATCTTGGTCAATCTATCGCCCACCTGAGCGTGCAAGCACATCACCTCGGATTGTTCGTGCACCAGATGGCTGGCTTCGACGCAGACCGAATGCAGCGGGCATTCCACCTCAATGACAGATTGAAGGCAGTAACCACGGTCGCAATCGGTCATCTCGGTCATGCCGGTTCCCTGCCGGAGGCTCTTGCCAAGCGCGAGAATACACCGCGCAGCCGTATTCCGTTGACGGATCTCCTCCTGGTCAATGCCACGTAGCAGATCGCAATGAGAAAACGCCACCGCATCAACCTCGTTTGCTGGGACATCCATCATCGTGTGGAAACCGAATTTCACGTGACAAAGAAATAGACTCAGACCCATGACGACTGCTCCGGGCACTGGCGAATTGCCTTCGGATCAGAGCAACAACAATAAGCTCAACAAGCTTCGTGCCGCCGTGCTCGGGGCAAACGATGGCATCGTGAGTGTCGCAAGCGTGGTTATGGGTGTGCTGGGCGCAACAAGCGATCATGCGGCAATTGCGATGGCGGGCCTCGCGGCGTTGGCCGCGGGGGCGCTGTCAATGGCGGTCGGCGAGTATGTCTCGGTCAGCAGTCAATCCGACGCCGAAAAGGCGGATATCAATCGTCAACGCCATCTGCTCTCCGCCGATCCCTCGGGGCAACGTGACGAACTGGCCCGTGAATATATGAAACAGGGCGTCAGCGAAGCCACCGCCCGACAGGTTGCAACCGAACTGAGCCGCAAAGATCCGCTTCGAGCACACCTGCGAGTGCACTTTAACCCAGACCCGAATGACATTAATAACGCCATTCACGCAGCAACTGCGTCGTTTGTCGCGTTTACCGTGGGCGGGCTTATTCCGTTCCTTGCCATGGTGCTGTCGCCCGGTTCTGCCCGCATCCCAGCAACACTCATCGCCGTCGGCATCGCGCTGTTTACGACGGGCTACCTGAGCTCAGCGGTCGGGAAAACCTCCCGCCCACGGGCCATTCTGAGGGTGATGATGGGCGGCGCCGGGGCGATGGCCATCACATACGTCATCGGCCTACTGTTCGGCACGACCCTCCACTAAGTGGCACTCGGTTAGGCGTCTGATCGTTGCCCACAGCAGAGGCAGTACCCGGGGTACATCAGTAACCCACGCGGTCAAGCACCGACCGCGCAAACCCAAGGCCGGTGCTCATGCCCGTCCCGTTCGTGACGCAAGCAAGGAACACTCCCGGCACCGGCTCACGCACGAAGTAGTCTTCTGTTTCGCTGTGCGCATACTCGCCGTGCCACCGGCGGCGCACCCGTAACGGTGCCCCGAGCAGCGCGTGAAACTCACGCAAGAGCAGATCGTCGAGTTCTTCCTCGCGGAACGGATCGTGCGTGTGCGCGTAGGCATGCGTATCACCGAGCACGAGCCGACCGTTGGGTCGCTGCGACATTTTGACGTTGACGAGGGCGGCCAGCAGATCAGGGTGGTCGCGGGCGAGGCGGTCCCGAATGCTCTGAGCGGCGGCGCGCTGCGAGAGCCCACGGTACCGCAGAACGGCGGTGCCGGTGAGGATGACCGGGGAGAAAACACTACCGGGTGGGGCATCCACCTCAAGCATGTGTAGGAGGCAGCGCTGGATGTTCGCCTCCTCGGCGAGATCGGGGAACAGCATGTCGGTGTCGTGCCCGGCCGCCACCACAATGGTGGATGCCTCAATGTCGCCGCGACCGGTGTGCAACACTCCCGTGCTCGCCCCGGTGACGTTCGTGCGGAAGTGAAAATCGACGCCGCTCGCGGCAAGGTAGCTCGCAATCGCGGGAATTGCCTCGACCGAGCTCACCCGCAAATCATCCTCACAGAGCGCACCACCGAGCAGCCGCGGATCAGCAATGCTCGCGATCTCTCGCACTCCCCGCGCGTCGAGCACCCGCACGCTGCCATCGCGCTGGGCCGCGAATTCTTCGATGATCGCATGCTCATCTTCGGCCCGCGCGAGGATGAGCGTGCCCGCGGGCTGAATCCAAAACCCGGCCTGGGCGGCAAGTCTCAACCAGTATTCTCGGCCTGCGCGGGCGTGCACGAGTGCCTCGTCCTCTTGGGTGGTGACCCCGATGTGGCCGAAGTTGCGCACCGAGGCGCCGACGGCCCGGTCGTACCGTTCGACAACAACAACGGACATCCCGCGCTCCCGCGCAAGCGCGGCGTGAGCAAGCCCAATAATCCCTGCACCGACAACGGCAAGGTCGTAGCGCAATGGAGTTACCCGTGAAACCATACCGTTACTCTCCTTGGTTACTGAGGTTGTCGCCGACCCTATCGGCGCCCGGCAACGAGCCGGTAAACAACGGGTAACCAAACAGGTGCCGGTGGGCCGCTCTCCGCCGCGGTGCCTATCGGCGGTGCCGCGCCATCCCAGCCTGCCCGATCCTGTCCACCTCGTTGTCAGCCAAGGATGCCCGGCCCACACGCCATCCGAGCCCGCCCAGTTCTGTCAGCGACTCGGCATCACAACCCCGCCTCCCCCGACGCAGCAATCGTCGCGCGGAGATGGTCATACCGGTCGGTGGGTGGAACCCCGAGGTTCCGACGCAGCGATCGTCGCGCGGAGATGATCGTCGGTGAACCCGAAGGCATCAACGAGGTCCTGCGCGTGCGGTCGAAGTGCAGCGAGCAGCTTGTCAATGTGTGCCGACACCGCACGAGCACGCTGTGCCGACAAGCGACCCCGCAACAGGTACCAGGCGAGATTCTGCTCGAGCAAACCGAGACCGTAGAGATCGCGGAGCCATCCGACCACCTCGCGTGTGCCCAGATCCTCGATTTTGTCCACAGCCTTGGTGAATGCCTCCCACACCTGAAGTTCACCGTACGCACGAGCGATGTCAATGAGCTCCGACTGGTGTCGATTCGGGAAGACCTCAACATCAGCACCGGATCTGCTCTTCGAGGAACCCCGCCCAGGTGGGGACATGAACTCAATGATCATGCTTTCGAGCCGCCCTGCGAGCAGCGCGTGTTGTGTGGAGACATCCTGGACTCTCGACATGGCCCGGGCGAGCGATCCGCCGTCGATAAGCCGTTGACCGAGCCGGCGCACTCCCAACTCTTGAAACATATTGGTTATGACAACCCCCGTCATGTGCCCGATGGCCCTGGGCAAACCAATTCCGTTGACCAGTGCGGCGTAACCGGCTACCAGTTGCTTTGCAACCAGTTGTAGCAACACAGTGTTGTCGCCCTCAAAAGTGGCATAGACATCGAGGTCCTGCCGCAATCCGACGAGCCGGTTCTCGGCGAGGTATCCAGCACCACCGGATGCTTCGCGGCACACCTGCAGAGTGTCGAGCGCGTGCCAGGTAGACAGGGGTTTGAATGCCGCCGCGAGAATTTCCAGCACGGCACTCTGCTCCTGCTTATCATCAGACGCGACGGTGGGATCGGCAGCAACGGGACCAGCGGCAACCGGGTCAGCGAGCTCGGCGGCAGAATCAGTGGACTCAACAACCGGGTCAGCAGCAGCGAGAGCTGCTGTGGCGGAGAACACCTCGTCAAACGCAACGAGCAGCTCGTCGTGTGCAAACACGTGTGCATAGGTCGCTGCGAGCTTCGGCAGTAGTCGGCGCTGGTGGTGTTGGTAGTCGAGCAGCAGCATCTCGTCCTCCCCGTGTCCGGGCGCGAACTGGTGTCGGCGGTTACCGTAGGTGACGGCAATGGTGATCGCCATCGCCGCCGCGTTGGTGGCGGCTCCGTCGAGTGAGACACGTCCCTGCACGAGCGTGCTGAGCATGGTGAAGAACCGGCGACCGGGGCTCTCGATCGGGCTGGAATACGTGCCATCTTCGGCGACATCCCCGTACCTGTTCAGAAGGTTTCGGCGCGGCACTCGCACCTCGGTGAAGTGAAGGCGTCCATTGTCAATGCCGTTCAGGCCGCCCTTCAGCCCGTTGTCCTCACCGCCTACACCCGGCAGGAATGCGCCAGACTCATCCCGAATGGGCACGTACAGCGCGTGCACACCGTGCGACTGGCCGCGCGTGATGAGCTGCGCAAAGACCACCGCAGCGGTGCCATCAACGGCGGCATTTCCGATGTAGTCCTTCCACGCTGCGCGCGACGGGGTCGTAATGACAAACTCCCGAGATGTCGGATCGTAGGTAGCAGTTGTGCCGAGCGACTGCACATCCGAACCATGACCGGTCTCGGTCATGGCGAATGCTCCGGGCACGGCGAGCGACATGATGTCGGGCAGGAATCGCGCGTGGTGATAGCTTGTCCCGAGGTGGAGTACGGCTGCCCCGAACAGCCCCCACTGCACGCCAGCCTTGATCTGCAGACTCGGATCGGCGATGATGAGCTCTTCAAATGCTGCAAGGTTGCCGCCCGGGTCATCCTGACCACCCAGCGACGTCGGGAAGGCGCGATGCACCGCCCCCAGTTCGACGAGAAGTTTCAGTTGCCCAAACACGCGTTCGCGATGTTCTGCCGCCGTCAATCCCTCAATGCGGTGCAGTTCGGGCCGCGCGCAACGCGCGCGCGCCTCACGACGAACGCTCGCCCAGGTGCCGAGCAACTGCTCGTGTAGCGCTTCGACATTGACGCGGTACGGGGGGTTTGACGCCATGGTTGACTTCTTCCTTCGTGGCACAGGCCCGGTGGTGTGGTGCTGACCCGAAATATGTGTGGTGTTACTGGTGATTCCTCACGGGTGTTGGCTGTGTAGGTGCTGTTATTCGAGGTGGAGGGTGTGAGACCCTGTGTATGAAAACCGATGTAGACACCCTCCTGATCACACTCTACGTGGTGCTTGATGATCGTATCTTGCCTGCTCTTGGCTTGTCACGGGAGCATCACCCCGGTTGGAAGCCACGCGTGAATGGTGTCGAGCTGATCTGCTCGCGGTGGCGCGGCATCTGCTCGGGGTCTCTTCGGAACGAAGATGGATCCGCTAGCGTCGTAGTGCTTCGGTTGGTTCGATTTGTGTTGCTTGCCAGGAGGGGTAGAGTCCGGCGAGTATGCCGGTGGCCATGCCGATCAGTGGTGCGGTGAGTTCTATGGTGGGGTCGATGATGGGTGTCCACTGTTGGGTTATTGAGATGATGAGCACGCTGATGGTGCCGATGCTGGCGCCGATTGCTCCTCCGAGCGCGCCGAGGATTGCTGATTCGCTGATGATTTGCGCGGCGATGTGTCGGCGTCGAGCGCCGACTGAGCGGCGGAGTCCGATTTCGCCGATACGTTCGAGCACTGCGACGAGGGTGGTGTTGGCGATGCCGACTGCACCGATGAAGATGCATATCAGTGCGAGTGCGAGAAACAGGCCGGTCAGGTCTGTGTTGACTGCGTCTCGTAGTGTTCGGGGGTCTGGTGGGGGGATGCTTCGGACTGCTGATAGATCAAGGGGGGCGATTGCTCGTGGTGCTTCGTTCGCTATTTGTGCCGCGGCGCCGAAGTCGGTCACGATGGTCATTGTGGCCTGGGCTTTGGTCTCGGGTGTTCCCCATCGTGCGATAGCGGTGGGAGCGGGGACGATCACGCTGAGTAGCAGGTCTGGTTGCCGTGCTACTTTGTCGATGATTCCTACCACGGTGTAGGGGCGGTTGTCGATGGAGATAGCGGGCAGGGTCACGACCGATTCGATGCCCAGCTGCGCGGCAACGGACGCGCCGAGCACAACGACGTCTGAAGTGTGGGCATCGTGGAAGCGGTCGTGGGTTCTGCCGCTGGCAATGTGTGGCTCGACCACGTCCCACAGTCCTGCGGTAGCACCGAGGATGCTTGCTGTTACCGATTTTTTGGCCAGCGGTGCGGTGATCGATACGGTCTCTAGGTTCACTGTCCAGCGAGAGCCAACATGCGTGACACCGTTGAGTCGGGCAGCTTTCTCTTCCGCTTCCCGGGTAAAAGGAAATGCTTGACCCGATGATAGGCGGGCATCAGACACGGTGACAGTCCGAGCAACGAACGCATCAAACCGGCTACCAATCTGATTCTGCAGCGTACCGGTGAGGCAGAGCACCACGACAAGGGTGCCGACCCCGAGGATTGTTCCGAGTGTCGTGAGCGCTGCTCTACCGGGTCGAGCCGTGAGAGCGGCCACCGCCTCCACCAACACGTCACGCACACGCATCGTTGACGGTGGAATACCACTCCTGGCACCTCGGCCCTTGGCAGGTCGGTTCCGGGCAGATCGGCGCGAGCTCATGTCGGTACCCTGGTTGTGGTGTCGTGATCACCTGTGGTGTTGTGGTCTGTCAGGATGCCGTCGAGGATGCTGAGTTGGCGATTTCCTCGTGATGCGACTGCTGGGTCGTGGGTGATCACGATAATTGTTAGTCCCAGACTGTGCAACTCGTCAATGAGCTCGAGCACGGCCCGTGCGGTGGTGGAATCGAGGTTACCGGTGGGCTCATCACACAGCAGAAGATCCGGTTGGTTCACCATCGCGCGCGCGATAGCCACACGCTGGCGCTCTCCCCCGGACAAACGTGTCGGGAGCGAGTTCAACCGATGGCCCAGCCCCACCCGCCGTAGCGTGTCACGCGCACGTGCGCGACGCTCAGACGGATCCGTGCCGTTATAAAGCATCGCCAGCTCAACATTCTCAACAGCGCTGCGGTGTGGCATGAGATGAAACGCTTGAAACACAAAACCGATACTCCGACCCCGAAGTGCTGTCCGCTCATCGTCACTAAGACCACTGGTATCTCTCCCCGCCAACAGATACCGACCCGCGCTCGCCCGATCAAGCAACCCCACAATATTCAGAAAGGTTGATTTCCCAGAACCAGACGGCCCCACCAGGGTGACGTACTCACCCCGCCTGATCGTGATCGTGACATCACGAAGAACCGGCGTCGGCGGTGTGCCCGCGTAAGAAAACGCCACCCCATCAAAATCAAGAACAGCATCACTCACCGCTGAACCATGACCGCTCACCACCGAATTGTTCACGGGGTGCCGATCAACACATCATCACCAGGACTCAACACCCCACCACCCAGCGGCGACACCTCGATATACCCACCTCCCATCACCCCGGTCTTCACTTCGACCGTTGTCTGGATCATGTCTTTACCAACCCCGGTAACCACCGTGACTACCGTCGCGCCATCACCCCGCTGAGAAACCGCGCTCACAGGCACCGCGAGCACCTCACCCTCACTACTACCATCCACGAACGTCACTCGCACATCCTGACCAACCCACTCCGCCGACAACAGCGCATCAGGAGTGATATCAACCACCTGCACACCACGACCCCCAGAACCACCCACCCCATCCCCAGATCCGCCCGACCGATTCCCGCCCGATGCACCCGACTGACTACCAGATCCACCCGACTGATTCCCGGATCCGCCCGACTGGTTTCCACCCGGTGCAGCCGTCTGGTTTCCGCTTGGTGTGGTTGTCTGGTTTCCCGCGACTTTGCCTGTTGTAGTTTGGTCGATTGATTCGGACACAATCTTCACCACCACACCCGGCTTAGCAACCGCTAGAATCTGCGGGTCAGCATTCACCCGAACCGACGGCGCGCCCGTGGCGACATTGAGCGTTGACCGGCTAGCCAGGGCACCAACCGTGATCGAGCCCGACTCGATACGAGCCGGAAACGAGGAAATAAAGAACACCTCCGACACCGGCACAGTGGCCTGATTCTTATACCCCTTGCTCTCATACAGCGCTATCACCGCAGCAGTTGTTCGAGGACCAAACGTTCTCGCGGGATCCTTCCCATCATAGAAACCAAGCGCATGAAGTGCTTCCTGCAACTGCGTCACATCATGACCGGTCATTCCCTCGGCTAGATCACGATACGCCGGGAAAGCACCCCGCAGAGCAATCACCGGTCGACCCGAAAGCTGAACGATAACATCACCATTCTTTATCTCATCGCCAACCGACAGCGGGTCACCGGTCACAACAGTGATACTCGCCCCAACCGCCTGACGAGCATCAAGAACATTCGTCAACTGAGTCGAACTCACCGTACCCCGCGTAACGACCTGGTTCGAAACCACCCGCTTCGTGACCTTCGCAGTAATCACGCTCGGAACCGGCGGCTTAGCCTCCGCCACAACATCAGCGGGAGTCTTCATAAACGTTGACGCAACCCACCCGCCCGCCGTCAAAACCAACGCCGAAGCCAGCACAACCACAACAACCCGCCGTCCCCTTACCGAAGCACGCCCGGTCTCCTCATCACTATCCCCATCGCTCGAACGTCGCGTCTTATTACCCATGAGCGATAACCCTGTTACCCCTGAGCGATAACATTGTTCGCGTTCTTGAGTGCGTTATCAAAGAACCTCTTCGACTCTTGTAAAGCCAACTGATTTTCCTCGATCGCGCGCTGTGCATACCTCACATGCACAGCATTAGCGATCTTGACCCACCCCGTCTTCTTCTTACACTCAATATTAGCCAAAGCCTGCTTCACCTCAGCCTCCGA
>Ga0081606_1000902_pt1 | contig 10454 bp, 4 predicted proteins | sample EareggfetidaYelm_FD_71127 | JGI IMG/M metagenome (GOLD analysis project Ga0081606, IMG submission 71127) | Earthworm egg capsule microbial community from the University of Washington, USA - E. fetida Yelm (SPADES assembly) (version 2) | ecosystem: Host-associated > Annelida > Reproductive system...
AGCGCTCCCAACACCAGCACGGTCAAACAAAGCAGTCTTAAGGTGAGAAAAAAACGCAGGTGAAGTCGTTCTGTTAAAAATGCAAAGTTCAGAAGGGAGGCCGTTAGTTCAGAAGTTCATTCATGTTTGAGTTACATAATGGGCAATTCATTTATTATGTCTGAGTGCAATTGTTTCTTTGCAGTAGACAATATGTGCTACACCACTTAACTGGGTCACAGGTGACTGTGTTGTTAGTTGCAGAAGCCTTTGCTTTAGACCTCTCAGAATCCTTGAATTTTGAATTTCTGAACTGTTACCTTCAGTATGCCAGTATTTCTTGTTAATGCCTTCCTGCTCAAGCACTCGTTGCAGCACCTTGCTACCAGCTTTGGGGCATAATATGGCTGTATTCCGATCTGTTTATACTTTTTCGCTTAGTAGTAATGCTTAAGGAAAATAATCATTAGAGTGCAAATGATTTTGTACAATAGTAAAATTAAATATATACAATACGCGTATATACAATGTGCTCCTTTCGTTCTTCCTGCTTTTTCATCTGCATGTTTTCAGTTGGACGCAATAATGCTTAAGGAAAATAATTGGCAGGGTGCAAATGCTTTTTACAATGTTAAAATTAAATATATACAATACGTGTATATACAATGCGCTCCTTTCGTTCTTCCTGCTTTTTTATCTGCATATTTTCAGTTGGACGCTCTATACGAGTGTTATATATTTTGCCTAACTGGGCTCAGTTGTGCATAGAGAATCTGGGACTGAAACCAGTTACCTTGGTTGAAAATGCTTGCACGATGTCCAAATTTTAAGCAATCTTCTTCTTAGCATGAACCTTATCATATGTAGTTCTTTCTTAAGGCCCTTCATCTAGTTATTCAGTCATATGGCAAGCATGCCCAGTGCATGAGCATGAGCGATTGAAGAAACTCTGGGACTTGATGTGATTTCTGATCTGGAATGCTGTGATACTCAATGAATTGAATGTTCATACCTATTTAGACAACAGAGGATGCATAAATTGGTTTGTTTTATATAAACCTTTGTGACTGCGATAAACTCCTGAACCTTACTCATCCTGTGTGAATTTAACAGAGTGCCATTCTTTCAAAGTTTGAAACATCAGCTTTTTATAAAGGTAATTTACTAGGGTGTTGTTTACAGACTCCCATCCTTTGCATTTCTTGTGGTCTGATTAACTTGCGATGGTCTTCTGGTTTTATGACTTGATTTCTTTGGAGAATTGTGCATCAATTTTGTTCTGCATGTTTCAATTGGGTGAAGTTAAACTATGCCATGACATTATGGGGCGTTATAGGGTAAAATCGTGCTGGTCGTCGGACCCTAGGCGAACAATTTTTACCTTGTGGTTAAAGGGTTAAACGATGTTCAGCAGCTGCAGGCAGTGAATATTTTATCCTGGTAGATGGTTTACATGATGGCTGTGTCTCTTAACGTCAAAAAGACATCATAAATTTCTGCGGCAGTTGTTATTGCGTTGGAAGGTGACATCGTTAAAATGTTGTCATCATTGTCTTTTGTGATGCAAGGGCCCCAAAACCCATCGCTTGTTGTCGCTTCCTAGATATTGAGCTAGAGGCCCTACTAAGAAAGAAGAGTTTTCGAGTTTGCAATTCTTGAATTCAACTGGTGTCCGTGAAATGGCTATAAGGGGCCATCCATTTATGGCGTCCACACGGAGGGGGGAAGAGGGTCAGACTCAGGTATATGCATGTGGATGGGGGAGGGGGGTTCAAGCCCCTTGTGGACGTCCACACAGAGAATTAAAATTAGAGTCCACTGACATCATCCTTTCTTCTTCTCCTGCAAAGAAGTTGGCAAATTTTTTACCAGAATTTCGTCTTTGGACGGAACAAAAAGTGGAAATTTTTCAGTGGTATAAATTAGTAATAGAAATTACTAACAGTACAGTTTAAAATAAATTACAATCATATAGTCGAATTTGAGCTCTAGGTCCGGCAGGTCATTGTACTAGCCGTTTCAAGAGAGCGATGTGTATTTCTATTTCATGTCGACCGCATATGGACTTCCACAAGAGGGGTGACCCGGCTCATGTGGACGCATGTGGGCAGGGGGAGGAAGTCAAAAACCTGATTTTTTTGTGGACATCTTAAATGGATAGCCCCTAAGTTGTAACCCGATTTTAATGCCGTTTATTTTATTTGACACAGAGTAAAGCACTTTATTGCCCAGAATAATATCAGAAGAATACAGTGATGATTGCAGATCATGTGATGACACAAAAAGTCGTAAACTTTTTATGCGATTTTTTCACTTTTTTTAATTTCTTGATTGTTCTAATCAAACGAGTATAACTTCAGTTGGAAGCAAGACATTTTGATTCTGTATAAAGTGTTTTGAAGCAGATGCAGAGTAGAATATAATTGAATAGAAAAGCCAAAAATGACGTACGACGGGTTTTGAGCCCTTGTGTCACGTTGGTGATCTAATGCATGGCATATTACTGTGATGTTCTGAAGATGGGAGTAGATTCTTGTTGTTGTTCTAGTTTTTTGTTAGAATTCTATTTGAAGTTTTGCATGAACTTAGCTGGTTATGGTCTGCTCTGCAACCGAATAAACTCGTTTACCGGAGAATGGCAGTTGGATGAATTAGTTGTATTACTTGTGAAGTGACCAGACTGTGTGAAATATGGTTTTAAATGATTAATTGGTGTTCTGTGCTTTTTAACCACAGGCCCCAATTCTAAATGAGTTATTTCCTGAACAACATTCCAGTGTATTAAGTACACAAGATATATAGACAGTGGTGTAGTCAAAAAAGAAGTGTGGGGACGCCAGACACTCGACTGTAGGAAATGTCAATAGGAACTACCATAATGGATCATTTCATACAAAGAAGTAAGAGGATGCCTCCGTCCCCGTCCCACTACACCCCTGTAAATGTAGAGTACTCAATGTATGGTAATGGAATCAGGCGTCTTTGGGCTATCACGATTGTATGGAATTTCGTGAGAAACACTTAGATCTAAAGAACCTTTTAAACTATTTTCCAATAAGCTATGAACAGAAGGTGTATTCAGGAAATTGGGAATACATTTTAAAGTATTAACTTTCTTTTTAAAGTTAGCTTAATTGTATAAATGATGATGATAATATGGAATAAATTATTTAGATTGATGTGGAATAAATCTGGAATAAATTATTTACATTAATGTGGAATAAATATGGAGTAAATTGTTTGCATTAATGTGGAATAAATATGGAATAAATAAATTATTTACTTAAGCATTCAGAGGTTTTGGTTACTATGAGTGTTCTAAAATGTATCATGTTTTTGGCATTTCAGGAAATACCGCTATATTCATGCTGCGTGGGTTGCCGTAAAAAAGAAGTCTGTGAGTCTTCAGAGGCAGAGAAGCGACTGCCAACCGACACTGAGCAGTCCACGCAGAACAGTAGTGTCTGTAAGTGACAGCATGGCCTACAGTGACACAGCTTCTGTACGTGAAAACATCATTCATGTAGAAAAGTCTAATTTGAAACCCTGTCAGCTCATGTTTCTTTGACCTGCATCACCCTTTAGTGCGCTTTAGTGTAGTGGTAACGTTCACAGCCATCAGACTGCAGGGTCTGAGGTTCAAATACCGGCCAGGGCAGAAATTTGAAATGAAATTTCTGCTTCATGTGCACCCCTGCTCTGCCTCTGGGCCACAACATTGAGCACCAGAGCCAGTCCCAAGCCTGGACACCAGGCTCTTAGCCAGCAACCCGTCCTTTGGACGGGTGAAAATTGTTTTGGACGGGCAAAAATTGTGGACGGGCGTGATTGGACGGGTTGTCAAAATAAATTATTTCTACATCACTGGGCGTGTTGAGTGATATTCCGTCTGCCGAACCCGAATTTTCGCTTTAATAACATTCCGTCTGCCGAAACTGAATCCGCATTTTATACCGAGCCGGAAGTACAATAAAGTGATAAAAATTCGCAAGTGTGCGGTTATCGCGGTCTTTAATTAAATATTGAACTGATCAAGAAAATCTGAAACTAGTTAATTGAAGAAGAATGGCAAATTTTATTAAAACGAAGTGACTAGTGACCGTCGGCCTTCGAATCTCAAATACTAGCGACCGTCACATGCTTCCAGAACAACGGGTGTTCGTCAAATTTCGGGTGTGATTCGAAGCTTAAATTTGTGTCTAATGACTAAACTAACCCTAATACTAACCCTACACGATCACCAAGATGCTTAGCCTTACCCTAACGATACGAATTTGACAAGAAAAGAACAGTGAGTCGGACTTTGTGACAGCCGACTGGCCGCTTGTTACCGACCGCGTTTATGCAATCAATATTTTTTCCCTCGTAATCTATAATTATGCCATTGTTTCTTCTACTCAAGAGGTCACTGGTGGTTCAACAACATTTCAATTCCATTTACCTACAGAAATTATGGAAATTTTCTTTGGTCAGCAAAATAAGTCCAACCAAACAATCTTCCCACAAATATATAATTGATGACTGCCTGTCACTGTGGTTTTAGTGGAGGCAGAGAGAGTGTTCTCGTGTCAATATAGAATAAAATCCAAGAGCAGAATTACAACTCATTCGGTTGAGCCATAACAAAATTCCAGTTGAAGACTTCAATTCTGAACCTGATGCAGATATTTCATGGCAAATGAAAACAGGCAGCTATAACTTGTATTAGTTGAACCAGTATTAGAAATAATAAGATACAGTTATTCAGTCATCAGAGGTATAATGTCATGTGCAGCAAATGCATATGAACCATGACTATGAGGCTTACGAGACTTAGGTGCTTAGGTTATTATTTACCTAAGTCAGTGTTTCTTTCTTTTGATATTATACAAAAAGACACTTCATGATTATTGAGTAAAGAATTTACATTAAATTTAATATAATGTATAAGCCATTAAGTGTACGTTGCGACATACACACTCCGTGTCGCTGCCCGGGCGGTCACTACTTGAAGTCTGGATGCTTTTGGAATTTGGATGCCCTACTCTCTATTTCTGGCTAAGGGCCTGCTGGAAACTCACCTAAAAAGTGAGTAAGTGAGGGGTCGACCGATGGGTGCAGATAGATACATCAGTCAATAAGAATAAAAACGAATTAAATTCAATGACAGGCGAAGAAGAGTGAAGGGAAAACACCGAGAGATGGAACGGCGAAGGGAAAGGCGCTGGACACCAACACGGGCGAAAGCCCAGGATACCAGAGCCAGTCCTAATAGCCTAGAAACTTACCCAGTGAGGAAGTGAGGGAACATTGGACACATACAGGTGCTGAGCCCATGGAGCAATGGATGGATGGACGTCACCCTTAGAAGACATGCCCCAAGGGGCAACACAAACCTACATTATGTGAGAGACTTTATGTGGAGTGTCATGTCTTTGATGACATTCATAGAAAATTAATTCGTGTGTAGCAAATGGACTCTTGTAACAGATGTTGTGGTTATTAGGTGGTACCCGATACGATATTGCAAAAGAGCATTGCATGATGTTTTGCTGATATTGGAGATTTTGGTCTGGCTCACAGAGGCAACACGGGGGGGAGAGGCTAAAAGGGTTCTTTAATATGATATCTTATGTAGCTCCATTATCTTAATTTAAACTTCTTCTCTTGAGATGAGAAATTAAATCAAAAGCCAGAGAGATTGGAAGACATGTTTTGTGTCCTTAGCCACACATTCATCTGAATGTGATTTATAGTGATGTGTATTATATGTGACCATGCACAAGAAAACCCTCCTTAAGTCGGAAATTTTTTAATGTGAGTTTAAGATTTCATTGAATACTACAGACATTGCTGCTTAGTTTGGTGAAAACAGCATATTGGTACCTATAGAAATGAAAAAGTTATGAATTTTTAAAGAATTTAGGTCTTTGAGAATTCAAAATTAGGAGAAATCGCAAGTTGAAAATTTTCCTCATTGTCTGAGTTACATAAGAGTGAAAAGATTTTTAAATGGTATTTAGTGGTGCATACTGGATGCAGGATTTTATGCTCTTTCCAATGGTGCCAATTGTATTTCTTGGTAAATTAAACTGAAAAAACGGCAAAGGTTTAAAGCAGTTATATTGACATAAAGAATAATATGTCGCATTCGATTAATCATTGACGGCGAGACGTTGTTAAGCGCATCATCAGATTCATCTCTAATGTCACTCAAATCTTTATTTCAAACATCACAATTGCAGAAATAGTCAGTAATAATGTCTCGGAGATGATTCGATTGATCAATTATATTCAAATTTAGTGGTATAAGTTCATTTAAGCGCCAGAATTTCATATTGTTTTCTGGTTCACGCCATTGTTATTATGATAATTTGAATTCGCCAGATGGCGCCACGAGAGTTTAGTTTATTCAGCGATAGTACCATTACAAATTTATTTATTGTAAGTTACTAGAACATTGAAACTGTTTATTTTATGCACAGACCTGTTTAGAAATGATTGCACTATGGAATAAAATTAAATCTGCAATACCTAAGGCAACGGTGTTTGAGCAGAATTGGCCGTAAAAGAGACCCGGCTCAAGTCGCCGTATATTGTGGCCATCTCATATTAAAATTCATAGCAAATTAGGCTGTATCCATATGCACTTGCTGTTGGCACAGATCGCTTCAGCAGAAAAAAGTAGTCCAGAACATGTATCGGCGATTTTAAGAGCAACATATGCTTGACGGGTCTGACTTGGGGCTAAAATTTAGACACTGCGTGTACAAACAATTCAAATTAAAATACTTATGCTATTTTCTTTGATCTGTAACTCCGGAATTGAGTAGTTGTAATACAAATAATTAATATTAACCAAAAAACTTTTTTGACCGGTTTACACATTCTTTACCTTTCCGCTGGATTTCCCAGGGTTTAGCTTTAGCGACTTAAGCCAGGTTTTCCCACGCACGCTCACATATGTTGCAGCAATCAGTGATGATTTACATAATCTTTATATCAATAAATGCTTTAACTCTAACTAACTAATATGGTCAGTCAGAATTCAGTAGTAACGTTGCAGAGGAAACTGTTGCAATACCATGACATCTTTGGTTAATTCCCTAATGCTAGTTTCTTGATGAAAAACAGAGAATATATAGCTATCAGTGTCACCTTATACACTTGTCCATAAGTTCCACTTCCCACAACTTCAATGAGTTTGAAAATTCCTGCAGGATCCTAGAAAAAAAAATATCAATATGAAAATGCATTTGTGAATAAAAGTTAGGAAAGTTCTTAAATAACTGATTTTGTTTATGACATGGCAAAAAGGATACCTAAACATCACTAATTACAATTATTTGTAAAAGTTCAACAATACCTTTAAGCTTTACAAATACACAAGAAAATAAACATACTATTAGTTTTAATTTATGCAAACTAGCTTGATGTGGAGATAGGCCCTAAGTGTTTTGCTGTCTCGAGGTTTTTCACACCAGAGCAGTGCTTTCTAATCCACTGCTAGTGAGATAATTTTAAATGGCCCGGCGCCCGCCCAAGCTCACTAAATCTAAGTTGTAATTTCTGTAAAAATGAAGCTAAAGACAAACGCACTGGCCTACTTGAATATAAATACAACGCAATTTGTTCGTAATTTGACTTATCAATTGTCAACAAGAACACAAAATAAAGTTCTCATGATGCACTATACTTGTTTAAAATTGTAAATCATAATTCAATGAGTTTGAGCGGTTCTCAAAACACAACATAGTTAATAAGATTCAATAAATTTTAATCATTGCTTTTGGGTTTGCTGGTGTGGCTCATGGCTTCAAGAACAATTTCCTATGTGGCCTGCAGTGTCAAAAAGGTTGCACTGCACTAGAAGAAGTAAATGCTTTCTGGGTTTCTCCTGACAATACAAGAGTTCATACAATGTCACATCAACACAGCCTCAGCCCCCCAACAACCATTTCATTCCTGCTCATTCAAATTCCAAAAAGCTCTAAACTATTATTGAATTTTTTGGTCAACCTCTCCTTGAGATAAATATGGATCATTGCACTTTGACAAAAACATGTCAAACCAAGAATCTACAGCAACTAGAAAGATAAGTTTTATACAACAGATACGGATCATTGAACTTTGACACAAAAATGTCTATCCAAGAATCTATAGCAACTAGAAAAATAATTTTTATATAAAGAGATATGGATCATTGGACTTTGACACAAACATGTTAATCCATTATAACAACTAATAGAATAATTTTTATAAAAGAGATATGGATCATTGAACTATAACTAAACCATGTCAACCTAAGATCCTAGAAAGCTAATTTTTATTTTAAACATTCAAGGATCACTGAACTCTGTTGCATCGGTATTCGAGGTTCTACCCCGATCAAGGCAGAAATTTGGATCGAGATTTCTGTTACATTCTGTTCCGCCTCTGGGACCACAACATCGGGTACCAGAGCCAGGCCCAAGCCCGGCAACTCACTTAAATTGTAAGTGAAGGGTAGACCGAATGGGTGCAGATACGTCGGCCATAAAGAAGAAACACGAATGAAATCCAATGGCATGTGAAGAGTGAATGGAAAAACACCGAGATTGTAAGGCGAAGGGAAAGGCGATAGACACCAACAGGGGCGGCAGCCCAGGATATCAGAGCCAGCCCAACAGCTTAGAAACTCACTTAGCGAGGAAGTTAGGGACTTGGACACCAACGGCGTTGAGCCCATGGATCAATGGATGGGATATCCCTGAAGGGTTCTAGCTACTGGAGTCTGGAGATTTTCCAAACATTATAGTCCCACAGGCTGAGCAGTCATAGGGAAGACACAACTATCCATCCTGAGTGTAAACTGAGGAGAGTGATATCGATGAACTGGAGTAGTTAAGTTTTGTTAGAGCTTGATTAATTGCACATTTACCCGACTGCCCTGATTGCCGAATGTCCCGATTGTGAGGTCAGCTTATTGTAAATGTTACTGATTGTCTACCGAATAAGCCAAATTGGGCGATTTGAATATGAACACAACTATATCATACCAGCGCCTAATTTGGTCACCGATTGCCGATTGTCCTATAATTGGCCCTGATTGTAAGTTGCCGATTAATCGGTCAAGCTCTAAGCTTTGTCATTATCAAAGAAGAAATATACGTAGCACTCATGCAGAACGTTATTCCAATAGCTATAATCCAATTTTTACAGGACAAGCTGACAAGCCAAATAAAATGATCTACTTCAAAGACATCTTCGTCTGTGCAGCACAGAAATAAAAATGCAAGGGTTAGGGTTAAATCATATTGTCAGGAAAATGACTGGCACGTCTGCTGAATGTTTAACTTTGCTACATCACATGGCAAGAGGTCTTGTGATGCAGTAAACAAATGTTTTGCTGCTCTGAAAACAGACCCTTAGCCAGAAATAAAGGGTAGAGCATCCAAAAGCATTCAAACTTCAGATGAAGGGAGTAATTGATATATGTATTACATCCGTGTTAGTTTGATTGCTCAGTACCTTTTCTTAGTCAGCCTTAATGTTATATAAAATAAATTTATGAGCATGCTTCTGAAATCAAAAGCCCAAAAATACAGTTTAGCAGTTTCTTTCTATGAGATTAAGTAACAATAACATCACCACAGATTATTGTATTGTATTGTATTTGTCCATTTATATAGCACTTCTCTCAATTGGGCCATAGAGGTCCTGACACGGGGAACAAAAAGGTCCAGCCGATCAGAGGATCAAAGAGGACGGAGGGAAGTGGCAGAGGTGAGATGAAGAATGTGATCAGAAAGTGCTAGACCATGTTGAGCTTTATGGACCAAAATGAGAACTTAGAATTTTATACGATCAGAGAGAGGGAGCTAGCGAAGTTGTTCAGTCATGAATGTAGAGATTCTGAAAAATCGAGGAAGACGGGCTATCAGTCTGGCTGAAGTACAGACTGTAAAGGAGCTATAAGAACCTTAAGGAGGCCAACTAGACGAGAATTGCAATTTAGTCTAACCAAGAGCAGACGAAAGCATGGACAATTGAGGAGAAGGTGGAAGACGATTTGCAAATAGCCCTCAGATGCCTTAATTGGAAGTAGGAAGAGCAAGTAAGTTTAGCAATAAGCTCAGTAAAGGTAGAGAACTGTCTAGGGTGAAACCTAGGTAACGAACACTAGACGAAAAGGTAGAAAGAGGAAACCTTTCGGAAAGCAGTGTATAGTCAAGATACAGAAAGAAAGGAGCAATGTCATCTAGAAAGATGCACAGTTCAACACTGGTAAATGATCCAACATGACAGTCCAACAATTGGTAAATCTATAGTATCGGGGGCTGTATGTTTCAGGTTATATATAGCATCCTTGGGCATGCAGCCATTGGCCACCATCATTGGCCAATTTCAAAAGGGCATGGAGTATACGTTTCGGGGAAATCCTCAACCTTGGGCTATGCCAAAATAACTTTTTGCAAAGGCAATGACTTGGCATGGTGTCTCTGCAGGAGAAGGTT
>Ga0081606_1000903_pt1 | contig 10448 bp, 2 predicted proteins | sample EareggfetidaYelm_FD_71127 | JGI IMG/M metagenome (GOLD analysis project Ga0081606, IMG submission 71127) | Earthworm egg capsule microbial community from the University of Washington, USA - E. fetida Yelm (SPADES assembly) (version 2) | ecosystem: Host-associated > Annelida > Reproductive system...
AAAAATTTGTATAAGCGTGACGTCACATGCTCTTGACCACCCTCGATCCCTCTGTCACACCTTCTCGGACCCCCTCCCCATCGAGCGTGACGTACTTTATGGACGGCCCCTAACCTGCATAACAGCAGCGCATTATGGTAATCGACTAATCGTAAACTCAAGATTTCTACAGCGCCCACAAAAGCGAAGTCGAGGAAACCAGCTTATTCACAGGCGCTTGTCAAAAACAAAATAGATAGGCAGGGCTCAGATCCAGAGAGGCAGGCAGGCAGACAATCAGAAGGCTTATATAATTCGCCTCTGAGTAGTTACCTTGAAGTGGCGCTATATAAATTCCATAGATAGATATATATATAGATAGTGTTTGGAGTTGAGAAGGGGAGAGAGGTAGGGAGAAAAGGATTAATCAGAATAGGATTTGTCTAAGCGCAGTGTTTTCAGTTTGGAGTGAAACTTGTGAAAGAGCTGAGGAGAGATAGCAAAGGGGTGCGGTGTTGGCGAGTTCGTAGGAAGGATCAGATAGTTGTTGCAATGCTGGCGCCGCCTGGCGGGAGTTTGTTCCAAAGAGTCGGGACAGCTAGTGGTTATAAGGAGCGATCAGCAAATTTTAGTGACGAGGTGACAGAAGGGCGGAGGAGTGTTAGGGCGGAAGAGGAACGCGTTGAACGAGACGGTTGGTAGCTGCTGCAGCTCAACCGGCGGCTTCAAGTGGTATCTCACTAGCTTTGCAGTTGCATGGTCAGTCTGGGTAATTATGACAAGTCAGAGGCTCTATGGTGTCTGAATTGAGTCTTATAGGACGTGGTGCACGTTACATAAATGGCTGATTTGCATACTCTCTCAGATAAATGTGGGCTGCCATGTGAGTCATGTAAACAACCTCAACCAGGTACCAGCTTGCGGACGTCCACAAGGTCCTTTACCCCCTCTAAATAAGGGGAAACTTAACTACTGCAGAAATCGAATCAGTAATTTAGAACGCAACCGGAGTAAGATGCGCTGGATGAACATCACTGGAAAGCGCCTAGAATCAAAGACTGTTTTTGAATTCACAACTACATAGCTCTTAAAGACTGTTAGAATCTCTAGCGCAATCAATCACAAAAGAGGTTGCATGACTGATAAGAGCACAGTGAAGCAATTCCAGTCGTTGAAGCCAGTAAATTTTCTGAATCCTGTTGACTAGGCCTACACAAAGGAAAGAAATGCCTAGACATTGATTATATTACATCCAAGTAAGCTTATCATAGCCAACCGATGTCCAAAAAATCACGTACAGCCCGAAAATCTCGCTAATATTTTCAGTTAGGCCTACTGAAAATAATGTGGTCATATTATGAGTTGTTCTTAACTAATATTGTATTATCTTGAGATAACAAGCATTAAAACAACTATAAAATATGCTGAGATACTAATAATTAATTAATCAATTAATATAGTACTAATTTGAGATGAAACAACTCTGGCATCTACGCTAAAATAAACGAGTGGTGATGAATGTCCCTAAAAAAGAAAGCCCCTGCAGTTGAAAGACCCTAAAGGTGAAACGTCCGGAGGTGAAAGCTCCTGATACCATGATACCCGTGTTCAATATCCAAACGTGATGATTCTATGACGAATTCATTGGAGAGAGACTTTGCAGAAGATGAAAGTGTTATCCAACGCGATGCAGTGTAGAGTTCCCCCCCACAGGAAGCACATGGAAAGAGAATGGAAAGCAGATAAAAGAAGACAGTGAGACAACGACGCCATATGAACACAGACTAGCATAGCAGAAAGATGGAAACATCATGCATTCGAATTCAACTATGTCAACAGCTCTCGAGAAAACCAGATGCAAATTTTAAGTTACCGTAACAATATTTATTTAATTCTGAACATTCCATGCCATTTGTCGATCCACATCCATTGGGTGGTTCCACGTGTGTGCGTGGGACCGCCTCTGGAGACTCTTTCGGTTTATACTGTGCTTAGCTTTGTTAGTCAATTGAACATCTTCGTTCATAATGACATTTAACATCACATAGGCCCGCGCAGGGAGCATCTCTGGGTAGATACCTTGAATGGGGTGCTACATAAATATCTGGTAAATGAAATAAATTTATAAAGCACTTCTAGAGACGGCCAGAAAAGAGCTTTAGAAATAAAAATTAGATACATACAAATTGGCAAGTGCTTCTTCAACATCACGTGTCCTGCTTATTTACAAGTGCAGATAAAGACAAATTTATCAAAGTTGAAACAGAGTTACGTTTCTTACAGATAGTTCTTTCTAGTCAAGAGCAACAGAAGAGGGTGGTAAAAATGACCATGCGGGCAAGCAGGATAGGCAAGGTCACTCCTGTTTCTCTTTCAATCAAAAAACTGCTGGCGATTGGTGACATTTGCTCAGAGTTCTTGTCAAGGTATAATTTGCACGGACTATCAAACTGAAGGAAATCTATTACTATCCACACACTGCAACATCCTTAATTCACTAAATGGTCCTGGAAGTACTATTCTACTAGTTCATTTAATTTACCAAATATAAATTTTGCACATGTATACTTAAATATAAGCGAACTGCAGAAATCAACCACTGTTCAGTACTTAGAGCACTTTGTTCCCAGTAAGTTGTCTGTAAGTCGCAAAGAGTGCTACATAAAAGTTGACATACGTACCTGTGTCAGAGCATTTAAAACCCTTAGGGGTCGTCCATAAAGGACGTCCACAAAATGACCAGTTTTAGTACCCCTTCCCCCTGTCTGCAGGTGTCCGCATTTGACCAAACCCCCTTGCGGACGTCCGCATGTAACATTATACATCGCACTATGGTCTGGAAGTGTAATCGCTGGGGCTGTTGATTTTCCAAATTGCGCATTTGACCCATACCCCAGGTGGGCTGATATGTGGGTCATGTAAATAACTTCGCTCTGAGAGCAAGAGGCATATAGGCCTTAGTGCCAGCCCATGTTATACTCTACGGCACAAATCGTAACAGCTGAATAACAATTTACTATTCACACTTAGACATCACCCATAGAGAGAGTGTGCAAAAGATGCTGGAATAACTAAAAAAGTACCAGCTTGCGGATGTCCGCAAGGGCCTTTACCCCCTCCCGCTCTCTGCAGACGTCCTTTATGGACGGCCCCTTAACACGGCATGCATAGGCGAGATGGAAGCAATTCGACAACCAAACAGTCTCTAACGGGTTGCATGATTCGACAACTGCAATGAAACAGCATTGAAATGCTGAACACCTGTCGCCAGTAAGACACTGAAACCCCGTGTCAGTAAGACACTGTAATCCTGTACCAGCGTAACAGCTTTATCATGAAGTCTCTATTACATTACTAAAGAAAGGAAAGAACGAATTTCCACATTCAACAGATAATCAATGATATACTTCGAGAGGATCATACAAGGCGAAACACACATTCCAAAACATACGCACAGCTTTCAAGTCACAATTGAGAGATTTTCGATCTAGCTCAAGTCACACACATTAAGATCTGTAAAACAGGCAACTTATAGTGCTCTAGAGAAGAAGTCTTTATACAAATAACCAGATGGACACATAGAAACTAATAAAGTTTGAAACTATTGCACTAAAAGATAAATTTAAATAAAAACATTGTCGAGAGTTGTGGAAACAATCATCATCTAACTTAGAATTAATGTTTTCTTGGCGATAATCCGCAACCACCTGTAATTAAGGTGAAATCAAACTTCATAACTTATACTTTCAAGACAATCATCAATAGTCAGTTGGTCATTGATTTTTAAGTTGTTAGCCAATGAAGAAAGTCGACATTGAAACTTTAAATATTTAGAGCCATCAGAGGTAACTTCTCAGCGAAATTCTCTTCCCATTCAACAAGGAATCTATAACTGTATCGACAGAGTACCAAACTAACAGATTATTATTATTATTACTAGACATACAATAAATATGAAAACTTGTAATGCACAGTCTTACAGCAATGCGAATTTAACCTCAGATGACGCATTCTGCTGGGATCAGAGGTATCCCCCTCTATTTTATATCATCTTACCCACCCCATTAATTCGAACCATGAAACTGACACCAGAACAGAGAGGAAAAAATTAAAACTAATTCAAAACGTTTCGGCACTTACTAGGATGACTCAGAAAACCGTATATGCCATATTTCGACGTCATCACCACTCAGACTAAATTGCAGTATATGCTCGCCCACTCGACGAGTAATTAATTAATCTATCGTCAACTTTGGAAAGAAAGCCCTTCAACGGATTATTCGTCACTGTTTGGACCGTGGCACAGGATGAATGCAGGCTGGACCGAACAAAAAGCAGCGGGCAGCGAACAAACGAACGAACGAATGACCAGCAAAGGGTGGTCAGTAGTCGGCCTATTGGTGCGCAAACGGATTCTTGAGAAATGGAGCCTTGAAGTTGGCCTTATTGACCGGCTGAGGTTTGGAGTGGTAGCCGTGGAATGCCGACGCAGCCGAGGACGCAGATGCCGCCGTCGTGTCCATGACTTCTTCCGCGGCGGCTTCGTCGATCCTCGAATGGTTGGCAAATGGAAAACCCTGAACTGGTGGTGGACTGAAAGACAATCAGCAGACACGTCACTCCATCAATCGTTACAATTTATAGACTAAGCAATAGAGCAGTAGAATATGAAGTGGTTATCGCTTATCAACAACATTTAACAGACAATAGGACATAGCAGTTTATACTTAATCATATTCTCTTAACTTAAAATTATCTGCTGTGACTGTTGCAGTTTGTTGACAGTGAAATAAACGAATATGTGACACAGGGTCCCCAAGGTCCCCAAACCCGTCACTTGTCGTTTTTGGCTTTTTCATTGAATCATATTCTACACTGCATCTGCTTCAAAATACGTTTTTCAGTACTCTATCAAAATATCTTATTTCTAACTGAAATTATACTCATTTGATTGGAACAGTCAAAAAAGTGAAAAAATCTAATAAAAAGTTTAAGATTTTTCATGTCATCATAATAGTCCATAGTCATTATTTCATCATTCTGAAATGATTCTAGGTCATAAAGGGCTCTATTCAGTAACAAAAAAAGCAAATGGCATTAAAATCGGGTTACAACTTTTCAACCTATGACAAATGAATTGAAGAATTGCAAACTCTAAAACCTCTATCTCCTATTTTGGCCTCTAGCTCAATAACTAGGAAGCGACGGGTTTTGAGGCCTTGCGTCACATATACAATACAATTTCACAACATGTAAAAATCTCGTGATTAAACAAAGGCACAGAAGCCTACTCCCCATGTTACACTTTGCTTGTAACATGGGGAGTAGGGGTTCGAGCATTCCTCAATAAGTGAGCAGGCTGCTCAGAAAAACTGATGCTCAATAGTATGGTCATGTGTTAATGGCCAAGCTCTGGAGGGTGGGAAAAGTCAAATGTGACGCAGGGGCTCAAAACCCGTCGTTTGTCGCTTCCTAGATATTGCGCTAGAGGCCTAAATAGAGGAGAGGGGTTTCAAGTTTGAAATTCTTAAATTCAGCTGGTGTCCATGAATTTGCCATAAGTTGTACAGTTGTAACCCAATTTTAATGCTGTTTATTTCAGCTGGATAATTTCAGAATAATGAAGTAATGATTGTGGACTATTACGATGACACGAAGAATTTTAAACTTTTTATTCGTTTTTTTCACTTTTTCGATTGTTCTAATCAAATGAGTATAACTTCAGTTAGAAACAAGATAATTTTTGGTACTGTAAAAAGTATTTTGAAGCAAATGCAGTGTAGAATGTGATTCAATAAAAAAGCCGAAAGTGACATACGATGGGTTTTGGGCCCCTGTGTCACAAATGAGTCTCTAATATAGCGCATTGACTTGAATAACCACAGAAGCTCAACTTTTGGTCTGTCTGCCCTATCGGAATTCTGCCTGGTTTCTCCAACTGTTCTACGATCTCACTAGATTTATGTCACTTACATCATCCTAATGGGACTACAGAAGTCATGGATTAAAAGCACCGTGAGACAAATAACCATGTGGTAATCTAATTACAAGGTCCTAGGTCACACCATAACAAAGCCACATGGTAAAGATGCCTGAAAGTTAGAATCCTCATCATGCCATATAAGAAGTCGTCAATTAGATTACAGATTACGCTTACTGTGTGACAACCAGATTTCATTACAATGTCATAGGTCACAAATAATGTCATATGGTGATCTTACAACAAGGTGTCAGGTCACACCATAGCGAGGTTTTAAGTTAATTTAGTAACAAGGTCCAAGGTAAGATTATTATAACATGGTAATTGCATAACTAGGTAAAAGGTTACACCAAAACAAGGTCGTATGATAATCTTATAATTTAGTCTAAGGTCACACTTTAACAAGGTCATACGATAATCTTATAACTTAGTCTAAGGTCACACTTTAACAAGGTCATACGATAATCTCATAACTTCGTCTGAGGTCACACTTTAACAAGGTCATATAATATTCTGATAACTTAGTCTGAGGTCACACTTTAACAAGCTCATATATGGTAATCTTATAACTTAGTCTAAGGTCACACTTTAACAAGGTCGTATATTGTAATCTTATAACTTAGTCTAGGGTCACACCATAACAAAATCACATGGAAGAGATGCCTGAAACTTAGAATCTTCATCATGCCATTTAAGAAACCAATTAGATTACAGGTGGTAATCTGATACCATGTTATAGTGTAACCTTAACATCGGAAAGCGTTTATCTTCGTCTAAACTACATTAAGCAAAGAAAACAAAAGTCTCTACAAAAACAGGAAACCCACAGAGCTAAACAGAAAAAACGACACATCACAAAAATTGCCACACATAAGGGCCGGCCATCTTCTTCAATATAATTATAACAGTGGCTTCTATCGGATGCTAGTTGGCTGCTGGATCAGCCATCTACTTTGTCAGCCAATCCCTCACACTTCACAGTAACAACCTTCAGCATAACAAAAGTTCTGAGAAAATGTTTCGGCCCATTCCACTTTAGCGCATTACAATATAGTACACTATCTCAAATTACACTAATTACATCAAATCACACTACGATTAATACTACACTGAATAATAATTATTAGTAAATTATAGTGCTGTAAGCTAATCAAACTAATGGCGGCATATCCCAGTTCAGAGAGATCAGCTATTTGCAAAATTAACCATGTCTAACCATCGCTAAGCAAGGTCCGCAAGGACTTAAATAAAAGAAGCAGCAATTACAAAACACAGTTCCAGTTAACCGCACACACTAAAAATCGAAAAAATACACCTGTAATTTTTTTACTACAAATATCCTAACTGACAATAAGTTAGCTAACCAGGGCTCAGAGTACAATGGTTGGTTATCTACACACACATTGGAATAATATGCAGTCCTGAGTAAAAATGGTATTTAAACAAAGCATCAAGTGGCAAAGATATTTGGTCGCAAAGATATTTTGGAGCCAGAACCTGTAGAGTTAGTTGTAACCAGTTACTAACCACATTTTGGCTTCTTGGTGGCAACACTTACCATGTAGTTGTAATTATAAATTCATACAACACTCACCATGTAATTGTAATTAGAGATTCATACAGAACCATAGCAAGAAAGCTCCTACTCAGATGTGATAGTAATATCAAAAGTAACCAAGCACCAGTCGGCGGTGCAAGTCAACTGTAACTGAAGGCCATGCCATAGGTCCCCCAACACTACCGCAACTTGCACACACTCCATGGCCCAAAGCAAGCGAGCTCTAACCAACTAGCACCCGCGTTCCACATACGCCACACGCCAACCGGTCAGAGCTTTACGCATAAGATCATTTCTTTATGGCGATTTCCTGTAAATTCACTGCAGCTGTAAACTTATGCTCAGCGATCGGCTGCTCTGAGAAAAGAAAGCGACGGACTATAGCTGTTGCTGTGTACCTTGTTGAAAGACTTTTGAGATGACGACTTGACTAGGCGCAGTTCGTTCGCTCGCCCGCACATCAAAATGGTCGCTGGTTATAGCAACTCCAAACAGGGTCGGGTGCCATGGCGCTGTGATTAGCGCCCGTGACCCGGTCCAATGGAGAGTGCATCCTCGGAAGCTTGGCCGGCTTTCCGCCGAGTGCCATCTTACTGAAAACAACGTGTGTAGGAGGCAGGGCCGCGTTGTTCCGCTCAGCGACCGGAGACAGCCGGGACTTTCCGAATGGCAGTGAAGTCGCGTCAGAGTCAGAACAATCCCTCGGATATGAAAATCATGGTCAGGCGTTACACGTTTTGACACGATAATAATGACACGATGGATTATGCAACAGACATTCGCCTACTTTCAGTCATTTAGATGATATATTTATATAGCGCCCTTCTAGGTCTTCATATCAGTCAATATTCATGTAATGGAAAGTATTTCCAGTCGACATGGCCACAACTGGAATGAAATCTGAGGAAGAACTTAAAGAATTACTAAACTGTGCTACTACTAGTGCATAAGCAGAGCAGTTGGTTATAAATCTTCAAGTAATAATAATAATAATAATAATCAAAGTAACGATAATTCATTCACATCAATAGTTGCTATTGGTATAAAATGATAATAATGATAGTGATTCATTCACGTTAGAACTGGTATTAATACCAACCAGTACTCGGAATATTTAAACAATGCTGTTTCTTACTGTGCCTATCAGATCTATACCTGTTCCTCAAAGCGTGATTTAGCCGATTGGTCGATTATAAAGAACATTGAAATATTCACCAACTTCTGATTTTGATACAGCATATACAGAGACGGAGGTTTCAACACCTTTTCTAGAGGAATTCTTGGTCACAGGATATTGCAGGTTTATTGTATATGAACACTGGCAAACGAAATAGCACTGGCCATTTATTTAATTCTCTTATTTATGTCAAGTAAGTTTATTCTCGCTAGCAATTAAATGGGTAGACTATTCCTACATGAACTGTAAAGCTAAAACTACGGTATGTCCTACATTTCTCCTTTGCATTTACATTGGATGATAGGATTTCAAACGTAAAGCGTACGGCAAAAGCGAGGCAAACATAGCTCGAAAAGCCTACTCTGGTTGCTGTCACGGAAATAAATAATTAAAGTAAAGTAAGTAATAATTAAAGAATTAAATATCAAAAACTCTGGCAGCAAAGCAGCTTAGAGATGATCTGATGGAGTTATTAGTGCAAAAATGATAGATGCTTGGTGGACTACCAAGCTCATTTATAAAGCCCATGCAGATCATATACCATGTATTGCATTAAATCTCACCCAATACAAGAACCCATCTCACAACTTAAACACGAACAACTGAACACCATGGCAGCAGTAAATAGCATGCATGCAGTGTGCTGGATTTGTGTTCAAGCACTTAAACCACAAAATAAATAGTAATCAACCTCAGCCGAAAGCCAAGCTTCAATAAAAGTTTCTTTAGTGGGTTGTGCTGTCAAAAAATGCTGGACAGCACTGTACAGTAGCTTATAATCCCCGTGAAGACACTAAACAGAGGAATGGATGTAGGAAGGGTGAACAGACAAAAGAATGACTGAACGAACAAATAAATGGGACAGGTGAAAGCATTGATGAATGGATGAATAAACAGATGAAAGAGGAGATGAGTGAATGGATGAATGAGAGAAGATGAACGAATCGACGAATAATCAGATGAATGGAAAAAGATGAATGAAATAATGGAGGAATCTATGAATAAATGAATGGAGGGATAAATGAAAACTAGATTTGCCCCACTGTGAAACAAAATAAGCCAGCCTGCAATCCAAGCATCTAAAAAGTTGTGTTCCAAACGGGTAATAAGATAAGTAGGGGGGCCACAGTTTTCCGTGGCACACTTTTCCACATTCTAGAGCTTGACCGGTACATCAACAACACTCACCATCGGGGCCGATTGTGGGACAATCGGAACCATCGGCAAATGATGACAATCGGTGACCAGTCCATGCCGATGTTTCCCGATGATGTTACTCACTGAGTTCAGCTAGCCATAGGCTCTGTAGGCCACCCGTGCAGTACTATTAAAGGTTCGGAGCGGTATATACCTGTATGTCTTTGATGACTGTTCAAGCGCTGAGGGAGGAATCTAACTGTGATGAGGCCCGGCCAACAACCCATGCAGTACTGTTAAAGCTTTGAGGGGGGTATCTGTCTTTGATCAAACTGTTCTTCTATTACCTTGTTGGACCAACAATCATTGTCCCAGGCCTGGATTGAATGTGGTAATAAAACATTGTTAGCCCTCCTTCCCACCGCCTCTATAGACAAGGCATATCTTGTCATCGGAATGCAATTTTCAATAGGGAAAATGATAAAAGGAAGACATAATTCCATTACCCTGTGCCCAATTGATAGAACCGATTACCATTTTCGTAACCTGTGGGCGTAATTGCACAACTTTGATATAGTTACAAGTGTTCATAGTCAAATCGCCACATTTGGCTTATT
>Ga0081606_1000904_pt1 | contig 10445 bp, 6 predicted proteins | sample EareggfetidaYelm_FD_71127 | JGI IMG/M metagenome (GOLD analysis project Ga0081606, IMG submission 71127) | Earthworm egg capsule microbial community from the University of Washington, USA - E. fetida Yelm (SPADES assembly) (version 2) | ecosystem: Host-associated > Annelida > Reproductive system...
AATTAATCAATTAATTAATTAATTAATTAATTAGTTAATTTATTCATTCATTAGTTCATTCATTCATTCATTCATTCATTCGTTCGTTCGTTCGTTCGTTCCTTTGTTCGTTCCTTCGTTCGTTCCTTCGTTCGTTCATTTCATTCATTCATTCATTCATTAGTTCATTCATTCGTTCATTCATTCATTCGTTCGTTCGTTCCTTTGTTCGTTCCTTCGTTCGTTCCTTCGTTCGTTCATTTCATTCAATCATTCATTCATTCATTCAGTCAATAAGTCAGTCAGTCAGTCAGTCAAAAAATATTCGCAAAATGTAAACCAAACGAAACACTTTGGAATAATGAAAGACAGTGCCTTAGTCACCCATTCGATACCCTAGATATTAATTGATCCGAAGAATTGTTTCGGGAGTGTCATTTCAACCGAATTGAATCTCTTTTGTTGGACTCCCGTTTCATTTATCACAAACTGAAAGGAGGATCACCCTAGGCTGCGTGTTTGTGTGCGTGTATGCGTGCATATGGGTGAGTTCATGTTCGTTCATTTTCGTTCGATTTGACCCCAAAAGGCATGGAGCTATTAAGACGTAGTTTATTTAGATAGTCAGAGCGAAGGTTAAGCAACCTGCACAACGCACTTTCATTATTTTTGAGAATGAGGCGGAATTCTACAGGGAGTCCATTATAGGTGACAAAGCAAACAACGGAGAATGGGTGACGCAGCCTAATTGCAGTAGCAGCACAAAATGCCAATATCTGGCTAGAAGCAGAAATGCGAAGGGCTCGACGGCCGGAAAGTTGCAACATGTACGCAGAGGAGCTACCAAGAAGGCACCGCCAGCCAGACCAGCACATCTATTCTATAAGAGATACGTAGGGTAACTAGAAGCCAATGGGGCGTGTCACGCATTTAAGATGTGACAGAAGCACATTTCAGTAAGCGCCGAATAAGACGGGAAGTACAAAGAAATCTCGGTCGAAACGGGTAGTAGAGCCAGGGGAAAGCCCGCCAGGATGGAACTGCAGTGGCTCAATCTATTAGTCAAAAAGACATCAAAGATGTTGGCTGGAGCATTGCAAGACAAAGGGCGTAAGAAATTCCGGAAATCACGACGTTTACAGTACCATTTGCGAGTGAGTTGTTTGATGTTAAGGAAAACACTCAGCTCTCGGTCAACAATGAAACACAAGTCTCTTACCGAATCCCGATATTTCATATTTATGTTATATATATACCTAGTATTACATATATAAAATATATATATATTTATTATATGTAATATAAATTATATAAAGATATTGTGGTGACGGATCTCAAACGATCAATTCGTTGTTAAAATTATAATTAGCAAGGTCGATATCGAATAGTATTCATCTGCAAAGGAAATGCAGATTTCGCAATTTCATTCAATTAATGATTAGGTCGGTCATTTGAGACTACGCATTAACTTCAAAGGGTTTTGTCTTCAGTGTGGTATTGTAATCAGATACATACCCAAGAAGACAGGACGCTAGTCATAATTCATACGCCTGAGTGGGCGTGTGAAGGGATTGTGCCTGAAAGGAGATGACAGGTTGGAACGTCACTGTATAATAAGAGGCAGGGCGACGCTAATGAACTTTGTTTGCACATATAATTATACCGAATTGTCATAAGCGACAAAGTAATGAAAAGAATCTATGAAAAGAATCTATGGATGAAGTGGCAGCCCGAACTTTATATCAGTCGTTTTAGAGGCCTACCAGTGTGTGTGCCCTCATATGCAATTGAAGCAATAATTTGGAGTAAGAATCGAGATCATATATATTTATATATATCATATATGAATATGAATATATATATATACATAAAGGTATGGGACAATTAAGACGTAGTTTATTTAGATAGTCACAGCGAAGGTTAAGCAACCTGCACAACGCACTTTCATTATTTTTGAGTATGAGGCGGAATTATTTTATACGTCTTAATTGTCCCATACCTTTATATATATATCATATATAAATATATATATATATATATATATATATATGATCTCGATTCTAACCCCACAGTATTGCTTCAATGGCATATGAGGGCCTACCAGTGTGTATGCCCTCATATGCCATTGAAGCAATAATTTGGAGTAAGAATCGAGATCATATATATATATTCATTTACATTTACATATACATATACATATACATTTACATATACATATACATATGCATATACATATACATATATATATATATATATATATAAATATATATATATATATATATATATGCATATATACACATGTGCATATATTTTAAGCTGTCGGCACCTTTATCTCACTAACATAATGTGACAATCTGGGTGCATCTACGGCGCTACTGCGCTACTGCGCTACTGCACATGATAATGGATTTGAATTATCAATTATCAAGCTATATATATATATACATATAATAAATATATATATATGCATACAATAAATATATATATCTATGCATATATATACATGTGCATATATTTTAAGCTGTCGGCACCTTTATCTCACTAACATCATGTGACAATCGGGGTGCATCTACGGCGCTACTGCGCCACTGCACATGATAATGGATTTGAATTATCAAGCTATTCTGGGTTGGAATTGACTGCAGCGTCTCTGTTGGGGGGCCCCACGTTTCCGTGGAAGCCCCCTGGACGAGTCACTATTCGATCAACACCAATCAACCCCTCCGCTTGCGACTTATATCTCCGGGATTTTGAGAGAATGCCTGGTCTACCATCTCAGAATGCTCGGATTCTGCGCAGATCGTCTTTTGGCGCATCGAGACTCAATTACCTCCTCATATGTTACCCTTACTATGAACACTCGGAGTTGGTTCAAGGTAGCGGTTTGCAAAGGGCGGGTCTTGAGTCAATGGTCAGCTGCATATTCTACGAACTCTAGTGGTTGCAGACAACTCTCCCAATTAGATACGGTGGTCTTGGTATCCGCAGGGTCGTGTCTCTGGCTTCTTCTGCCTATTTGGCCTCAGCCGCATCGACCCTCGGACTTGTACAGTCAGCTATAGGGCTACATTCAATAGTGAAAAGACCTCTGTACGGATTCGATGAGGTTCTGCTGGAGGCCCTGCGCGATTCCTTGCCTAGAATGATAGCACTTGAAGCCACCGAACAAAGCTTATCGCACCGGCCTCTGGTCGAGTTGGACAAGACCGAGGTTCGCCGGTCAACGACTAGTCTTTCTTTCCGCGCCATTTTGGACGCAACGTGCAGCCCTCATTCAGCGAACTTGCTATCGAGTATCGACCCTTCAGATAGTGGTCGGCGGTCTTACTCTATATACCTAAGCGGCCCGCGTAGCCGTGAGCCTTAGGCTTGGGCAAGACCTGTGCGCCTCTCATAGCTGCATCTGCGGAAGATTTTAGTGAGACAGGATGGCCACCAATGTTTTATCTGCTAGAAGGCCCAAGGACGAGCGTTTCGACACTACACTATAAATTATGTCCTGTGGCGGCTCCTAATTAGATCAAGATAAATTTCGTTTATTGGTTCGCACAAAGAAACTCGACCCGGAATTCAAAGCACAAGAAAGCCACCTGGCCTATTCAGATCACTCTATCAAATTATTGTTGTATTGTACTTTATTGCAAGAAATTCTTACAATTTAAAACTAATTAAAATTTATTATAACATTAGTTGACTAGCTGAACAGTTGTCACAATTATTCAATGAATCATTTACTGAATCTAGATTGAATTCTTAATAAATGCAAAAATTACACTAGACATTTATATACTATACATCATTTATATGTTGCCTTTTTCATTTACAACTGAATTAAACATTACAAAAATAAGTTGACAAAAAAGACTAGACTGCCAATTATGTAACACAGTCGTTTGTTATATTGATTCTGTAGTGGATATTTTAAATTTAAAAATGTAGAAATATTAAATGTTGGCATGAGTTAATTGAAATGTAAAATTTCATGTACATGTATAATTATAATTAATATGATGCTAATGACGTATTCTGTCAGAATACATCCGTCACAACAGAAAGTTAAACGCCACTGTCAGTTTGAGGTTTCAAATGTAGGATAAACATTTCTAAATTGTGACGTCACAGCTCTTGACCCGCCCTCTGTCACAAGTTATCACACCATCTCAGACCCTTCCCCCCAGATTGTGGCGTACTTTATGGACGGCCTCTTAGCATCAGGCTAAGTGTTGCCGTAAGAAAATATCCTAAGAGCAGAGAATATGACACCCTCACATTTGTAGCCCCATAGGTCCGCACACCATTTTACTTTGCGCGTTAGTCGAAAGACATGTTATGTATGAGCATATTGTATGAGTACGGCGCCGAGTTTTGGGGGACGCCCGCCGACCAAATTTTGCTGACCAAAATTTTCGAACGACTTATTTTTAGCAAGAAATTTACGATGACCTTTTCTTAGTCATCAACTCTATTTTGTATGTCTTGTGCCTGTCTCTACTGTGCAACATCTTGTATATAACATATATGACCCCCTTTTCTTCATGGAAAATCCCTATTTCATAACAAATCGCTGTAAAATTCAGCCGCGAAACGCCTTTTTAAAAACTCAGTTTGGACTTTCCCTCTCATCCGATAAAAGTACTTCTCCAAATATTTGGGGACGGATGTATGGGCGGTCCCCACCTACCTTTTTGGGGGACTGTCCCAAAGCCCCCTAAGTCTCCGCCCATGTGTATGAGTCTCCACTTCTGTAAGTATGCTTGGACTTTCTTTACATAACATTTCTTTACTTAACTTCGGTATTAGAAGATCAGTCCATTAAGCTTGCCCTAGGGTCTGATGTCTTGGTGACTTCATTTTCTTAGCCTCGGCGTATGAGGGCGGGTGACCAGTCCTCTCCCTCACCTTCTCATCTCCCCACTGACAGTGTGCCGTAAGTGTACTCATCATAGCTGAGTTAGCTAGGGGGTACAGGTGGAGCAGAAATCTCGAACCAAATTTCTGCCCTGGCCGGGATTTGTACCCCGAACCTCACGGTTTGCAGTGCTGCACGTTAAGCACTGTGCCACAACTTTGGAAATAATGTTCATAGTGGGTCTAAATTTGCCCGGCGAAACCTATAATTATAGGTTGCGACCCAAAACCTCGACTTACGTGTATGTGGTACCAACGCCAACTGAGATCTAAATAGCTCAACAGGTCTTACAGTTGTCAATGTCTCAAGCTTAAAGTTCATTTACTAATTGTTGGATTAAAGGTTTGGATTTGCCTTTTAAATTGTAGCTTTTAAATTGTAGCTGAGGTTTTCATATCACTAGTGCTACGTCAAATTAGGTTTATATGTCGAGTTTAAGCGTTTTCCAACTTAGCCGAAATCGACAAGCGAAGCGTCGCCTTAATGAAACCTGTCTTTGTAATCTCACTACTCCCTTGTAATATATCATCTTGTCTACTGCAACTTTGTCCTACACAGCCTACCTGCAGCGAGGCTACTTCCACATCCTCAGTTCTACACAATGTTGATCGTCTGCTAAAAGATCTTCGTCCCAGAAATCGCATCACGCCAACACTGGAACAACTACGTTGGATTCCTATTCGGGCTCGTATCGCCTTCAACATCTTCCTGCCAATGTATCATATCCACTCAGGAGCGTCTTCCTTCTTCCATGCGGGGCCGGCTCCTGGCATAGGCGATATAGGCAGCCGCCTAGAGCGTCAAATTTTAGGGGGCTCCAGTTTTAGGGAAAAGAAATATTTTTTCAGACAAAAATGCATTACAGAATAATTAATTAAATAATGTTACTGTAGGCTAATTGTTATTGTGCAACTGTGCAACCTTGCAGACAATGCAACATACTTCGCTGTTTATTAAAAATTTAGAATAGTTTGAAACAATGTAATATCATTCGATAGATAACAAGAGCATAAACTTGTATTCAGCGCAATAGCATAATAATATAGCGTATCCATGTAATATTAGGTTTACATAAAATTATTTATATTCAGCTTTATATTCAGGTTTAGGCCTAAAGCTTAAACCTCAAACTCTCAAACCATAATTTCACAAAGTCACAAACATACAAACACAAAACAAACATACACCGCCCAATTCTGGAAAACCAAATGTTGAGCAAAATATTACTTTAACTATTCCTTAATCGCGCTTCCGTACTGTAACTCTTATGCAAGATATTGCACAGAATACCATAGGCATGAAAAAGCCGACAAACAAGACGTGTACACCTAATCCAGATACGCCAATTATTGATTGAGAAAACTGCCACGCCTCCTACGAGGTCCAACTATCGACTGGCCAAAACACATCAAAATAGTTGAAAATACACTGTGCCCAACACAGAAAACACTATTGCCTACAGCGACTAAACACCGTGACCGTCCACCACAGATGACAAATGCATTGTTATAGAACATTACTGCTGACAGACCAAAAGCAAACAAATTCTCCACAAACGACACTGAGTTCAATGACTCATCAGGAACCTAATTCGATTCAAAGTGCTCCCAAAATTAAACTGTAAGCGCTTGGTCAAAGTGGACTATCTAGCCTCTGCTGTTACTTAGTGTCCCCAAATTAGCGAATTGTATGTAACCGAACATTTGTACAACTCGGGACTAAAGAAATGATTTATCCGAAAATCCCAAATTTTATACGAATTAGCCTACACGCAAGCCTACACGTTTAGATGCTTTCGAAATTTGATACGGGTTTAAGTTTGATACAATGTTGTTCTGATAACGAGACGACACCAGACCTCTTTTATTTAAGCAAAGTAACAGACAGACAGTTAACTGACAGTTAAAGCCCATATTTTGGATTAAAAAGGAATTATATTTTACTGACCGTTGTCCACAAAGTCTAGGAGTTGATACACGTAGGCACTAAGTCAACGAAACAGTTGACCAGAAAAAACAGTTGATAGCTCAAAGTTCCCAATTCTAACATTTCGAGACACAAGATACCTGACACGTCTTCTCTGTTTGAGGTTGCACTAAAAAAGCCAAGCGTTCTCAATAACGCCTATCTAAATACGCATAACGCAGACAATTCCTTAGTCAGGTGCATTGCATCAGCGTGAAGTACACGTGAGAGCGCGCTGGAAACATTAACAGCAAATCAGCGGCGAATAGGTAGCGAGTAAATAGCGTGGCGCCCGCCATTTTGGCGACCGCAACGTTTAACACGTATCGACGCGCGACATTGAAGCGATGCCTAGCGGACGACCGGCGACCGTCGCGATTTCAGCGCCTTAGCATCGCCTCCTGTTTCTGTGCGACCGCAACTCTCTGACGCGTCATTCTGACTGTGCTGCTCGGAAGAAGTGGAGGAGTGACTGATTATATTTGTTGCGGAGTGAATTTGAATATTTGAGGAAAGGAAAGGCGAAAAAATGTTCTATGAACAACTGGAGGAGTGTGTAAAATATTTATTAATGGCAGCTGCTGGCTTCTGTGTTTTGAAATAGAAGACAAATGGAACAATGCACAGATTTTGAAGATGTGTTTAATAAATGCAACTCCTGAAAGTTTTAATTATTGTTTCACGGAACTTATTCCTCTGTTACATGCCTAGCTACATTGCCTATGGGCATGATATCATCACAAAGCATGACATCATCACAAAACATGATATCATCACAAAGCATAAGCCTACTACCATTCAAACACTGCTGATATAATACACTGCTAAATCACCTCACTTCAAAAGCCAACAGTTTGCCATCTACGCTTTGCTCTTTCTCGAAACTGTATTCGGAAACACTTACAAACAGCCGTTTATTCGATGCATCGAAATGAATCCTCCATGGCAAACGCAATCCATGTTTGTTCTCAAATAGAACTCGTTCAACTTCAAGGTTCAAATTCAAAAGCAGTACCCGACTGTTTCCATAATCGGTTACGATGATGCGTCCTCCTTCGTCGATGACCATGTGCATTGGACCATCTTGAATTTCATTTGACTCACTTTCGGATCAATTTCATCGCCAAATGATCTCACAATTCAACCTATAACATCTACGATACACACTCTTTGAAGGCTGCCATTTTCTTCATCACTGTGATGGATGGGTGGGTGGGTGGATGATTGCATGTATGGATGAATATATGGATGGCTGGGTGGGTAGATGGATGGATGGATAGAAAGAGAGATAGATAAATAGACATATATAGATAGATGGATAGATGGATGGATAGATAGATAGATATATAGATAGATAGATTGATAGATAGACAGACAGACAGATGGTTTTTTTCTCTTCAATACAACTTCTATTGCTATAGTATTCCTTTTGTTAATCAAAGCCTCTTATATTAGGAAGGAAAGTCATGGTAGATGAAAAGTACGGAAAAGTGAACTCCCGGATAAGTGAACCTACGGCCAAGTGATCTCCGGACAAGTGAACCCCGGACCAGTGAACCCTAGTATAGCTCGGGGGCAGACGTCTTTGTTTAGCGACCGTTAAACCCTGGACTAAGGAATTAAACCTGCCTATAAATCGGATTAGATTTAAACACAGCTTAGTGTTTTAAACTCCGTTCTGCATACCGATTTAAGCTACTAGTCGGGGTATAGCCAGTTTTAAGCTGTGACTACGAGTTAAACGGGGTTTAAAGTGTTATGTGCATACGGCCCCCGGATAACTGAACCCCGAAGCCATGGACAAGACTAGTGAACCACGGACAAGTTAACCCCGGACAAGTGACCATGAACCGCTGCCTCGTCTCACGTGGTTACGCTAATGAGGATATACCATCCGATCGACTTCCCGTCAATCGAGGAACTTGCACCCTCGGCGGATAATGGCCTGTTCCAGTCAATTTGCTCTAACCCGGACCATGTATTCAGACGCAATGTTATAGATATAAAACCTACTGGCCATCATCTTCGTCCTCGAGCTCACAACTTAACTACTCTGCAAAAACTCTCGAAATTTTGTATCCCGTACACTTCACGGAGATTTGCTTTAGTGTCATTTATCTGTTTAATCTCGCCTAACTAACTTAGCTATCTAATTAACTTTCCTTCTGTCCCTGAAATACCTGTAAGCTGTAAGCCTACATGTAAATCACAATAATTTGTGACTATGAAAGCTGTCCAAATTTCAGCAATTAAAACAATTTTAATGAGAAAGGGGCCATCCATCTATGATGTCCACACGGAGAGATCAGGGTCAGGCTCCGATGAACGCATGTGGACGGGGGGAGGGAGTCCAGTCTCATGTGGACGTCCACACAGAAAATTAAAATTAGAGTCCACTGACGTCATACTGTATTCTTCTCATGCAAAGAAGTTTGCGGTTTTTTCCCAGAATTTCGTCTTTGGACAGAAAAAAGTGAAAACTTTTCTGCGATATCAAGTAGTGATATAAATTACTAATAGTACAGTTTAAATTAATTAGAATCGTATAGTCGAATTTCAGCTTTAGGCCCGGAAGGTCATTCTACTATAGCCATTTCAAGAGAGCGGTGTGTATTTCATGTCGACCGCGTGTGGACGTCCACAAGGGGCAGGGGTCCGGCCCATGTGAACATGGGGGAGGGGGTCAAAACCTGATTTTTTGTGGACGTCATAAATGGATGGCCTCAAATTATGTGACTATGAAAATTTGTGACTATGAAAGCTGTCATATTTCTGAAATTTCATATTCTAAACGGAGATTCTGATTCTGAAATGTTTCTTCTCTGTTATGCCTACTCTAGATACATGTATGTTTGGCCTTCCGGTAACTAGTGTTCGCAATATTGTCGGATCTGCAATCCCTATCGAAAATTACTAGATATCTATGTGAGTAGTAATGTAAGTTGAGAAAAATTTAGAATTTGAAAGTAGGCCTACATGCAAGACATCGATATTATGTTATGCACAAGTGAACCAACTCTTAAAATTTCAAAAGAACTTTTAATGTTCCATTGCATTAAGAATAATTTTATGCACGCATGGACACTTGGAGCAACCTTCTAGCCCATCAGAATATTAAAATAAACGTCAAAAGCTATCCGAACCAAGCAGTATTTCCGTGGCTTGGTCCATTTGTGCAGAAGAGTTATACGAACACGAACGCAACTGGACTAAGCCATTTGTTTGAAACACATATTCAGAAAAGGTTCCACGTCTATAAACTTTTTGTCTTTCATTGCTATCATCTCTGAAAACATTAACCATGAATATTAAAAAGGCTAATGATGGGTCCCAGTGCAGTGTCAAATGGACCAATTACTCGAAATTGTTGAGGATTCAAATGGACCAACCCACAATACAGAAAAATTCTCAGGATTCAAGTGGACCAACAAAAATTTATTTTAAAAGATTAAAATTCTGTTACAGATTTCGGAATGCAATATTACCGCAATATTAAGTGTACTTTTGTGCACTTTCACAATTAAAATGACATTTTTCCATTAGAATTGAAAGAAATTAAAAAATCTCGTTTTCTGGACAATAATGAATTTGA
>Ga0081606_1000908_pt1 | contig 10396 bp, 6 predicted proteins | sample EareggfetidaYelm_FD_71127 | JGI IMG/M metagenome (GOLD analysis project Ga0081606, IMG submission 71127) | Earthworm egg capsule microbial community from the University of Washington, USA - E. fetida Yelm (SPADES assembly) (version 2) | ecosystem: Host-associated > Annelida > Reproductive system...
CATGAGAGGCCTCCCTTTCGCATCGGTAACCCTGCCGCGAATGTGGGTTTGCGTTAAGCCGTACTGAAAAACCGACATCAGCACAAGCCACAAGACAACTCTTTTTGTTTTCATTTGAGGCGTAAATATAACACAAATATAAAGTAGTTTATATAATAAACCAAATGTTTGCTTTAAGACGCGCGGCTGAAAGCGAATCATCAGGGGCGCTAAATAACTCGCACAACAGAGGAAATTTCTTTTTCTTGGGATTTGCGGACTGCCTGCGGCAACGCCTCCCGAGTCCCCAAGAAAAGAAGTTTCCTTTGGGGCGAGGCGTAAGGGATATAATTAACCATCAGCCATTAAATTAGGGTTTGCCAAATAATCCGTCACGCGAATGGCAAACAATCTTTGCCCTTTGCGCCTCGGCGACTTGGCAAGAAAAATTGACCCGCATGGCGCAAAAACCGCGGACTGATTTTTTTTGCCAAATGCAAGGGGGTTATAAACAGGAGTTAATTTTTTGAGAATTTCAAAGCGATTATTTGTCTCTGCTTGCCCTTTCGATACCCCCGCGAGGCATAATAAAACAGGTATAAATAACAAGGCCATAATACCCAATATCCCGTTTGCAGGTTAAAACGCTCGCTAAGCGAACCATATACTAACGGAGTAACCGCCCCTCCCGCGACGCCCATTATTAATAAGGCCGAACCAATTTTTGTAAACCTTCCCAAGCCGTCGAGCGCCAGCGGCCAAATAGCGGGCCACAACAACGCATTGCACAAACCAAGGGAACATAAAAACCATACCGATGATTTTCCTTGAAAGAGCATAATTCCAAACGTAAGCAAAAGCCCAATCAAGGCGCATGTCTGCAAGGCCTGTCTTTGATTAATATATTTTGGAATTAGCCAGGCGCCCAATAAATAGCTGACAATCATAATGAGTAAAATATAGGAAGCAAAAAACTTGGCGCCGCGAAAACTATAGCCGTGAAATTGAGCATAGTTCACGATGGAATCTGCCGCCAATACCTCTACGCTTGACTGGCAAAAGACACAAATAGCGCCCAATATAAGATAAGGAAAGTCGAAAATACTTTTTTTGCCGTCCGTGGTTTCAGCCCCGTCTGCCTCCTCTTTCTCTTTGATTTCGGGCAAGCGGGAAAAATAAACCATGACCGCCAACAAAATAAAAGAGCCTGCAAGAAAACTGTAAGGCGCAATCAAACGCATGCCTAGCTGATCTAGAATTGAAACCTTGACCTCCATGGACGCCGTCGATAATTGCTTCGTTGCTTTATCAATTTCATCAGGGTCTGTTGTGAGCGCCCGAATTAACAGGATTGGGGCAATAGCGCCCGCTGTTTTATTGCATATTCCCATTACGCTGATTCTTTTTGCCGCGCTTTCAATCGGGCCTAAAATGGTGAGGTAAGGATTAACCGCCGACTGCAAGATGGTCATTCCCGCGGCCTGCACAAATAGTCCCGTTAAAAATATATAGTATGTTCTGGCGATAGACGCCGGAATAAAAATAATTGCCCCCGCACACATGACCATTAACCCGAGAACCATTCCGCCGCGAAATCCTGTTTTATTTAAAATGCAGGATGAGGGAATGGCCATCACAAAATAAGAAACATAAAAAGCAAAGGCGACCATCATGGATTGAGACGCCGTGAGTTCGCAAATAATTTTAAAGTAGGGTACCAAAATGGCATTTGCCCAACTAATGAATCCAAAGACAAAAAAGAGGACGCCAATAATCAGCATGGGCTTGAAGTCCTTTTGCAACATAAATGCTTTGATAGCAGACATCCTCGGGGAAATGTGAGTTAATTATTCTTTTGCAGGCTAAAACCGTCGGAATTTTGGCGATTACTTTTTCAGCGCTTCTCCAAAGGCTTCTCCCAGTATTTTCCACACTTTATCCGGTTCCGGCGCGGACAGAAACGTGCCTTTTCCGGCTCTGTATGTCCACGAAAAAATGGAATCCACTCCTTCTTCCGCGTAAATTCTTACTACTTTTTTAAAAGTTTGAAGATCGCGGGGCGATCTAAAGAAGGACTGAATCCAACGCTGTGAAGGCTTTTTATTCAGCCTCGCCAGCTCAACCGTTTTTTTTGCCAAATTCCTGTGCGCGTCTAAGGCTTCATTTCCTTCCGTCAAAATGGAAGTGGAGAAAATATCATAGTGAGGATTGAAGGCTATTTTTTCCCATTCGTCAAACCCTCTTGCGCAGGAAGAATAAAAGTGATTATCGGCCGGCAAAGAACATTGAGTTACCGTCAGTTCAGGATTAATTGATTTTACGATTTTACTTCCTTCCGAAAGAATTTCATTCGCTTGATCGAATCGAAATTTCAGCACCGTTTGAGTTAATGTTTTAGGCATTTCGTAGCCGTACTTGTCTTTGAATATTTTTTGAGTAATGGGGTTTCGGCAGGTAAAGTCGGCGGTGCTTTGATAGCTGAGGGGGTAAATCGGCATGGCATAGTGCGGCTCATCCCAAAAGAATCCGTCGGCCTGGCAGGTTCGCGCAAGGTCGGCAAGTATTTCCCAAAAATATTCTCTGAAGGCCGGCGAACTGGGCGAGGCCGCAGCAAGAGGCTCTTCTGTAATGGCAGTCCACTGTTTGTCATAAATGCTGCACTCTTGCAGAAAACGCGACGGAGGTTCGCCGCCAAAAAATTTTCCTATTCCCCAAGTATTCAGGTAAACTTTGAGTCCTGCTTTTTTGGCGACGTCCACTATCTTTGGGATGGAGGGTTTCCAAAAAAATAAATCAAACTCCGTTAAAGCCAAAAGCACGGCAGTGCAATGGCGGCTTTTCATTTCCTCAAAATCTTTCTTGGCATGTTCCGGATAGGAAATGCCATAATAGCTTACGCCTGTTTCTTTTACCGGCATGTTCGTTTAATTTAATTTAATTTAAAAAATGCTTTATAAAAATTTCACTCTGGAATTATATCTTTCGCGCAGGGCTTTATTTTTTTCGTCGCCTCCCGGAATATTGGCGCTTGACCAAATGGGCGGAGTAATTTTGCGACGCACGCATTCTTTCACGCATTCCATTTCCAAACGATGGGCTATATAGAAATCAATCGTGCTTGAAATGCCTGATATAGGTTGCGCTAATCCGTCGATTTTAATAACCGTATCGCCAAACGGGACATAGTTTTCTAAGAATATATCGGCAATGTCGGAGAGATGAAGCCCGCTTTTGTGACGGATAGGAAAATCTTTGGGAATGTGGTTGTTCCAATCTTTTGATGAAACCCCAATGACGACCGCGCCTCTTTTTTTCGCTTCGAGTGCGCAGTCGATAGTGGGCGGATTGAAACCGTAGCTGTGAAAAATAAGAATCACATCGTCTTTTCCGACGCCGTAATAGTCCACGGTTCCGTCGCCGACGCCATGCATCCGTTCATGACCCAAATACATATAAGCAGGGGTAGCGGGGTGTATGGCCAAATCAATCATCGGGCAGAGGTTGGCCAATCCGCCGGCTCGCCAAAATAGCTCTTGCATCACCAAACAAGTGTGACCGCCGCCGCCGTACATATAGATTAAGCGATCCTCGGCAATGGCGTCGGCCATTTTTTCGGCGGCTTTTAACAGTCCGTCGAGTTCTGTTTTTTCAAAATTGTCGGCTAATTGGTTTAAGACGTCAAGAAACCTTCTGTCGGATGTGTTTTGAGCGCTCATTATTTTTGGGATTTTATGGTTTGGTTTTACGGGTTGTCTATTGTTTTGGCAAAAGTAAAACAGTCATGAAAGGATATTTCATGGAAAAATAGGAAAGTACTATTTCATAAATTTACCGGGGAATGAGATGCAGTCAGCGAAGACGCTGACCACGGCAACGGCGAGAGAGATTCGAACCCTCAATGCCTTTGCGAATATAACCGTTTTCGGGTCCGTCCTTTCAAGCGCTCCGGCGCCTCTCCAAGGCGGCAAAAACAGGAGTCTTATTTGAATTGCATGACTCTTATTAAAACTCTGTTTCAACTCTGTTTTCGGGCGGAATGACTGCCTTTGAGGGCGTGCGGAGGAATGCCGGTGTATTTTTTAATCACGTGACTAAAATATTGAGGGGAGGAAAAATTAAGTTCATAAGCGAGATCCGTGAGAGAGATAGCGGGATTTTCTTTCATGCGCTCCAGAGCCAAGTCCACTCTCTTGCGTTGGACATAGTCGCCGGGCGTAAATCCGGTCAATTCTTTGAAAAGACTTTTGAAGCGAGATTCGGAGAGGCTCATTTCGTCGGCAAGAGCGGCGATGGGAATGGCGCAGGTAATATGTTGGTCAATATAACGGAGTACCTTTTCAAACCGCTCGTGGGGCGCGTTGAAATTGCCTTTGTCGATACACTCCAACAGTTTCAATAAAAAAGTTTGAACCAGAATGCTCACTTGTATTCTTTTCATCGTGAGATTTTTTCCTTTTTGAAAGGCGGCAAAAATTTTTTCCAATAAATGCGGCAGTTCGTTTACGCCCTTAAAGTGTCGAATGTTTTTCTTTATCAGTTCCGCGCAGAGGCAACCCAACCCGTCCAATTTTCCTTTGCCGTGATTTTCTTTTTTATTGCCTGTGCGAATGAGCATCCAATAGAGCAGTCCCTTCTCTTCGGGATACTCGCCTGTTCCGTGCAACTCCCCCGGAAAGTTGATAAATACCTCCCCTCCTTTAATTAAGTATGGTTTTTTATTCACGTGAAACCGCTGGCTTCCTTTATTCAAATAGCAAATTTCAATCATGTTTTCATGGGCATGATCCGCTAAATTTTTCTCTGCCCGCGTGTAGTTATACTTGCCAAGCGCCACCATTCGGGCAAAGCCGGCTTTCCTGAAATCAATTATTTTTCGGCTGTTTGTTGACTTCGTATCGAGTTTCATAAGCAATCATTTTTTGTGAAACTAATAATGCCGCATAAAGATAATGTAAAATCAGCTCGCGTGTTTTTTTGTCGGATTACGCGATTTATAAAAAAGTACTTTGCTGTTTTTTTATGAGAGATGGCCGCGCAACACATGTTACCTTTGTTTTTTTTGTTCCAACATATAAAAAAATTTATATATCTTTGTTCAAACATCATACACATGGAAAAAAAATGGCTTAAAATGCTTCTCTGCCTGCTCTTTAGCCACACGGCAGTTTTAGCGCAAACAATTTCCGGCAAAGTGACAAATAAGGACGGCGGGACGACTCTTCCCGGCGTATCTGTGGTTGTCAAAGGAACCGAAAACGGTACCTCTACCGACGCGGACGGGAACTATAGTCTGACTGTTCCCGATCAAAATTCAACTCTTGTGTTCTCGTTTATTGGCTATGTGACGCAAGAAGCGGTCGTAAACAATCGCACCTCTATTGACATTAGTTTGGCGGAAGACGTCAAACACTTGGAGGAGATTGTGGTGACGGCGCTGGGCATAGAGCGCGATAGGAAATCGCTCACCTATGCGGCGTCGGAAGTGGGCGGCGAGAAACTCAACGCGGTAAAAGACCCGAACTTGATGAATGCCTTGTCGGGTAAGGTGCCGGGTCTGTTTATATCCCGAAGCAATTCAGGGGCCGGCGGCTCGGTTCGCGTTATTTTGCGCGGTCAGAAATCCACGCGCGAGAATCAACCGCTGTATGTCATCGACGGGGTTCCCATTGCCGGCATCAACAGCGCCCAATCGCAAGACGTGTGGACCGGAAGAGACGGCGGCGATGTGTTGAGCACCTTAAATCCTTCGGATATCGAAAGCATGACGGTATTGCGCGGCGCTTCGGCGGCGGCATTATACGGAAGCCAGGGACAGAACGGCGTTATCCTTATTAACACGAAGAAAGGAAAGGCAGGCGTTACCGACATTGACGTTGCCTCCAACTTTACCGCGGAACGCCCCATGTATTATCCGCAACTTCAGTATGAGTATGGTCAGACGCCGGGGACAGACGCGCCGGGCAACATTTATAGTTGGGGGGCGCCGACACAGAGTTCGGATCACGTAAAGCCCTTTTTTCAAACAGGAACTACTATGATAAATACCATTTCGCTGACCTCGGGAAACGAAAAGGCGCAAACCTATTTCTCCTACTCTAACACCGCCAATAAAGGCATGTTGCCAACGAATACCTTAGCCCAAAATAATTTCACCTTTCGCGAGACTGCCAAATTCGGAACTCATTTCAGCATCGACGGAAAAGTGATTTTATCCGATCAAAAAGTGAAAAACAGAATGGCCGGCGGTTTGTACTTTAATCCCCTTACCGGGCTCTATCTTTTTCCGCGGGGACTGACATTCGATCCATATAAAAATTACGAATATTATTCTTCCGCGCGCTCCCTTTATATGCAAGACTGGTGGAATATTAACTATGACCGCGGGTACGCAGGCCAAGATAATCAACAAAACCCTTATTGGATTTTAAATCGCAACACGAATGAGCTTCACCGACAAAATTTATTTTCCTCTCTTACTCTTAAATATGCGTTGCGGAGCTGGCTGACCTTGCAAGTCCGCGGAAACATAAATATTATAAAAGACCGCTATGACCTCAAAGCATATGCCGGCACACAGGGAACCATTGCCGATAATAACGGCCGATTTATTTCCGAACAAAATACCAATACTTTATCCTATACAGACTTGCTGTTAAGCGGCGAGCGCAACCTCTCCGAGAAAATAGCCCTTACTTTTAACGCGGGGGCGGCAATCAGGCACACTCAACTGGAGAGCTTTAACTTGGATTCCAAAGGATCGGATTTAACGTTTGCCAATCAATTCACCTATGGCGCAATTAGCCCGACTAAATCGTTGCAAGCTTTTAATGAAAAGGCGCAGAATGCGGAAACCCAATCCCTCTTTGCCACCACGAGCATAGACTACTCAAAAAAGGCGTATGTCGATTTGACGGTGCGAAATGACTGGTCGTCCACGCTTGCCTATACCGATAAAGCGAAGAGCGGATATTTTTATTTTTCCGTCGGCGTAAATGCCATTCTTTCCGATATGATAACCCTTCCCCGGTTTATCTCCTTTGCCAAAGCCAGGGCCTCGTATGCCAAAGTGGGCAATGGCGTAGCGGAGTTCGCTACTTTGCCGGTCAATACATTTAACGCCGGCAATCTGGTTCAGATTAACTCCGGATTATTAAACCCTTCCGCCACGCTAAAACCGGAAGACCACCGCGCCAGGGAAGCGGGTTTGGAATTGAGGTTCTTTAAAGACCGTCTCACCTTCGACGGCACCTACTACAAGACCAATACATACAATCAGTATTTTTTAATTGGCGCCAACCGCGGAAGCGGACGGGCTTATACCTCGGTGAACGCAGGAGATGTAGAGAACTCGGGCGTGGAAATTTCCATCGGGTATGATATTGTAAAAAATACAAGTTTTACATGGAATACAGGTTTTAATTTCACAAAAAATACTAACCGAATTGTTTCATTGCCTGAACAACTCCAAGGAGGCACCTATGAAATTACCGGACCGGGAGTAAATAACTACGGCTTGTATATTACGCAAGGCGGGCAGTTTGGCGATATATACGGCAGAAAGTTCTTGCGCTCGCCAGACGGAAAAATAGAGACGGATGCTAACGGAAGACCCCAACCGGAAGCGGGCGCTTTGGGCTATTTGGGCAATCCGACGCCCAAAGCCTTGCTTGGATGGACAAACTCCTTCGCTTATAAATCGTTTACGGCGAATATTTTGATAGACGGGCGTTTGGGAGGACAGGTGATGAGCATCACGCAAGCCCTCCTAGACGAGTACGGCGTTTCAAAAGTCACGGCAGACGCAAGGCATGACGGGGGCGTCGATATGCCCGCAGTTATTACCAATGGCACCGACATTACAGGAACGTGGGCAGGAAAATTGCCGGCCGATGTGTTTTATCGGGCGGTGGGCGGACGCGCCGGCATCACGGAATATTATATGTACGACGCCACTAATATCCGATTGAGGGAAGCCTCTTTGGGATACCGACTTCCCATAAAATCGAAGTTTATAAAGTCGGCTTCTCTTTCGCTGATCGGACGCAATTTGTTCTTCCTCTACAAGAAGGCGCCTTTCGATCCGGAAATTAGCATGAGCACGGGCAACGGCGTACAAGGGGTAGATGTTTTTGGGATGCCATCTGCCCGAAGCATAGGGGCGAGATTGGGATTTTCATTTTAATTTATCAAAGTTTAAAATTGCAGATATATGAAAAAAAATAATGGATTAGCCATAATTGTCCTTTTGGCAACCGCGCCGTGGCTTTCGGGCTGCACGGACAGAAACGAGAAAATTAATAAGAATCCGTATGGCGCCACAAATGAAGAGGTGAAGGCCGATTTGCTCCCCGCTTCGCTGCGCGTGGCGCAATTAAATATCTATATTTATCAGCCTGTGCCATCCTTTCAGTTGCAACAAAACCTGATGAGCGACGTCTACAGCGGCTATATGGTCCCCCCTACGCCCTTCAGAGGAAACAGCAATAATATGACATACGATCTGGTGGACGTATGGAATGCCACTGCTTTTATACCCAGCTATGACAATGTGATGAACCCTATTGCCACAGTGGAAGATTTTGCCGCTAAGGATCCCGTCAAGAAAGATCTGTATGCCATGTCCAAGATAATTAAAGTAGAAGCCATGCATCGGGTGAGCGATATTTTCGGCCCCGTCATTTATTCAAAGTACAGGCAGGCGGAGCCCGACGGGTCTGTTCCATACGATTCGCAACAGGATGCTTATAACCATTTCTTTGAGGATTTAAAAACCGCCATTGACATATTGACTCCAATGGTCTCGACGCCCGCCTCTAATCAGTTTGCCGCCGCTGACTTAGTCTATGGAGGAAGCTACGCTAAATGGCTCAAATTTGCCAATAGCCTGCGACTTCGATTAGCCATTCGAATAGCAAGGGTGAGCGCCGACAAAGCAAAAAAAGAGGGAGAAGCCGCATTGGCCAACGCGGGCGGTTTGATTGCCGATAACTCCGAAAGTTTTTTGGTGGACTTCGGCGCTTCCAATCATCCCCTGAATGTTATCTCTAATGAATGGGCTGACGTCAGAATGGGAGCAGCCATGGAATCAATCATGGGGGGATACAACGATCCGCGTCTTCCCAAGTATTTTCAACCGGCGACCGAGGCGGCAGCCGCAGGGCAATTTAAAGGCATCCGTTGCGGAATAAATATCGACGATAAAACTCGCTATCAAAACTATTCAAAACTGGCTGTGTTTGCCAATAAGGGACAACTGATGACCGCGGCTGAAGTTTGGTTTTTGAAAGCGGAGGCGTCGCTCCTCAATTGGACCGGCGCCGGCAACGCACAGGCGAACTATGAAAAAGGAATCGCCATTTCCTTTGACCAATATGGCGTGAGCGAAAAACTGAATGCCTATTTAAATGACAACGTCAGTAAACCCAAAGAATACAAAGATCCAAAAGCTGTAACGCCGGGGCAAAACGACGTGTTGAACGGAAACCCCAATCTCAGCATCATCACCATCAAGTGGGACGAGACCGCTTCGAAGGAACAAAAACTGGAACGCATTATCACCCAAAAATGGATTGCCGCTTACCCGGACGGACAGGAGGCTTGGAGTGAATTCCGAAGAACAGGCTATCCAAAATTGTTTCCTGTGATAGTGAATAATAGCGTCGGAAAAATTACCGGATTTATTAAAAGGGTGAATTTTGCTTATCAAGAATATGCCACCAACAAAGCCGCCGTGAATAAAGCCATTATAATGCTGGGCGGCCCCGATACGGGCGGAACGCCTTTGTGGTGGGATGTGGACTAACCCGCATGGCAGGCAGGCGCGAAAAGTCCGGGGAGCAGGGGCGCTTTTGGGTGAAATCGCCAACACGTCAAGGGGTTGATTTATCAACCCCCTTGACGTGTTTTTGTTTTGGCTTGCAATTTTTGGATTCAATATCATGCCTAACCCCGCTTGCCTCTCATCGGACGCAATGCCTTGTCCGCGCTGAATAGTTTTATTTTTGAATAGCGGTTTATCCGTGCATTGTGCAAATGCCTTCCCGTCTTTCAAGCGTTGAAATTTTAAAGATTTGTGCGGATGAAAATTTCGGACTTTTTTCTAAAGTCGTGCAAGCCAAATTAATACTTTATTTGCTTTTTACTTTTATTTTTATTTTTTTGCGTATTAATAATTAAACAACGTCACAAATACGAAAAAGAGACTTATCGCAATCAGCAGTAAACTTAGAAATTCTAAGGTATTTGCAAATAGGCGTTGCGTCGCTAACAATAGCAATCGTCTGCGCATGTGTTGATAGGCAGTTCATTTTATCAAGCTATATGCAATAGAGACAGAATTTTTTCTGCTTCGGGAGGATTAACAAAAATTAGCGGGGATTATTGTTTATATGATTCAACAGGAAATTACATACTTTTG
>Ga0081606_1000912_pt1 | contig 10340 bp, 8 predicted proteins | sample EareggfetidaYelm_FD_71127 | JGI IMG/M metagenome (GOLD analysis project Ga0081606, IMG submission 71127) | Earthworm egg capsule microbial community from the University of Washington, USA - E. fetida Yelm (SPADES assembly) (version 2) | ecosystem: Host-associated > Annelida > Reproductive system...
GAGTGCAGTTCCGCGGCGCCGGTTTCGCTTGCGATGGACGCAATCGTGGCGCTCCTCACGCCGCTTCCCGGCATGATAATGATTCGGTCAGCGGATTTTTGAATAAGTTCTTTAATTAATTTTTTGGCATGACTCGCGTATGGCGCCAAACCGCTCGTGAGAATTCTTGCGCAACCACATTCAATAATGGTCTCCATTGCTTCCAAGGGATGAGCGGTTCGGTCAAATGCGCGATGAAAAGTAACTTGCATATTCGCGGCGGCGCGTACCAGCTTCTTGGTTCGCTCGGCGTCTACTTTCCCGTCAGGCAATAACATTCCGACGACGACTCCTTTGAAGCCCATTTCCTTGCACATCGTTACGTCGCAAAGCATGACGTCAAACTCTGCCTCGTTGTATAAAAAATCGCCCCCTCGCGGACGAATAATGGGGAAGACGGGAATGTCAATTTTTTCTTTCGCTGCTTTCAACGTGCCATACGACGGGGTCGTGCCGCCCTCGGCCGGATTGTCGCACAATTCAATTCTGTCGGCGCCGGCATGAGCCGCCTCAAGGGCAGAGGACACGTTAAAAGCGGCGATTTCAAGCGTCATAAATCCTGTTGCAATGTGCCTTTAATAACCGTCCCCGAATGGGGAGGCAAATCCTTCAATTCATACTCCCCTTCATGCACTCCCAAATCGACGCCTTCCCAATAATTTTGCAACAAAGACTTTCCTTTCAGTTGAACTTTCAGCGTAACTGTTTTTTTATCATCCCAATTCAGGAAATAATAAAATTGCTCTTGTCCGAGATCGGTAACCCCGGTTTGAAAACTATTGCCGTCAAACCGCGCTCCCTTGCCGGTGGGACGAAGTTGTTTTTTTATAATATCAAATTGCTTTTCGGTGAGGTTGGCAAACTTGTCGCCGAGCAACATCAAGCCGCCGACGGCATGCACCGCCGTGGCATGAAACATAAACTCATGCGGAGAAAGTTGTTGGCCGTCATTGCCATTGGGCGCCAACAACAAACAGTCGGGGTCGCTATGCCAAACCTTTCCATTTTGCCAGGCACGCATTAAATTTTCTCTTGCGGTGCCGCGAATGGAATTCCAGTCGCGCGACACATCGTTGCTTGTGCGGCTTGCGGATACCAATCCAAGCGACGGCCACATCGGTTGATTGCAGCCTAATATGACGGCGTCGCCGCAGGCTTCTAAAATGGCTTTCATTCCTTCGCGATATGCTTCGATGCGCGTAGCCTCGGGGCGGTGATGCACCCCTTTGTGAATGGCGCCCCAATAGTTGGCGTCTAATTTAAAATATTCAACGCCCCATTTTTCGCGCATGGTTTTCACCACGTTTTTCAAATAGGCTTGTGCCTCCGGGTGCGTGCCGTCGAGGCAATACCACGGCGCATTTCGCCATCCTCCAAAGCCGACTTCGGAAGAGTTGAGCGGTTGCCCCGAACTGTCTTTCACAAACCAATCGGGATGCTCGCGAAACAGTCTTGATTTTTTTTCCGCAATAAACGGCGCCAGCCATATAGCGGGAATAAATCCTGCCTTCTTTATTTCTGAAAGCGTATTGGCCAATGAACCGTATGTTGGATTGGCTTCCAGCCAGTCGCCCATGAAGGGTTGAAAGCCGTCGTCGATTTGAATGTATTTCACGCCGGGCAATTTGGCCGCAAATCCTTTCAAGTTTTCGCGAATATCTTGTTGGGTAACAGAAGGGCCGTAGCAATACCACGAACACCAGCCCACGGGAACTTCTTTTCCAAAAATGGGAGGATGCGTTTTTGCAATTTGCCCGGTCAATTCATCGTATAAAACATTCAAATCATCTCCTGTTAACAACATAAAATCTTCCAGCTCCGTTTTTTGTCCGGGCTGCAATTGAAGATTTTCGGCGTCAATGCTTACCATAATTTTTTCCGTTGAAAAACTTATTCGTCCGATAAATTTTCGGCAGGTGGAAAAGGCCAGCATCGCATATTGATTATTCGGAAGGGTGAGGCGGAACAATCCGTAAGCCGTCCGCATTTGATGCGGCCCTATGATTTTATAATGCCCTTCGTCGGTGTAGCCTCCGATGTTTACGGGTTTGCCCAATGTGCCGGCCAGTTGGGTGAGCAACTGAAAACCTTCTCCGTAAATTTGAGCCGCCGTATCAAGCGCGGCGCGCCCGACTTCAAACAATACGATGTTGTTCACGGCTATCGGTTTTGAACCTGCATTGGTTATGACCGAGCGGCAAACATTGCCATTCCATTCGCGAGAAATTTGCAAGTCGCGGGTTTCAATTTTATTTTCGGAGAAATCTTCGCAGTAAGGTTTAGAGCCTTTAAGTTCAGAAACTAAATCGACATTTCCTGTCTTTGGGGCGGTGCAACCTGCTGAAAGCAATACGGCAAGCAAGAAAAGCAGACTGTTTTTTTTCATGGCGCGGCAAGTTTAACAACCGTTTGAAATATAATTGTGTCGTAATGTTAGTGAGTTTATTTTTCTTTATCAAGTTTTTTTGGGCGTCTTTCAAATTTTCCCTAAAGCAGTCTGAATAAACCCGAAGAGCTTTAGAACAAGACGCGGAATACAACCTCTTCGGGGCAACACAGCGCCTGCTCCTTGTTTTCAAACCTCAAACTCTTTTAGGAAAGTTTGAAAGACGCCGTTATTATCCGCCTCATAAAGTAAAATGTTCCTCCTTTTCCCTTCGCCGACTACCGCCCCTCCCCTATTGCCCCCCGCCATCACGGGACACTTGCCAGATGACAAGCGCTCCATTAATCATTAACCACTAACCATTATTTCTCCATGTCTTTCAATTCAATTTCCAACGCCCCTGTGCTAATGCTAATTTCCCAAAGAGAAAGCAAAAGAGAAAACATCAAACAAAGCAAGCTTATTCCAAAAATAATGAAAGCCAAAACAGGTTTTTCAAAATAAACGAACATCATCGACACAAGGCAAAGGAAGAAAGCCAATGCGCCCGCCGCCTGCATATTCTTCACCAAGTTCAAACGCTTCCGCAAATTTTTAATCTGCCCTCGGATAGTCCCCTCTTCCTTTCCTTCTTTAAACATCGCGTGCAAATTCCGAACGAGAGAACTCAAGGCTAAAAAACGATTGGTATAGGCCAACATCAAAAGAGTGATGGCGGGGAAAAGAAGCGCGGGCGTAGTGATGGAGAAGTTATTCATGACGCAAGGTAAAACTATTTTAATTTGCTTTGAAAGCATTATTTCTTCTCGCGGTTTTTGGCGGTTTGTTCCCGAATCATTTGCGGGTAATTTATTTTTCTTGAAAGCGCTTCTATGGTTAGAATAATTCGCTTCGTTTTGACGTCGGCTGTTTTGGCGGCCTCTATCCATCGGCTAAAATAGTGTTGGTTAGAGGGGTTCAGCGTGTTGAAAAAAGCGCGGGCTTCCGTTTCGTTTTCCAAACATTCGGACAAGTCAGAAGAGAGGCGCAGTTTTTGCGTGTCCTCTTCCAGGGTTACTTGAATAAAATTTCCCGCCGCTTTTCCGGTTCCCTTCCGCATGGCGGCATTGAAGGCCAACATAAAATTGCCCTCCCCCATCGGCATAACCGCCGTTTGCTCCACGGGAAAATTGTCCAAAAAACCTTTCACGCGAAAACTTTTCTTCGTGTCTTTCAACTCCTTGGCGCGGGCCGGGTCTATTAGAATATAAGTCCATCCTGTTTTATCTCCGCGCTCGCCGAATTTCAGCAACTTTGTTTTAAAGTTCACAGGCATGTTCTCAAAATTTATATTTTGAAGAATCACTAAAATTCTTTTTTGATATTAAAGAAAAATCCGTGAGTCCCCTCGGCTGTAAAAGTATATTCAAATCGCAGCGCTAAATCATAGAACAAAACCATGTCGATGCCGGTTCCCGCGCTCCACAATGGTTTTCCCGTAAGGCGCGTATTCAAACGGCGTTCTTGGTAGTAAGGATAGTTTTTCACGTAACCGGCGTCGGTAAACACTTTATAATAAATGGTTACGGGATAATGGCGAAACTGTTCCAAAAAAAACTTTTCCCATCGCCACGTGCGCGAGAAAATTTTATGCTTCAGCGTGGTTTTATTAACCGCAAAACTCGGTCCTTCAATTAAAAAAATTTCATAGCCGCGGACAATTTGTCGCGAACGTCCCAATGAGGCGAAGAGCGCATACGGCTGGTTTTCAGGAAAGCTTACGTGCAGGGAGCTGAAGTTCGAAAGGAATAAATTTTTCTTCACCTCCCAATGCCTCGCATACGCCGCCTCCGCTTCCCAGCAATTAGCCGCATTGCTGATCCCGGGGCCTGTTTTTTTTAAACTAGCCGAAAACTGATAGCCGTGCAGGGGATAAGCCACCACGTCGCGATGCTCGGACTCAAAGGCATACGAAAAATACATGGACGACATTGAGTCGCGTCCGCCGAAATAATAACTGCTATTCAAATATTTCGTCACGGTGTCGGCCACGCGATTCGAAAAAAAACCGGCAGAGAGATAATGGGTGTCATAAAACGTGTTGCGATACTTATAAGTAATTGCTCCCGAGTGTCCGTGCAACAGCGTTGTTTTTGCGGTCGCATACAGTATTTTATGATCTTTGGTGAAATAGGAAATGTTCTTTGGCTCATCGTAATTGTATTCAAATTCAAGTCCTTGTTTTTGCTTTTTGTCGATGTAGGGAATGGAATAGTTGATTCTGAATTGTCTCGTAAAACCAAACTGCGCCATGAAGCTCAGGGTTTCATTTCGTCCGCGAAAATTATTTTGATAGAAACGGAGTCCGTATTTAAGCCGCCTGAAATCATGTCCGTAGTTCACCCACCATTCATTGAAGTTTCGATCGGATAAATCCAAAATAGGAACGGGAAACGTGTACCATCGCTCGGTCACCTCGACCGTAATGTCAATGCTCGTCTCCGAGGGATGTTCCGCATAAACAGCCACCGTGTTGAAAAGTTTGAGGTTGTAAATTTTCTGTCGGTCTCTCGTCAATATTTTTGAGAGACGACTCGATGAGATGGTATCGCCGACGCGCAAGCTGAGTTCGCGTATAATGATGCGGGACTTGGTAACCTTATTCCCCTTTACGTTTATTTGAGAAACGACAAAAAGCGTGTCCGTTTGCGCAAAAGAAGTCGTGCCCGCAAGCGACAGCCACAAGACACACGCCCCCGCCGACCGCCGCATCAACCTATTCACCCGAGGAACGTTTTAGGGCACGCCAAAAGAAAAATACGCCGACCAAAAAAAGCGGCACGCTTAAAATCTGTCCCATATTTAACGCCAGCTGATCTTCAAACGGAACTTGATTTTCTTTAATAAATTCATAAATAAACCGAAGCGTCCAAAGCGCCATCATGAAGGCGCCGAAAATCAATCCTTCCGGGGTATGCTCCTTCTTTTTTTTCCACAAGAAAAATAAAAACAGGAATAAAAAAAAGCAGGAAATGGCTTCATAAAGCTGGGCAGGATGCCGCGCAATGCCCGTTATATTTACCTTCGCCGTAAGCGCGTTGCCGTTCCTTTCTATGACATAATCCATCGGCTTATTAAACGGATTGTCGATGTAGACGCCCATTTGGCTAAGGAAAAATTTCAGCTCGCCGACCGCGTAAGCGCCTGCTTGAGCCTCTGAAACATTAGGGTTAAAAGTAAGGTTCAGTTGCAAGGGGACAAACGCTCCTTTGCTTGGGGCAGCGGTTCGGACGTACTCCGCTTTTGCCACCGGGGAATCTTCTTTGGCGGTCAACAAAGTTTCCGTGAGCGGATTGACAAATACAACGGACGCGAAAGCGGCGGAAGGCTTTCCTATTATTTCCGAATTAAAAAAATTTCCGGTCCTGATAAACGCGCCTGTAATAGCCACCGCAATGGCGATGCGGTCCATCACTTGCAAATAACTTTGCCCCGGTTTCTTTTTGCGGGAATACAGCCACAAGGCGAAGAGAATTCCAAGCGCCCCGCCGTGGCTCGCCAATCCCAAGAAGCCGGTGAACTGCAAAGGGTGAATAGAAATCGGCAAGAGGATTCCCACAGGATTTTCTAAAATCAAATGCGGTTCGTAGAACAACACATGCCCCACGCGCGCGCCTATTATCGTGGCAAAAACCATATACACCGTCAGCGTATCCACGTCGCGCACGGGCTTTCCCTCCTTTTTATAGATATAATAAAGAATTTGCTGGCTGACTAAAAAACCGCCGGCAAAAAGAATTCCGTACCAACGAAAGGCCACGGGAAAAGAAAGAATTTCAGTTGAAAAAATTTCAGGGCTTCCATTCCAAATTAAAAAACTAATTTCCATTCGAATCGATAAAATTGTTTATAAATGTCTTGACTCCTCTTATATAAAATCAAGTACTTTGTCGGCCAGCTTTACATTGTCGGCCAAGAGTTCATAGAACTGATCTTTATTAATGCGCAACATGCGCGTCTCGGTCTTTGCCGCAAATAAATGCGTCTCGGCAAATTCTTCGGACGTCGTCATTTCGCCGATAAATTGTCCGTCATGAAAATCCTGCGCTCGCTCCCCGTTTTCAAAATGCTGAATATGCCCCGAGTAAACCAGGTAAAAATCATTGGCTTTCTTTTCATCAATAGTCCATATCTCATTCTCGCGGATGGACACTTCAAACGCAATATCCGCCAAAGAAGCCAAAGTTATTCCCTGTATTTCAGAAAAAATCGGAATGTCGCGAAAAAATACCACCTTATCGTACAGCATTAATTGCTCGGCTCTGTCGGCGCGCGGATTGATAAGAATCGCCAAGTCCAGCGCCCGATGTTCGGCCTCGCCAAGCCGTTCGACATTCTGCGCGTAGAGGGCGGGATTTATTTGATGCAATGACCAAGCGGCGGTTTCCCGAACAAGTCTGTCAGGATTGAAGAGTTGCGCCGTTAAGTCCAATGCAAAATCGCGAATGCGGCGTTCTCCTATCAAGTGAATGACGCAAGCCTTAGTCCACCGATTCGTTTGCGTGAAATCGCGGTTAATTAAAAATTTCAATACCAACTGTTCGTCCAACTTTACGCAAGGATAAAATACTTCCAGACGGCTGATTTTTTCGGCATTGCTCAAGTCGTCTATCACGGGTATTACTCTTTCTTTTAATTGGTCAGAAAGAAATACGTTGAGCAGTTCGATGGCATACGTGGTTCCTTCGGAGGCGCCTCCTTCAATAATCTCTTTCACTAACTGTATTGAACCGGTGTCATAAATCATGGCCAGCAACGTATAGATGTGTTGCGTGTCGTTTTGAATTTCCATTTCCAGGGCTTGGCGCGTGGGCTGCGACGGCGCATCGTCCCGCACTTCTTGCAGGGCGCTTAAATTCCAACTTATATCCGCAATATCTGCTTCAATGGCGTATTTAATGCGGCTGACCTGCGAAACACCCGCCTTAAATCCCGACTCCCCCATGGACAAAAGCACCTGCGAAACAATCAATTTGTCGTGATAGTCAATTTTATTCCACAGCATCTCTTGCGCACGGCGCCCTCCTATCCTTCCCATAATTTGCACTATGCGTTGCATGATTTGAGTAAGTTGCCCCGTGCGGTAAAATGCGCTTTCTAAATAGGGCAATGCCTTCCCCCCGATCTGCACCAAGGCATTCATCGCCTGATTGCTGAAAATGGGATTGTTCAAGTTGTCTATCAAGGCATAAATCACTTCGCTGTTGTTTCGTTTGGCGGCGGCTATAATCGCTGTCCGACGCACTTTGTCCTCCGCGTCGTTCAGCAATTTTATCAGAAAAATCAAGCTCTCTTCCGAGGAGGCATGAAGCGACAATTCTGCCGCATATTGCCTGTCGCGCACATCGGAAGAACGCGCCAATTTTTGAATACGCGCCTTGGTAATATCTCCCCCTTTGCTAAAAAGCAGTTCCAGCTCTGCGCGGCTCAACACTTTTTTGCCTTTCGCATCTTTTGCTTTTACCACATAACTTTCCGATACAGACAATCCCTTCAGCTCATTCATTCTTCCTTGCGCATAAAGGCGGACGTCTTCGATGCTGTTTTTCATCAAATGAGTAAGCCATCCTCCGGCCTTGGAGGGATTGATTTTTTCCAATAAACGAAAGGCGAAAATAGCTTTGGAGCATTTTTGATTTGATAAGTTAGCTTCCAAGCGGTCTGCCAAATGCGCGGCGCCGGCGTCCAAGCGTTGTTCCTGATGCCCGGCTGTTTCCAGTTTCTGTACAATTTTATTGTGATACCCGCCGTACAGACGATGGGTCACAAACAGATACAATACGCAAAGCATCAAGGCGAGCGCGACCACCCACTCTACCCGAAAAAAAGGAATTAACGAAAAAGCAAATAAACACAAGCCTGCGATAAGCCTTCCCGATTCGCTGATTACCCCCTCCACCTTGGCTTGAATGCCAAACCGACGCTCGTCCAAAGGAATAAAGAGAAGTTTATAAATCGGGCTTTCAAGCGAGTCGCGAAGCATCATGTTAAACAAGCGCATCACCGCAATAAATAAAAACAGAAAGAGGTATTGTTTTTGAATATCGCCGAAAACCACCCCCAGCACAGCCGGCACCAAAATGGCGGCAAGCGCAAAAAAACCCGTTACGGCGGGCGAGAAAAGCAGGGCTAGACGAATGCCGTAGTGGGTGATAATCCGATGATTGACAAAAGCCTGCATTGCCAGCGAAAGCGTAAAAGTAGTGCCGTTGAAGTATCCGAGGAAGTTGGCCAACTCCTTTTGATTGGGAAATTGTTTGTTGATTACGGTCTGAAAAGAGTATTGCGCAAACATCAGCGTGGACATGGAGATAATCAAAAAGATCGAAAGAAGCGCCACATAGCGGTCTTTAAAAATCCGCGTAAACCGCAACTCCGTCCGCACGGCTTTCTCCATTTCGCGCGGGTCATTTTTTAAAAGCGCATGAGAGGAAAAAAGAATATTGAGCAATACAAGGGCAATAAAAATACTGCCTATCGCGATAAAAAGAAAATTAGAAGTGTCTGAAAAAACGGAGAATACCGAAGAGAGGACGGGGATAAGAAAGTTCGTCAGGATAATGGCGATCAGTTGTCCTGTATCTATCCATCCGATAATTCTCTTCGACTGACGGAAATTGAAAAGCCGTCCGAAGGTGCCCCAATAGCAAAGCAACAACAAGGCGGTGAACGGACCGGTGAGACAGTAGAGCGCAAACAAAACAGAATCATGCGCGAATATATCCGAGTGAAAGCCGACATGAAGAAGTACCGTGATGCAAATGATGGCAAGAAAAGTAAACGTGGTAAGCCTTGAGTATTTGATTACGTTTTGCAGCCACGAAAAAAACAAAGTGGAAATAATGCCAAACACGCCGGCATATAAAAAAGCCTCGTTCAAACGATGACTCAACTTGGTAAGAAACAACGACTCCGCGGCAACCGTGTAGGCCGCAATAAAAACCCCGACAAAAAACCCCACGGCAAACATGAGCGTTACTCGCTGTTGCTCTTCCTGGTGAAGTTTGAAATATCGAACAATGCGCTTCACTGCTTTTCTCTGAATAAACTTCTCTTAATTATTTTTTTTCTTCAGGCGTCGAGGCGTCGGCGGCTTGCTTCTTATACTCCTCGTTCAGCCCCGCAAGAACTTCTGCCGTAATATCCAAGGCGGCATTTCCGTAGAGCATGTCGCTGCTTGAATCCAGTTTAAAAACGGCGTCCAGTTCTTTGGCGTCCCCGTATTTTTTCAAAAAGGAGGAAATTTTTTTATACAGCTCCGTATTCATTTTCTGTTGTTCTCCCGCCAACTCTTGTTCCAACTTTTGCTGATACATCTGAAAATCTTGTTGTTTCTTGGCCAACCCTTCTTCCACCGCTTTGGCTTGGCCGATGGTCAGGGAGTTCAAATTGTTTTGGTAGGCGCTCACTTCGCCTTGAAAACTCTTGGCGCGAGCCTCTAACTCTTTCTGCAATTTTCCTCCCTTATTCTCCAGTTTGGATTTTGCCGCCTTAAAATAATCGTACCCCGCCAAGACCGAATCAGTGCGGATATAGGCTATCTTCAAAGGGTTTGCCGAAGAAGGCGCCTCGGAGGCAGGCGTTTTGGGGCTTTGTTGGCACGAAACCAAGCAGGCAGTCAAAAGAAAAAGGACGGCCATTAGACAATTTCTCATAGTAAATGTAGGTTAAAATTTCAACAAACTTACATGAATTATAGTAAATAGTGATAGTTTTCGCAACAAAATATTACTATTTCCGCCTAAACGCTTCACAGAAACTGCCTTTAGTCCCTTATCGTTTCGCTTTTCGCGGTCGGGGTTAAAAACGAAAACTCCCCTTATTTGCCCCCTGTTTCAAAATAATCAAGCGATTGTTTTAGCTCCGCCGCTGTTTG
>Ga0081606_1000408_pt1 | contig 10319 bp, 9 predicted proteins | sample EareggfetidaYelm_FD_71127 | JGI IMG/M metagenome (GOLD analysis project Ga0081606, IMG submission 71127) | Earthworm egg capsule microbial community from the University of Washington, USA - E. fetida Yelm (SPADES assembly) (version 2) | ecosystem: Host-associated > Annelida > Reproductive system...
TTCATTACAATATTGATAAGTCCGCTGTTTCCTTGCGCCTCATATTTGGAAGGAGGGTTGGTAATCACCTCAATTTTTTGAATATTATCCGAGGGTATTGATTTGAGATAATTGGATAAGTCATCGCTGCTTAGTTGCAACAACCTGTCGTCTATCAGGACGCTCACGGCGCTTTTCCCCACTAATGAAATTTGATTATGATTTATCCTTACCCCCGGCGTTTTAGACAGGGCGGCCAATGCGTCAGAACCTGTTGAAACAATGCTATTTTCCACGTTGAAAATATAGCGGTCTATTTTTCGCTCTATCAATGGTTTCTTGGAGCTCACGACCACCTCCTCCAACATAACCTGTTTGACAAATACAATATTAATAACCGTATCCCTGACTATATCCACGGCTTGACCTTTCTGCAAACTGCCCGCATACCTGCAATTTGGGTAATACCTCCCCGACTGAACCGACATTTGATAAATCCCTGCGCTGTCCGTTAAAACCGCCTGAACCGCGGTTGAGTCTTTGAACAATTCTACAGAGGCATAGCCCATCGGATGTCCCGCTGAATTAACGACTTTCCCGAAGATTTTTATTTGACCAAAGGCATCCGTATTATAAACCAAAACAGCGAATAACAAGAAGCGCTTAATCGAAGAGCAAATGTCGGACGCGGGGGTAAACATTGATTCAGGATTTCAAGATTTTAGGATTTTGTTAGGATTACTAGGCATTAATCATTGGCAAATATACGTTAATCCGTGAGTAGGATTTCAGGAATAATGGTTAATGGTTAAAATCCTAATCCCCCGCCTCCGCGAAGAATCATTAATCATTAACCATTAATTCACTACCTTTGGTTTATGAAAACAACCATCACAAAAAATATTAGTGGCGATCAAGCCATTGAGTGGGAGGAGAGATTTGGCTCCCACAACTATCATCCGTTGCCTGTGGTGCTAAATCGCGGCGAGGGCGTTTTTTTATTTGACTGCGAGGGCAAACGCTACTTCGATTTTCTGTCCGCCTATAGCGCCGTCAACCAGGGGCACTGCCATCCGCGCATTATCGACGTCTTGATTGAGCAAGCCCGCACTTTGACGCTCACCTCGCGCGCCTTCTACAATGACCAGTTGGGATTGACCGAAAAATATGTCTGCGAAATGTTCGGCTATCAAAAATCGCTCTTTATGAACAGCGGCGCCGAAGCCAATGAAACGGCCATCAAGCTCGCCCGCAAATGGGGTTATACCCAAAAACATATTCCCGACAACGAAGCGGTCATTGTGGCGGCGAAAAGAAATTTTCACGGACGAACCACTTCCATCATCAGCGCGTCCACCGACCCGTCGGCAAGAAACGGATTTGGGCCCTTCATGCCCGGCTTTGAAATTATCGAATTCGACGACAACGACGCCATTGAAAAAGCATTGTCCGATAAAAATGTCTGCGCCCTGTGGCTTGAGCCTATTCAAGGCGAAGCAGGCGCGTATGTGCCGCGCGACGGCTACTTGAAAGCGGCTTCCGAGGCGTGCAAAAAAAATAACGTCCTTCTGATGTTGGACGAAATACAAACAGGCTTGGGGCGGACGGGAAAGATGCTTGCCGCAGATTACGAAAAAGTGCGTCCCGATATTTTGATTTTGGGAAAAGCGCTTTCGGGCGGTACCTTGCCTGTGTCGGTGGTTTTGGCCGACGACGAAATTATGTCGGTCATAAAACCCGGCGAACACGGCTCGACATACGGAGGCAATCCGCTGGCGTCTGCCGTGGTGCGCGAAGCCCTGCAAACCCTGCTCGATGAAAACATGACCGAGAACGCCAGCCGTTTAGGAAAAATTTTCCGCGAACGCATGAATCAATTAATCGGGAAAAGCGACCTCGTTACGCAGGTGCGCGGCAAAGGACTGCTCAATGCGATAGTCATAAACGCCTCCGAAGAAAGCGACACGGCTTGGAGACTTTGTTTGGATTTTGCCGAATACGGACTGCTCGCCAAACCCACGCACGGCAACATCATTCGCTTGGCGCCCCCGCTTTGCATCACCGAAAAACAACTCCTCGAAAGTTGCGACCTCATTGAACATGCGATATTAAATTTTGCGCAGTAAAGGCGGTTTTATTATGGTTAAATCCTAAAATCCTAATCAATCCTAATCGATGCTCTGCAAAACTTCTGGCTTGGTCTTGCGATTTGTAAAATATAAAGAATCATCAGTCATCGTCACCATTCTCACGAGCGCCTTTGGTTTGCAAAGCTACATTGCGAACAGCGTGCGCACGAGCAAAAGCAGGGTTGCTCTTTATCAGCCGCTTACGCAATTGGATTTGGTGGTATATCATCGTCCGAGCGCCGAACTTCATCGCATCAAAGAAATTAAAACGGCTTATCAATACCGAACCATTTTTAATTCGCCCCATAAATCGGGCATTGTTTTTTTCTTGTCCGAAGTGCTCAACAAAACCATTCGGGAAGACGGGGCGTCTCCCGACTTATGCGACTTTCTTTTTCAATCGCTTCGCCGTTTGGACGAGACCGCCCGATGCGAAAATTTTCATCTCTCTTTTTTAATTCACTTGAGTTTTCATTTTGGATTTCGTCCTTATCAAACACGAGAAATGGCGGGAGCGGAGGCGCTTTCCGCCCAAGAAGACGAGGCGCTCACGCAACTGTTGCAAGGGGATTTTGACGCCCGCGTAACGCTTACCCGTCCGCAACGCCAAAATATTTTAGACGCCTTGTTGCAATTTTACGCTCACCATGTCGAGCGTTTTGGAGAAATTCGTTCGGTGCAAATCTTGCGCGACTTAGCCGGCTAAAACCCACTCTTCAATAGCGGGAGGAAACCAGCGATGTTCCAAGTCGTGTACTTTATTGGCTATGTCTTCGGGGGAATCGTCGGACTCAATCGTTGTTTTTTTTTGCAAAATAATTTTTCCTTTGTCGTATGCTTCATTCACCCGATGAATGGTGATGCCTGTTTCTTTTTCCCCGGCGGCTTTCACGGCTTCATGTACGCGGTTGCCGTACATTCCCCGGCCGCCGTATTTTGGCAACAAGGACGGGTGAATATTGATCGCCTGCGGAAATTCCCGAAGCAACTCCGGGCGAATAAGCCAAAGAAATCCCGCCAAGACAATGTGCGTGATTTTTTTCTCCTTCAAAATATCCGTCAGTCCTTCGCGGTACAATTCTTTGTCAAACGTCAGCGAAGGGATGTCGTGATGCTTGGCTCTCTGCAACACATAGGCCGCGGCATTATTCGAGGCAATGAGCGCGACCTCAATTTCTTTATGATTTTTAAAATGACGGATAACGGCTTCCGCATTGGTTCCGTTTCCCGAAGCAAATATTGCCAAACGTTTCATGCGGCAAAAGTAAGAATAAATAGGGTGAATGGTTAATTGAACCGCAATCCTGAAATCCTAATCAACTTTTGTGTAAGTCTTTTCGTTCAATACGGCAGGATGATGTCTTTACGCTCAAATTGCGTCAATAGCCGCCCAACTTTTCGTGGGGCTTTGCGTATAATTAACGCCCAATTTTCTGCGAAGGCAATGCGAATGATATGATGAAGAACTTTTTTTCTGTCCTGCTTGTCGGCTTGTCTTCTGTTGCCCTTTGTCAGGTGAGGCATATTATTGTGGAGCGGCGGCAGCAAGTGGAGCACGTGGCTTTCAGCATGAAGTCTATGGAAGGGAATTGCACCATAACCCCTTGCCAAAAAGATGAAATCATCGCCATCTACAGCAATCGCGAAGGGGGGGTAAGCCATACCCTGCAAAATGAAATTATAGGGAGCGTGGAGAACGTCTCGCTCGACCTGCATCCCGAAAATAAAGGAGGAACCCGCAGCACCATGCTCCGCAAAGTACTCGGCCACAACTCCAACCAAGACCAATGGAAGGTCTATCTCACCGAATCGCTTCCTTACAATCTTAACTTGCAGTTTGGTTTTGGCGACGCCACTATTGATTTGTCGAATACCTCCATCGAAAAACTGAAAATCAACACAGGAAGCGCCAACATCACTATTTTTTATCGTCCGAATATGCCCAATAAAGTAGTGCTCGACACGTTCTTTGTGGCGGTGGGCATGGGTTCGTTGCAAGTGAAACGAATGTCGCTTGCCCGTCCCAAAGTGTCGGTGGCGGAGGTGTGTTTCGGCGATATGTATCTGGACTTCAGCGCCCCTTATCCCATGCCCCAACACATTATATGTACGGTGGGCATGGGCAAACTCATCATTCAACTGCCGCCCTCGTCGGTGGCGGTGAAGGCCACCATTCGTCATTCCTTTTTGTGCCGCGTGAATATCTTGCCGCAATGGCAGTCGAACGGACACGGGAGCTTTGAAAACGAAGCCTTTCGCCGCAATCCGGCCAATGCCGTAACGTTTGATTTGGACGTGTCGGTAGGGAAAATTGTCTTTATTCCCTAGGCCAATTAGGCTTAGGCAAACCCTTGAAATTGCCCCGTGTCGGATCTTTCAGAGAAATTTTTCTTGGCATGTAAATTAATATTCCGCAAAATGAAGTAATTTTCAGCCATGCTAAACACTATTCTGTCATTGTTTTTCAAAAAGCGGCTGAGCCAAATCGAGCGTTTCAAGAACCATCCTTTTGAAGCGCAAGAGATATGGCTGCAAAAATTAATTTCCGACGGGCAATATACCTGCTTCGGACAAGCCCATCATTTTAAAGAAATAAAAACGGCGGCGCAATTTCGCGAGCGGGTGCCGGTGATGCCCTACGAAAAAATATTCCCCTACATAGAACGGAGCATGCGCGGCGAAAAAAACGTGCTCTGGCCGGGACGCCATATGTGGTTCTCCAAATCATCGGGCACGACCAATGCCCGCAGCAAGTTTATTCCCGTGACGAAAGCCTCCCTGCACGACTGTCATTTCAAAGGCGGCCTCGATTTATATTCTATCTACATTTCAAGCTACGAATCCTCCAATTTGTGGAAAGGAAAGGGCTTGGGCATCGGCGGCAGTCATCAGGCAAACGAATGGGACCCGTCGGGACGAAGCCGCTACGGCGACATTTCCGCCATTCTTATGCAATGTTCTCCCGCGTGGGCACGCCTCATTCGCTCCCCCTCGCTCCCCGTGGCTTTGCTCTCTAACTGGGAAGAAAAAATAAAACTAATGGCGCAAGAAACAGCGCGGCAAAACATCACCCATATTGCGGGCGTGCCCACGTGGACGGTCTTGCTTTTGCAACATTTATTGAAACAGGAAAACAAAAATTCAATAGAAGAAATCTGGCCTAACCTCGAAGTGTTTTTTCACGGCGCCGTGTCCTTTGCCCCCTATAAAAATTTATTCCAATCGGTGATTAAGCGCCCCGACATGCGCTACTGGGAAACCTATAATGCAAGCGAAGGATTTTTCGGAGTGCAAGACGTCCCCAACGCTTCCGACATGCTCTTGCTTCTCGACCATGGCATTTACTATGAATTTATTCCGCTGGAAGAAATGGAGAAGGAGTTTCCCGCGGTGTTGGACTTGTCGCAAATTGAGGCGGGGAAAAATTACGCCCTCGTTATTTCTACCAACGGCGGACTGTGGCGGTATTTGATAGGGGACACCATTAAGTTCACGAGCACGAAGCCTTTCCGCATCAAAGTTTCCGGCCGTACCAAGCATTTCATCAATGCCTTTGGCGAAGAAATTATTGTGGAGAACGCCGAGGAAGCCATCACCCGGGCATGCGAAAAAACGGGCGCCGTGATGGCCAACTACACCGCCGCCCCCGTGTTCTTAGACAAAGGAAAGCAAGGCGGACACGAATGGGTGATTGAGTTTCATCGCCGACCCGAAAATATGCAAGCCTTTGTGGAGGCGCTCGACGATACGTTGCGCCAAGTCAACTCCGACTACGACGCCAAGCGCACGGGGGATTTGGCCTTGCTCAAGCCTAAAGTCCACGTGGTGAAAGAAAACACTTTCTACCAATGGATGAAGCAACGCGGAAAATTGGGCGGACAAAACAAAGTGCCGCGCCTCAGCAACTCGCGCGAATATCTGGAAGAAATCTTGAGCTTGAACAGCGGATGATGGTTAATGATTAAACCCGCAAGCCCATGTTCCTCCCCCAGGTCATCCCCCGCCTCCGCGAAGAGGCATTAACCATTAGCCGTTTATCATTAATTAAGCAGGCATATTAAAGCAAAGGAATCGCGGAAATATTTTTTTATATTTGTCTATGGATATTAAAATAAAGAAGCTATGAATGACGAGCATAAAATATTTAAGCTGAATAGGGGCATCTTTTGGGACGTGGCTCCGGAAAATATTCCCGATTTAATCAAGAACGTTCCTGAAATCAGCATCCCGCGAATCTTTCACGGAGGAAAAAAGGATTTTATAGACCTTTATTTTTTATTCGGAAAATTAGGCGGGACAGACGTTGTTTCCAATTACTTGAAGGTTACAAAATCAGAAACTGTCCATGATGTGGCGACCAAACTCAGCCGAGTGCGCGGAGCCATGAATAATAAAACGCCTATGCCTCAAATGTTGATTTCATTTGATGAGGATGCTTTAGAAAAATCATTTGACCAATGGATTTCTGAAATTGAAAAAATCGGAACAAATTAGGTGAATGGTTAATGATAAAGCGCCAAACACTCATTCCTCCCCCGACATCCCCCTCGGTGTCCGCGAAAAGGCATTAATCATTAATCATTATTGTGTCCCCGCCTCCGCGAAGAGGCCTTAATCATTTTAATCATTAATCATTAACCTTTAATCATTATTTAAGGTTGCCCGATTATTTCAAGGTAATCAAGGCCAGCGAAACCGCCGCCGGCACCGCCGCGGAAATTCCCGCAGACGAAAGTTGCCCGCGACTGTTTTTAAATACTGTAATGTTGTCTGAATCTTGATTGGCGACAAAAATAAATTCATCCGTGACCAAAAAATTGCGCGGCGTTTTTCCTCCTGTGGGTTGTTGCCCTTTTAGTTTCACTTTCCCGTCTTTGCCCACGGAAAAAACAGACAACACATTTGCCCCGCGATTTGACATAAAGAGATTGCCTTTGCCGTCGAGGTGAATATCCGCCGCCGTATTATTGGCAGGGACGGCGGCAAGCGAAGCCACTTCTTCTTGAATCACGGAAAGTTTTTCGGTGGTCGGATCAATCGCCAACACGCACACGGCGGACGTCAATTCCTCCGCCAAATAGGCAAAGCCGCCGCGAAAAGCCAAGTGCCGCGGCCCTGCGCCGCCCTTCACTTTTGTTTCCTCCGCGGTGCCGATTTTTCCGTTGTCAAACGGGAGATTGTAAATTTTATCCGCGCCCAAATCGCATATATAAACGAGGCGGTTCGACTTTGAAATATAGGAGGAATGTGCATGCGACGAGGTTTGTCTGTTTTTATTGAGGCTGCTTCCCGTAAATTTTTGCGTGGCGGCGGCTTCTTTCAAGGCGCCGTTTTCCTGCAACGGAAAAGCGCTCCACATGCCGTCGCCGTAGTTCGTTACGAAAGCCCATTTTCCGTCGTTATCCAAACTAATGTGGCAAGGACCGGCGCCCTTCGACGATACGTGATTGATGAATTTCAGCTTCCCGTTCTCATCAATCGCAAAGGCGGATACCGAGCCAAACGAATCGGCTTCCGCGGAACCGGAATTTACGGCATATAAAAATTTTTGCGACGGATGAACCGTCACAAAATTCGGACTCTCCGCATCGCGAATGGTTTGAATCACTTTTAAACTTTTCTTATCCCATTCCATTACATAAATGCCTTCGCTTCCGCGCTGATTGAACGTTCCCGCATAGAGAATTTGCTTTTGCGCAACTGCCGATTGAGACAGACACAAGGTAAACAGGAGCAGTGTTTTCATGTTTTTCATATTTTGGTTACGACAAACTTAATGAATATTTTAAATATATGCAATTAACTAACTATTAGTCATTAACCGCCAATCATTAACCATTCGTCATTAAGCAGGTTGTTCTGTTCGGGGTTTTTTCTCACCTTTGGAAAAAAATTTACTCATGAAACTATTTTTCCTTGTCCTGTTCATAATGGCTTCGTTTGGCGCCCGCTCGCAAGGGTGCAGCGACGCAGGTTTTTGTACGCTCAATAGCTTCAAGCCCGCGGCCGAAGAACCAAAAAAGCAACTTAAAGCGGGCATGAGCTGGGGACGGGCAGACTACCGCATCATGATTATTTCAAATGCGATTGAATACTTGCATCCCATTGCCAAAAATTCTTCCCTAGACGTGAAAGTGACTTCTTTGGGACAAAGCGGAAACGGGGTTTCCGTATATTATCCTTCTGATGTTTTTTTGAACTACAATTATGCGCATGAGAAATGGAAGTTCACGTTGGGCGCCAAGCTTCCGCTCAACCGCGGCAATAGAAAAGTACAAGGCTTTTCGTTGCCGTTGGATTATCAATCGAGTTTGGGAACGGCAGACCTCATCGCAGGAGTTTCTTTTGAAATAAAGAAATCGAAATGGGCAGTCGCCATTCAACAGCCGATTACGCAAAATAAAAATGAATTTTTGCCGGCCCACTTCGTCAACACCGAGCTTCAAGCCTTCACGCCCACCTACCGTTTCAAGCGCAAAGGCGATATGTTAATTCGCGCCTCTTATCCGTTTTCCGTTAAAAAACTTACGGTCGCCCCCGGCGCCTTGGCCATCTATCATCTGGGCAATGACAAATACGTCGACGGAAATACGGAAAAGGAAATCAAAGGCTCCGACGGTTTCACGGTGAACTTGGCTTTCTTTGCCGATTATAAATTGAATGAAAAAAGCAGTTTGCATTTTAACGTCGGTTCGCCCGTGGTCTACAGACAAGCGCGCCCCGACGGACTCACGCGCAAAGTGATTATGACGCTTGAGTATAGTTTTACGTTTTAAACAAGGCTTGCCAAATAATCCGCACGGCAAAAGAAACTTCTTTTTCTTTGGACTTTGCAAGACGCCCGCAACAAGTGTCCCGCGAAGGCACGGGTTGGGGGTCAATAGCTCCCCTTTTTAAATGAGGGAACTAAGACAACATAAACTCTTCAATGCCTTCGCGAATGGAGGTGAAAATTTTGACCAACAGCTCTTCGTTTTCTTCCAGCAAGGTTACGCGGAAGCCTTGCAGTTCTGAACAAAAAGAGGAAATCGGCACCACGCAAACCCCTTTGGCGCCGAGGAGATAATAGACAAAACGCTTGTCGAGAGGCATGTCGGGAGTGAGCCAGCTTTCCACCAGGGATTGAATTTCTTTGTTCGCGATTTTTAATTTTTGACGGGGCAACAAGGTGTTCTCTCTGAAAATTATCGTATTGTAGAAAGCGCCTTTAGTAGGATTGAAAGTAACTTGCGGTATCGGCGAAAGTATGTCGGTAATAATTTCGCTGCGGCGGCCGATGCGTTGGTTGAGTTTGAGGCGATCCTCTTGAAATTTAGGATTGCCCAAAATTTTTGGAATGGCGAGTTGCGGCAATTTGGTGGAGCACACCTCTATCATCTTGGCATTGTCGATGGCGGTGCAAAAGCGGTCGAAGTCCTTATCCGATTGGCGGTTATAGTATTCCATCCAACCGCAACGCGCGCCCGGCCAGGGCACATCTTTCGAAATCCCTTTCAGGGCAATGCCCGGAAGATCGCCAATCACTTCCGAAAGCGAATAAGCCTTGGCGCCGTTGTAAGTAATGTTCAGATAAACTTCGTCGCTTAATAAAATCAAGCCAAATTCGCGTGCCATATCCGCGATGCGCTTCAGCGTTTCGAGCGGATAAACCATGCCCGTGGGATTGTCGGGATTGATGATGAGAATGCCTGCGATTCCCGGATTGTATTTTATTTTAAAATATAAATCGTCCAGGTCGGGGTACCAATTATTTTTGGGGTCGAGGCGATAGGTGAGCGGTTGGTGTCCTGCATGGGCGGCTTCGGCGCTTGAGTGCGTGGAGTAAGCAGGCGACGGACCTAGAATGCGCGAAGTGGGCGGAAGATATTGATAGACCTTTCCGATGGCGTCTCCCAACCCGTTGAAAAAGCAAATGTCATCGGCGGTGATTTTTACGCCTCCTCGTTTATTGTTTTCTGCGGCCAAAAATTCGCGGGTAGCCAAAATCCCTTTGCTGGGGCAATAGCCGTAGGTGTCGTCCTTCATAACCAACTCGGCCACGATTTCTTTTATCCACGCGGGAAGGATATGATTTTTTTGAATCGGGTCTCCGATATTTTCCCAAAAGATTTCCTGCCCGAGAGCCTTAATCTTCTCTGCTTTTTTTACAATCTCGCGGATTTCGTAGCTAAGTTCTTCGGCTCCGTCGCTCAATAATTGTTGGCGCATATT
>Ga0081606_1000188_pt1 | contig 10313 bp, 8 predicted proteins | sample EareggfetidaYelm_FD_71127 | JGI IMG/M metagenome (GOLD analysis project Ga0081606, IMG submission 71127) | Earthworm egg capsule microbial community from the University of Washington, USA - E. fetida Yelm (SPADES assembly) (version 2) | ecosystem: Host-associated > Annelida > Reproductive system...
TGCGCCATCGATGAGCTATGGGTCTCCACCAAGTGCGGCGAGAGCGACACGACCTCGGGCTGCGGCGCCAACCCGACGGTCGGCAACGCCTTCGACAAGCTCTACGAGACCGGCAACACGCTGCTGTTCGGCGAGACCTCCGAGATCACCGGCGGCGAGCACATCGTGGCCGAGCGCTGCCGCACGCCGCAGGTCAGGGAGCGCTTCATGTTCATGTTCAACCGCTACCAGGACATGATCAACCGCCACAAGACCAGCGACCTGTCGGACTCGCAGCCGACCAAGGGCAACATCGCCGGCGGCCTGACCACCATCGAGGAAAAGGCGCTGGGCAATATCCAGAAGATCGGCAAGAAATGCCTGGTCGACGGCGTGCTCGACAAGGCCGAGATGCCCACCGGCCCCGGCCTGTGGTTCATGGATTCTTCCAGCGCTGCGGCCGAGATGGTCACGCTGTGCGCCGCTTCGGGCTACGCGCTGCATTTCTTCCCCACCGGCCAGGGCAACGTGATCGGCAATCCCATCGTGCCGGTGATCAAGATCTGCGCCAACCCGCGCACGGTGCGCCTGATGAGCGAGCATGTCGACGTGGACACCTGCGGCCTGTTGCAGCGCCAGATGACGCTGGACCAGGCCGGCGACCAATTGCTCGAATGCATGCTGCGCACCGCCTGCGGCCGGCTGACCGCCGCCGAGGCGCTGGGCCATCGCGAGTTCGTGCTGACGCGCCTTTATGAGTCGGCCTGAGCGGGGTGTGCGAGACAGCCTGCGCGGATGCGCGAACCTGGGCGGGTACGCGCATCGATTCGAGCGGGCGCGCAAAGCCACTTGATCGGGCCAGCACCACCATGGCACGCATCGTCATCGCAGAGTTCATGGACCCGGCCGCGCTGGAGCAACTCCGAGCCAGGCACGAACTGCTGTACGAGCCGCAGTTGGTCGACGACGGCGCGCGCCTGCAACGCGAGGCCACCGGCGCCGATGCGCTGATCGTGCGCAACCGCACGCAGGTGCGCGGCGCGCTCTTGGCTGCGCTGCAACGCTGCCAGGCGGTGGGCCGGCTCGGCGTCGGGCTCGACAACATCGATGTGGCGGGCTGCCAGGCGCGCGGCATCCGCGTGCTGGTGGCCAGCGGCGCCAACGCGCCGAGCGTGGCCGAGTACGTGATCGCGGCGGCGCTGCTGCTGTTGCGCGGCGCTTATGGCGCGACGGCGGCGCTGGCCTCGGGCCATTGGCCGCGCGCGGCGCTGTCGAACGGGCGCGAGTTCGCGGGCAAAACGCTGGGGCTGGTCGGCTTTGGCGCGATCGGCCAACTGACTGCGCGCAGCGCGGCAGCGCTGGGGGTGCGCACCATGGCCTGCGACGCGCTGCTCGGCGCCGACCACCCGGCATTCGCCCAGACGGGCACGCAGCCGGTCGGGCTCGACGAACTGGTGGCACAGGCCGATGTGGTCAGCCTGCATGTTCCGCTGCTGGCTACGACACGCGGTCTTTTCGATGCCGACCGCATCGGAAAGATGAAGCCCGGGGCGGTGCTGATCAACAGTGCGCGCGGCGGCATCGTCGACCAGGCGGCGGTGGCCGCCGCGCTGCGCGCAGGGCGCCTGGGCGGCGCGGCGCTCGATGTGTTCGACACCGAGCCGCTGGCGGCGACGGCGCAGTTCCAGGACTGCCCCAACCTGCTGCTGACGCCGCATATCGCGGGGGTGACCACCGAGTCGAACCAGCGCGTGAGCCGCCTGATCGCGCAGCAACTGCTGGAGGTCTTGCACTGATGGCCAGGCTGAGCCTGCAACAGGCGCGCGACAGCGTGGCCCGGGCGCTGCGCAGCGCGGGCGCGAACCAGACGATGGCCGACGCGACAGCGCGCGCGCTGGTGCTGGCCGAGGCCCAGGGCCTGGGCTCGCATGGCCTGAGCCGCGTCGCGCAGTACGCCGCGCAGTTGCGCAACGGGCGGGTCAACGGCGCGGCGCTGCCGACGCTGCGCCGCGCCAAAGGCGGCGCAGCGCTGATCGACGCCCATGAGGGCCTGGCGTTCGCGGCCTGCGACAGGGCGGTCGCCGAGGCGGTGGCCCGCGCGCACGCCGTGGGCATCGCCATCGCCGGCGTGACCGACAGCCACCACTGCGGCGTGCTCGCAGACCACCTGCGGCCGGTGGCGCAGGCCGGCCTGGTCGGCCTGGCCTGCGCCAATTCGCCGGCTGCGATGCCGGCCGCCGGCGGGCGCCATCCGATCTTTGGCACCAACCCGGTGGCGGCCATCTTTGCGCGCCGCGACACCGATCCGCTGCTGATCGACCTGAGCCTGTCGGAAGTGGCGCGCGGCAAACTGATGGTGGCGGCCCAGCAAGGCCGGACCATCCCGCTGGGTTGGGCGTTGGACCGCGACGGCCAGCCGACCACCGACCCGAAGGCCGGTCTCGAAGGCTCGATGCTCCCGATAGGCGCGGCCACCAGCCCCAAGGGGGCGATGCTGGCGCTGATCGTGGAACTACTGGTGACCGCGCTGATCGGCGCGCAGTTCGGCTTCGAGGCGTGCAGCTTCTTCGAGGAGGAGGGCAACCGGCCGCGCATCGGGCAGGTGTTCATCGTCATCGACCCCGGCGCATTGGCCGGCACGGCCAGCTACCTCGAGCGCACCGAAGTGCTGGTGGCCGAGATGCTGCGCGACCCCGGGCTGCGCCTGCCCGGCGCGCGGCGCGAAGCGCTGCGCAGGCAGGCCGAGCGCGATGGCATCGAGGTGTCGGATGCGCTGCTCGCCCAGTGGCCGATGACCGATGGCCAATGAAAACCGTGGCAGATAACCCCCCAGGAGCCCAGACGATGATGAATCGACGCGACGCAATACGCGGGGCCGCAGCACTGACCGCAGCGGCGGCCTGCGGGCCTGCCCGGTCCCGGGCACAGGGCGGCGACTACCCCCGGCCCGACGCGACCATTCGCTACGTGGTGCCCTTTCCGGCGGGCGGCTTGACGGACCAGATGGCGCGCCAGATCGGCCAGCAACTGGGCGAGCGCTGGAAGGTCAACGTCGTGGTCGACAACCGGCCCGGCGGCAACGCACAGATCGGCGCCGAAATGGTTGCCAAGGCCGCGCCCGACGGCCACACGCTGCTGGCGGTCACGCTGGCGCATGCGGCCAATGTGACGCTGTTCCCGAAAGCGCCATTCAGCTTGCAAAAAGACCTGCGGCCGGTGGCGTTGATCGCCGGCAGCCCGATACTGATCGTGGTGCCGCAAGCCAGCCCCATCGAGGACTTCAGGGCCTTGATCACGCAGTCCAGGGCGCGCCGCCTGAACGCCGGCTCCAGCGGCAACGGCACGCCGCCGCACCTGGCGCTGGCGTTGTTCAACGCACTGAACCAGTCGGCCATACAGCATGTGCCTTACAAGGGCGGCGCGCCCGCCGTGACGGATCTGATCGGCGGCCAGTTGGACTTGATCTTCTCGAACTTCCCGGAATCGATCGCGCATGTGAAAACGGGCCGGCTGCGCGCGCTGGCCATCGCCAGCCGGACGCGCCACCCGGCGCTGGACAAGGTGCCGACGACCGCCGAAGCCGGCCTGCCCGCGCTGCTGGTGGAGAACTGGACTGGCATGATGGCACCGGCCGGCATGTCGGACGCGGCGGTGCGCAAGCTGGGCGCCGAGGTGGTCGAGATCGTCCACCAGCCCGAGATGCAAGAGCGCATGCGCCAGCAGGGCTTCAACGCCGATGCGCGCCCGCCGGAGCGCTTCGCCGTCTTTCTGAACGAAGAGATTGCGCGCTGGGCGCAGGTCATCGAGGGCGCGAACATTCAGCCGAGCTGATGTCTTGCCGGCTCCGGTTGCCTCCTGGCGCATCCTGACGTCCTTGGCGACCGCGCTCCACGTGCGCTGGTTCGTTCGTGCGCGGCGACAAGGTGACGCTGGTCGGGTTCGGCAACTTCGCGGCGCTTCTTGCCAAGCCTCGCACCGGCCACATCCCGCGCACCGGGGAGAAGGTGGACATCGGTGAAAACCGTCGCCCGAAGTTCACGGCAGGCCGCACGCTCCGAGCCGCTGTTGCCGGTGGGTTCTGATTCCATGTCCACATCGTTCGCGAAGGCGAAGCGCAGACAGTACGCAATGGCCGGCCAACGAAGCCGTGCACGGATGATCGGGAATGGCATCAGCGCCAACATCGAGAGGGGCAAGCCATGCATGGAATCACTTGACGATCAGCACCTTGGAACGATCGAAGGCGATGGTCACCGCAACGATCAGAATCAGCCCGAACACGATCTGCTGCGCGAACACGCTGATGCCGACGAAGGTCATGCCGACCCGCGCAACCGATACCAGCAAGGCGCCGACCAGCGTTCGGGCAATGCCTCCCGAACCGCCCGTCAGTGCCGTCCCGCCGACGATCACCGCCGCGATGACGGGCAGCAGGAACTGGTCTGCCAGCGTGGGCGAGCCGCTGCCGAGGCGTCCGGCCATCACCACGCCAGCCAGCCCGGCGAAGAACGATGAGGTCGCAAACACCAGGCATTTGGTCACCGGCACGCGCAGGCCCGACGCAATCGCAGCCGGCTCGCCGGCGCCGATGGCGTCGGTGTGCCGTCCGAAGACCGTCGAACGATGCAGGAACAGACAGAATGCGAACACCGCGATGCCGAGCAAAATCTCGTGCGGTACGCCCAATGAGGTGCCGGTGGTCCAGCCAAGCGACGCGCTGCGCATCTCCTGGCCAATCCCGATGGAGCGCGTGCCCGAGAGCGTCAGCGCGGCAGCCGATGCGATTCCGCCCACTGCAAGCGTGGCGATGAAAGAAGGAATGCGCAGCGCGGTCTGGATGATGCCGCTCAACAGGCCCACGCCAAACGACGCCGCCAGCGCAACGACTGCGGCCAGCGCGCCATGGCGCGGCAGCAGCAGCGCGACGATCACGCTGGAGAGCGATGCCACTGCCTGCAATGACAGATCGATGCTGCCGATCAACACGACGAAGGTGGTGCCAGCGGCCATGATGAACAAGGTGGAACTGTCCGCCAGCAAGCCAAGTTGCGTCGACGGCGCAAAGAAACCCGGTTGCGCGATTTCGATCAGCAGATACAGCGCCACCAGGGCGATGAAGGGGGCATTCCCGCCGAGCTTTGCTTTGAGTGAGGTGTTCAGATCAGACATGTCGACTTCAGACCATGTGTTCTATGACTTCGACCTGCGAGGGCTTGTGCCCGACTTCGCAGGGCAGGATCGTTTGCACCCGGCCATCGCGCATCACCATCACCCGGTGGCTGAGGCCGAGGATTTCTTCGAGCGTATCGCCGGTCAGCACCACGGCAACGCCCTCTGCGGTCAACTCGCGGATGAGTTGATAGACCTCCTCTTTGGCGCCGACATCGAGCCCGCGTGTCGGATGGTCGAGCACCAGAATCCGGCTGCCCGCGAAGCGCCATTTCGCCAGCACCACTTTCTGCTGATTGCCGCCCGACAGGTTGCGGCAGGAGGCGTCGGGGCCTGGCGTCTTGATATGCAGGCGATGAATCCATTCGTTGGCAATCGAGCGTTCGCTGGCCTTGTGTATCACGCCGCCGCGACTGACTGCGCGCAAACGCGGCAGCGTCAGGTTTTGCGCCACGCTCATCTGCGTCACCAATCCTTCCACCTTGCGCTCGCACGGCACATACCCGATGCCCAGCGCGACGGCATGATGTGCCTGCGGCCGAAGACGGGTCGTCCCCACGCTGATCTCGCCGGCGTCGAGTCGTTCGAGTCCCGCGATCACCCGGCACAACTCTTCGCGGCCCGACCCGACCACCCCCGCCACACCGAACACCTCGCCGCCATGCACCTCGAACGACACCTCCTTGAACGCATGGCCAAGCCAGGCATGGCGCACTGACAGGGCGACCTCGCTGCGGCAGGGCTTTTGCAGGCTCTCGCGGTAGTACTCGCCGTGCTGCGAGCGGCCCACCATCAATTCGTGGAGTTGCGCCGCCGAAGCGTCGGCGACGGGCATGTCGGCGACGACCTTGCCGTCCTTCATCACATACACCCGGTCGCTGAGCGACAACAGTTCGTCGAGCCGGTGCGACACGAATACGAAAGACGCGCGCGACTTGAGTTCGGCCACGAGTCGAAACAGAATTTTTATCTCCGCGGCCTCGAGCATGGAAGTCGGTTCGTCCAGCAAAATGATCGGCGTGCCGTGGCTGGCCAGCGAAAGCGCCCGCGCCAGTTCCACCATCTGGCGCTGGCCGAACGACAGGTCCTCGCACAGGGTCAGCGGGTCGATGTCCAGATGCACCGTGGCGAGTTCCTTGCGGGCGGCGCGCTCGAGCTTGCTCCAGTTCAAGCGCCCCAGGGCAACGAAGTCCTTTTCACGGCCAAGGAACAGATTTTCGGCAACGGTCAGGTTGGGCAGGATCGATTGCTCCTGGTACACCATCGCAATGCCCTTCGAGGTGGCGTCGCGCGGATTGCGAATCACCAACGGCTTGCCGTTGAGCGTCATCGCGCCGGCGTCCTGGCGGTATGCGCCGGTCAACAGCTTCATCAGCGTCGATTTGCCCGCGCCGTTCTCGCCGATCAGACCGACGATTTCGTTCGGCCTGATTTCGATGCTGACGTCATCCAGGGCCAGCACGCCCGGAAAGCGTTTGGTGATGTTCTTCAGGAGCAGCATGTCGGTCACTCACTTGACGATACGTCGATGCGAACGATCGAGCACCAAGGTCACCGCGACGATGATCAGCACACCCTGGATGCCGCGTTGCACATAAGGGGGCACGCCGAGCAGAACCATGCCATTGGCGAGCACCACCACGATGAGGGTGCCGACCAGGGCATTCAGCGGGCTGCCGTTGCCTCCGGCGAGCGAGGTGCCGCCGACCACGATGGCGGTAATGGCGACAAACAGTTGCCCGTTGGCGATGACCGCGTGCCCCTGGCCATATTGCGCGACCGCGAGAATGCCCGCCACGCCATAAAAGGCGCCCGCCAGCGCGAACACGGCGATACGCACACGCCCGACCCGCACGCCGCAGAGACGGGCCAGGTCTTCTCCGCCGCCGATGGCCAGCGTGTGGCGACCAAGCAGGGTATGGCGGTGCACCCACCATGCGATGCCCAGCGCCAGCAGCGCAATCCACACGGACAATGGCATGCCAAGGTAGCGGGTGATGGCGATCGAGCGCAGGGCGGTGTCGCTGACCCGGATCGTATTGCCCGACAGCCAGGCCGTTCCGATCCCCGAGGCGATGAAGCCGACTGCCAACGTGGTGATGAACGATGGAATGCGCAGGAACACATGCAGCATGCCGTTGACCAGGCCCAGCACGACACCGGCGGCGACGGCCAGCGCCAGCACCCACAGCCCGGAGTGGTGCTCGTTGTACGAGTTCTCGACGAGCATCGACACGGTAATCGCCGCGACTGCCACCACGCCTTCTGCCGATAGATCGATGCTGCCGAGTTGAATGACGAAGATTCCGCCCAGTGCAATGGTGAGTGGAATCGCGGCAGCAATGGCGATGCGCGCCAGGTTCATCGGGTCGAAGAAGTTGTGATCGACGGCGCCGATGCACACGCCGAGCGCCAGCAGAACCAACAGCGGCGCAAAGCGCCGCTGTCGTGCACGCATCCGCAGTGCGCCTGCATGGGCGACTTGCGCCGCGTCTGGCTCGTTCATCGATACACCAGAGGGCCGGCCACACGGGCATCGTTCCAGTCGGCCGCCGGTGTCGCCCTGCGGGCAAGGACGGCTTGCAGATTGGCTTTCGAGACCAGCGTCGCCTTGCAGAATGACTCGCGCCGCTCCTTTGGCAAACTGGCGACATCCATTTTTTTCTGCTGTGCAGAAAGCCCCATCGACAGGCCGACACCACCCAGCCAATAAGGGTCCCAGTCGACCGTTGCCACGAGTTCGCCGGCCTTGAGCGCGGCGAGTCCGGGTTGCGTGCCGTCCATGCCGGAAACCAGAAGCTGGCCGGCCAGTCCTTCTGCGCGCAAGGCTTCGATGGCGCCCAGCGCCATGTCGTCGTTGGCGGCCCACACGCCCTTGACCTTCGTGTTGAAACGGGTCAGCCATGCCTGCATGATGGGGAAGGCCTTTTGCGAGTCCCAGTCCGCGACCTGGAAGTCCAGCAGCTGGATAGCCGGGAATTTTTTCAGCGCCGCCATCAGGCCCGCCTTGCGCTCGATGGCTGGCACGTTGCTGAAAATGCCGCCGAGCGCCACGACACCGCCCTGGCCTCCCATGGCCTTGAACAATTCAGTCGCGGTGGCCGCGCCATAAGCGACCCCGTCGAACGACAGGTGCGCGACGTAGTGCGGGTTGAAGTCCCACGGGTGGAAATCGTTCGGCTTGTTCCAGATCGTCGTCACATACGCGCCAGCCTTGGCGCAGGTCTCGACGATCACCCGCGCATCAGCCGAATCGTTCGGGTCGACATTGAGGACGAGGTTGCCGCCCGTCTTTTGCAGCAAGGCGCGAATGTCCGCGATGCCCTTTTCCGAACTGCCTTCCGTGGTGAGCGGCACGTAGGGCAGCCCGACGCTTTTCGCAAAGCTCTGCGCGCCCTTGTTGAATGCGGCGTGGTAGGGATTGGTGAGCGAGCGGAACGAACAGGCGAGCGTGGTCGGCCCCGCCCCGAACGACAGGCCCGACATGCCGCTGCCAGCCACGGCCAATGCGGTGCCTGCGCCCCGTTGGATGAAGCTGCGGCGTGAAACGCCTGCGTGCCGGTCTTGCCTGAGCCTTTGCTTGAACATGATGTCTCCTTCGAGTAAGAAACCCTTGTCATCAGGGATTTGAAATAAACAGCTACTTATCACCTGCCGAAATCGCCGGTTGCCCGATGTTCCCGGACCTTTCCCGCGCCTTGCGCGATGTGCTCTCAGGCGGCCATGGCCTTGCGCGGTCGCATGGAGCCTAATGTGCCCGCCTGCTCGCGCGCTGGCTGCGCCACCAGACCGCGTATCAGATCAGCCGCCTTTTCCGCGATCATGAGCGTGGCGGCGTTCGTGTTCGAGCTGACGATGCGCGGCATCACTGACGAATCCGCCACCCGCAGACCCTCGATGCCATGCACGCGCAGTTGTGGATCGACCACCGACAGCTCGTCGATGCCCATCTTGCAGGTGCCGACGGGGTGGTAGCCGGTGCGGCCATACGCTTGCGCATAGGCTTCGTACTCGGCCTGCGAGGCCACCTTGTCGCCCGGGAAGTGCTCGCGCGTGAGGTACTTGCGCAAGGCGCTCTGGCGCATGATTTCCCGACTCTGGCGTATGCCCTCGACGGCAATCTTCAGGTCGTGCGGGTCGCGAATATAAGCCGGATCGATCTGCGGCGCATCAGCGGGGTCGGCGCTGTGCAGCGTGACGCTGCCCCGGCTGCGCGGCCGCAGGAAATAGGAATTGAGCGTGCAACCCGAGCCGGATGGCACCGGTGGCACGCCGGACTCGACACCCGCGCCCGGCAAAAAATGAAATTGCAGGTCCGGCGTGGGCACGCTGCCGTCTGAATACCAAAAGGCCCCGGCTTCGGCGATGTTCGAGGTCACCGGCCCCTTGTTGAACAGTTTGTACTCCAGTCCGGCGAGCAGCATCATGTGTTTTTTCGCGTACTTGTCCAGGCTGTACGGGCCATTGAGTTCGTAGACGATATCGATATCGAAGTGGTCTTGCAGATTCTGTCCGACGCCGTCGAGCACATGCACGGGCTGGACGCCGACGCGCTCCAGGTCTTGCGCGCGGCCAATGCCGGAGAGCATCAGCAACTTCGGCGAACCAATCGCGCCCGCCGTCACGATCACCTCGCGGCGGGCGCGCACCATCGTCACGCTGGCGCGCTCGCCACGCGGCGCAAACTCGACGCCGGCAGCGCGGCCGTTCTCGATCACCACGCGCAACGCCAGACAGTCGGTGCGAATCGTGAGGTTGGGACGCGAGCGCGCCTGGCGCAGATAGCCAGCCGCCGCACTGCAACGCCTGCCATTGCGCTGCGTGACCTGATACACCCCCACACCTTCTTGCTGCGCGCCATTGAAATCGCTGTTGTGCGGCATGCCCGCTTCCTGGCCGGCGCGCACGAAGGCTTTGGTCAGTTCGTTGACGCTGATGAGGTCGGACACGCCCAGCGGACCACCCACGCCATGGTATGGGTCGCACAGGCGCTCGTTGTCTTCCATGCGCCGCAGGTACGGCAACACGCCATCATGAAAACCCCAGCCGGTGCAGCCATCGCGCTCCCAGCCATCGTAGTCGGCAGGCTGGCCGCGGGTGTAGACCATCGCATTGATCGAACTACCGCCGCCGAGCACACGGCCCTGCGCGAAGGGAATCCGCCG
>Ga0081606_1000518_pt2 | contig 10309 bp, 11 predicted proteins | sample EareggfetidaYelm_FD_71127 | JGI IMG/M metagenome (GOLD analysis project Ga0081606, IMG submission 71127) | Earthworm egg capsule microbial community from the University of Washington, USA - E. fetida Yelm (SPADES assembly) (version 2) | ecosystem: Host-associated > Annelida > Reproductive system...
CAAAAAGAGGCGCTTGTCAAGATAATATTTTTTTCCGCAAGCGGTGAAAATTAAATCCCTAATTTTGCCGAATGTTGCAACTCTCGTCAGTCTCTAAATGGTACGGCAAACAAAAGGCCATAGACCAACTCTCGTTTTCGGCGAAACCCGGGGAGATTGTAGGTTTGCTGGGCCCGAATGGCGCCGGAAAATCTACCGTGATGAAATTGATAACAGGCTACCTCTCTCCTTCGGAAGGAAATATTTTTGTCTGCGGAACGGATACGCAACTCTCGCCGCTGAAAACAAAGCAAAAGGTCGGCTACCTGCCCGAGCAAAATCCGCTCTATGCGGATATGTATGTGAAGGAATATCTTGGCTTCATGGGAAAATTGCACGGCGTGAAAAATTTAAAACCGCGCATCGGGGAAATGATTTCCCTGTGCGGACTTACGGCGGAACAACACAAACTCATCGGCGCCCTTTCGAAAGGCTATCGGCAACGGGTGGGGTTGGCGCAAGCTCTGTTGCACAATCCCGAAGCGCTCATTTTGGACGAACCCACGTCGGGGCTTGACCCCAATCAAATTATTGAAATCAGAAAAGTGATTAAGAACATCAGCACGCACAAAACGGTATTGTTCTCCTCCCACATCATGCAGGAAGCGGAAGCCATTTGCGATCGGATTATCATTCTCAATCGCGGGAAAATGGCAGCCAACGATTCGGTAAAAAACCTGACGCAAGACAAGTCGCTTGAAGATATTTTTCATTCCCTTACGCAAAACTAATATGGGCGCTGTTTTTTTCAGAGAATTTAACTCCTTTCTCCACTCGCTCATTGGCTACATGGCGATTGGGATTTTTCTTATTGCGAGCGGCCTCATGCTGTGGGTATTTCCCGAAACGTCCGTGTTGGAGTATGGATTTGCAGACCTCAGTACTTTCTTCGCTTTCACCCCTTACATTTTTATTTTTCTCATTGCGGCCATCACGATGAAAAGTTTTGCCGAAGAAAAAAAAATGGGAACGATAGAATTGCTGCTCACGGCGCCGACAGCCGAATGGAAAATAATCGCGGGAAAATATTTAGCCGCTCTTTCATTGGTGGCATGCGCTCTCTTGCCCACTGCAATTTATTATTTCAGTCTTCGTAGCTTGAGCAGTCCGTCGGGCAATGTCGATACGGCTGCCGTGGCGGGTTCCTATATTGGTTTGCTGTTGCTGGCCTCTGTTTTTTGCGCTATTGGTTTAATGGCTTCCTCTCTTGTTTCCAATCAAATTGTCTCATTCCTTATCGGGTCGTTTTTGAGTTTCCTTTTTTATGCGGGCTTCGACTCATTGTCCTCCGTCGGCGGCCTTTTTCTTCAACAGTTGGGCATGATGTATCATTTTGAAACGTTGGGGAAAGGCCTCCTCGATTCGCGCGACGTGCTCTATTTTTTGAGCTTTGACGCGGTTGTATTAGTTATTACCAAAACCATTGTCGGCAACAGAAAATGGCAAAGCTAACAGAGAAAAAATCAACGACTGATTGGCTCATCTTGGCCAATGTGCTGGCGGCGGCGGTCTTGCTCAATATGTTGGCGTCGCTCTGTTTTTTCCGTTGGGATCTGACCGAAGAAAAGCGCTTCACCATCAAGCCTCAAACAAAAGAACTGCTGAAAAATTTAGACGAGGATGTTTTCATAGAAGTTTTTTTAGAGGGCGAGCTCAACCCTTCTTTTAAAAGATTTCGCAATTCCATCCGCGAGACGCTGAATGAATTTAAAGTCTATTCCAACCGTAAAGTTTCCTTTGCTTTCACCAATCCTGCCGCGGCCAAAGGCGGGAAGGCGCAACAGGAATTTATGTCAGCCCTGATGTCCAAAGGCATTCAACCCACGAATGTGATTGAAAGCAAAGGCGGAAAGCGCGAAGAGCAAATTATTTTTCCGGGGGCGCTGGTATCGGCGGGCGTGTCGCAGCGCGGCGTACAGTTGCTCAAAGGGAGCCGCGTACAAGGGGCGCAAGAAGCTATCAACCAATCCATCGAAAATGTGGAGTTTGAATTGGCGCAGGCTATTTATAGTCTTACTAATTTACGCCCTAAAAAAATCGGAATCGTGACGGGGCACGGCGAACTGGACTCGCTGGCCATGGACGGTTTCCTGAAAATTCTGAAAGAGTTGTTTTCAGTCTCTCATGCGCAGTTGACGAATCCGGCCGCATTAAAACCGTTCCGCGTCCTTATCATCGCCAAGCCCACGCAACCCTTTTCAGACGCGGAGAAGTATAATTTAGATCAATTCATTCTGAAAGGCGGCCGCGTTTTGTTTTTAATCGACAGGCTGGAGGCGGACATGAAACAAGTCTCGCACGAGGGTTATCTTGCGATGGCTTATAACACACAGTTAGAGGATCAGCTTTTTCGTTATGGCGTCCGCGTCAATGCCGGTTTAATTCAAGATCAGGTGTGCGGCAAATACCCGACGGTCGCGGGGCAAACGGGCAATCAGCCCCAAATCATGCTCATGGATTGGGTCTATTTTCCGCTCATCATGCGCTATGGCGACCACGTGATTACGCGCAACATGGACGCTTGCGCCACGCAGTTTATCAGCAGCCTCGACACCGTGAAGGCAATCGGCATTCGCAAAACGCCTTTGCTGTTTTCTTCTCCGACTTCGCGGTTTATAAATTCTCCCGTCAAAATTGACATTGCCCAAGTGCGCCGCGAAATGTCGGAAGTCTTTCATCAGGGGCCGCTCATGGCAGCCTGCCTTTTGGAAGGAAAATTTTCTTCGCTCTACAAAAATCGCTTTCTTCCCGACGGCGTCGACAGCGTTGGCTTTCGCAAAGAAGGGACGGATTCAAAAATTATTGTGGTGAGCGACGGCGACATAGCACGCAACGACGTCAATCCGCGAAACGGACGCCCCTCCCCGCTGGGCTTCGACAATTTCACTAACTACACTTATTCTAACGCCGATTTGCTGCGCAACATGACGGCCTATTTAGCAGACGAAGGGGGAATTATCTCCGCGAGAAACAAGGAAATAAAAATCCGTTTGCTGGACAAAACCAAAAGACAACAAGCAGGCTTTTGGCAACTGATTAATCTGGGCCTCCCGTTGCTGGCGCTTGTTTTATTCGGCGTCGGAAAAATTTATTTGCGAAAAAGAAAATACGCATGAAGAATAAATTTTTATTGATACTCCTCCTTTTGCTGATAGCAAGCATCGCCGCTTTGATTTTTTTTCAAAAGCCGGCGCCGCCCGTCAATGCCGACCTGTTTCGCATCCCTTCTCCTGAAAGCATTGACAAAGTGATACTCCGTTCAGCCCATGAAAAAGTGGAGTTGGTTTTTAGCAATAATAAGTGGAGAGTAAACGGGCGAGAGGCCGATTTGCAACGCGTGAAAGTTTTTTTTGCGGCCTGGATTCAAGCCGAACCCCGCCGAAAAATAACGGGGGCTTCGGCGGATTCCTTGCGGGCGCTGGAAGGCGTTGAAGCGGAGTTTTTTCAACACGACGTCCGCATGAAAAAATTCCGCGCGACGGGCGACGGAGAGGAGACTTATTTTGTGCAAGACAATAATGTTTACTTGGCGTCCATCCCCGGCTATCGCGTGGCGCTTTACGACATTTTTGCCATGAGCGAAGCCGAGTGGCGCAAGAAAAGAATTTTTGATTTCAACTGGACTAAGTTCAAAAGTCTGCATGCCGCCTTCCCCGATCCAAAAGACGATTTCAGCATTTCGTTCAACGGAAAATATTTTGGAGCCGCAGGCATGCAAGCCGACACCGCTCAACTCAACAATTATCTCGATGCGATTTCCTTGTTGCAAGCCGTTCGTTTTTTAAAGAAAAATGAAGTCCCCGCGCCCGGCCAACCCGTCGTAACTTTAGAGGTAAGAGACATAAGAGATTCCGCATACGTGCTCCGCGTTTTTCCCGAAGAGCAAAACCATTTACGCCTCGCTCAAACAGGAAACGATTTTTTATGGCTGGACGCCAAGTCATGGAATATAGCGAGAACGAACCGCAATAAGCTTTTGCGGCGCTGAGAAAAAAAATCGCAGAAGGTTTTGATGCCGCGAGGGACACTTGGGACGCCTCGGGGGGCGCGGACACTGCCGCATTTGGGGCGTTGTGCATAACCGCGGCAAGAAGTTGTAAAGCTAAAATAGAACACTTACTTATTGCCAATATGTTTATTTTTGCAACAATGAATGGGCTGTTCACGGATAAGCATCGTTTATATTCATATAAAATTTTAACCATCAAAAACAGAAACAAATGAACCTCGAACAAATCAAACAAGACAAAATTAAAGAAGCCGAAGACATCTTTTTAAAGGTCGGGCTTGATCCTAAAAAAGACTTGACGCGGAATCCATATATCAACCGCCGCGTAATTAGCCAACCTGTCCAATCAGAAGAGCACAGCGCCAAAATTAAATTGGGTTGGACAAGACTTTCAAACAGCACAGATGTGGGTCTTATTATTGAATAATAAGTACGCCTGACTGGAACGGCGCTGAATTAGAACTTAACCGCCTCACATTAGAAGGATTTGCTCCCCATGTGTCTGTTGCGCGGGTTATTTAGCAACCGCCTTTTTCTCTTCAAGCATCGCATCAAAGGAAACTTCCACTTCGTCATTGGGAATAACCGAATTGAATATATAAGAAGGCGTTTTTCCCAAAAAGTCAGATAACTTCAATGTTTGCGTGCCTGTGAGTTGCATTATGGGGCCTAGTTGGCGGACAAACGCATGCAGGGTAATCATGACTGAAGTCCCTGCTGCCGTCACGCGGCCGGGGCACGAGACATTGTTATCTTTTACCGTACACGCGCGGGAAACGAAAGTGATGGTTTTAAATTTCTTCGCGTTAAGCGAATATCTGGCATTTGAAGTAAGCGTGATGTTCTCGCTTTTCAGGCGCTCGGCAGGAACGCTGAAGGAGACATTGTGAAAGGCGCTCGGACCCAAATTTTTATTGAACGTTGCCTCTGCCGTCACCGTGCCTTCTTGCGATGACATGCTCCACGTCCCCCGCGTGCCGCTCCCCGAAACGGTAACTGCCGCGTTTAGTCCGCGAAAAACCTGTTGCGAGAAACAGACGCCTGAAAGAAGAATAAATACAAAAGCATGGATGGATTTCATTAAAATAGCTGTTTCAACATAATATGATTTGCTTGTAAAATAGGCAGATTCAAGTCACAAATACAACTTTTATCTTTGTTTATTTATGGTAAAATGATTAATCCCAAACTCTTCAGAATTTAGGCAACATTTTTTGGATTGTCTTAATTTTGCCTTTTGGGGAAAAAATATTTTCTTAGATTCAAGCCATAAGCGCAACTTTTAGGAAGGCAAAAAGAGTGTCATGTATCAATATTATATTTTTTTTCCGCAGAAGAGAAGGAAAGTCCCCCTTTCTGACTTTTTTGTAATCCCCGCGACCCCTTTCTCCATAATGGCAATAAACAACTTTAGCTTCTGTTTTGTCAAGATGGGTTGATAGGGCATTTGACCAAAGAAATATTTACCCCCCCCTCTCCTAGCCTGACTCATTTCTTTTTTAATAGAAAAAAATCCCCCGTACTTCCCGTTTTAGCAGAAAAAAATCGCTAAATTGCTTCAATTATCGGGTTTTAATGGAAAAAAATCTCCCCCGCCGTCTGCACGAAGTCCTGTTTGGCACAGCCGATAAGGCCGAATCAAAAAAGTTAGCCAACCTTCAAAAGCAAGGACTTATCAGAAAAATTGCGCCGCGCCTCTATTCTTCCAACTTGAACGACTCCCCCAAGGAAATTATAAGGAGGAATTGGCTGCAGATATTGTCGAAGCGCTATCCCGAAGCGTTGTTGAGTCACAGAAGCGCGTTGGAATTTAAACCCACTCCGACGGGCGACCTCTTCATCACTTATTCCTACACCAAAAAAATCAAATTGCCGGGGCTCACTATCCATCTCATAAAGGGGCCTAAAAAAACGGAAAACGATGCGGTCTTTTTCGGCAACCTGTTTGTATCGCACGAGGCGCGCGCCTTTCTTGAAAACCTCCTGCAGACTCGTAAGCCCGAGAAGCTCTCAAAAACGCTTTCTCAAAAAGAGATTGAAGAAAAACTAGAACTTATTTTAAAAATAAGGGATGAAAAAAGTTTGAACCAACTGCGGGACAAGGCGCGCCTGACGTCGAAGGAATTGAAAATGCCAAAAGAGTTTAAAAAGCTGGATAAACTGATTAGCGCCCTTCTCTCTACGCACCCTTCCAAAATTCTCACTTCCGATGCCGCAAAAGCACGCGCCTTTGGCGAACCGATTGATATTAACAGAATTAAACTTTTTGAAAAATTATACAATGCTTTGGCGGATAAACTCTTTTCCGATTACATGGATAAAAACACCGCTCCGAAGTCTTACCGCAACTTTGGATTCTTTGAAAGCTATTTTTCAAATTACATAGAAGGAACCCGATTCGAAGTGGAAGAAGCCAAACAAATTATCGACACGCAAACGCCGCTTCCGACAAGAGACGAAGATTCGCATGATGTGCTTGGCACCTATAATATTGTCTCTAACCGAAAAGAAATGTCCGTTTGCCCCACAGACGCCAATCATTTTCTTGACCTCTTAAAATACCGACATTCCGTCATTTTGAGCGCGCGTCCCTCCAAAAATCCGGGACTTTTTAAAGATAAAAATAACTTCGCGGGCAGTACTGCCTTCACCGATTTTAAGGAGGTAAAGGGTACGCTCAAAAAAGCATTTGATTATTATGCCGCCCTTCGTCATCCTTTTGCCAAAGCGGTTTACATGATGTTCGTTGTAAGCGAAGTACACCCCTTTCTTGACGGCAATGGCCGCATGGCTCGCCTCCTGATGAACGCGGAATTGACGGCCGCCAATCATTCTAAAATTATAATCCCCACGGTGTTTCGCGACGATTACATGGGCGCATTAAGAAAGCTAACCCGACAAGGAGACGCAGAAACCTACATCCGCATGATGCAACGAGCACACATGTTCAGCGCCAATATTTATGGCCAAAACGCAGACGCCATGGAAACCTATCTAAAAAGTTGCAATGCCTTCAAAGAGCCCGATGAAGCCCGACTGAAGATAATGGTCAATGATAATGATTAATGATAAAACCCCTCAAACTCTCACCCCTCCCCACGGCATCCTCCGCGCTACCCCTGTGTCCCAAGCGCCCCATCGGTCTCTCTCGGCGTCCCTCTCATCCCCAATGTCCCCCGACAACAATGGGTTCTAAGCAAATGGCGGGGCAACCTCATTAACCATTAATATTAGCCCTCATTTCTTCCCGTTTTCGTTCAAAAAACGGTTCATCTTCACCGTTACCTTCCCAAAAACATAACCCAAACCCAATGCCAAGGGATAGTCGCCTGCCCAATGTACGCCGTTGTTAATCATCGACAGCCCCACTAATCCTGTAAGCGCATAGCCTACAGGTTTTATATATTTTTTTTCGGGATAATTGTCTGCCAAGACAACCGTAGCCGCCATCATAGTTCCTAAATGGCCGGAGGGCATGGCGTCATAGCTCGGCACGTTTTTTTGATAGACGCCCCAATTTGGGAAAGGACGCCAAGCCCCGCCGGGTTGCGTGGCGCTCCTGTGAGTTTCTCTTCCAAAACTTCTTTTCAACAATTGCGACGTAATTCCGAAAGCCGTAATGGCTTGCACAATTTGGCCGGCGGTCGAGTATGAGCGATAATTTTTTTTGACCGCGCCATGAACCGCCAAACCCGCCGCAATCAACAGCGGAGGCAATCCTTCGCCAATAGAATAAATAGCCGTGTTTAAATTCTGCGGCGCATCGTACACATTAAAATCTTGAGAGCCTATTTTGAACTTAATCAAACTCTTCGACATATTCCGATTGTCAAGCCCGATATACCTTGAAAACTGCTGCATGCCGTCTGTGATTTCCTGATCGAAGACAATGAGCAAAGCAGAAGCCGCCGCCGCCGCGCCAATGGCTTTCAAACTTTCTTTGCGAAACACTTCTTTTCCAAACGCCTGATAAGTTCTGGGCAATAAAGCAAACGGCGTGTAGAAACGCGGTTTGGGATACTTGTATTTTTGGCCGGATATTTCAAACTCCTGAGTCGGCCTTCCTTTGAAAACCCGAAGAGTGTCTTGCTGCGCCGCGCTTGCTATGGAAGCAAGCCATAAGAACGCAAGAATGCTTATTTTATAATTCATATTTCGCAACCCTAATTTTAAATTCCGCATCGCTTAAAAAATGATGCAAAGGTATTCAAAATCATCACTCCTCCGCTTTGTAAAGTTTCACGCTTTCAATAACAGGACAAGCAAGGGACGTCACAGAAAACCGTATCGCATCGGAGACGACGGTTTTAAACCGCGCCAATTTTTTATAGCCAATCGTGCTTCCTCTAAAAACTTCTTTCCATCGACTGCCTTGCTTCACTTCGATAGTAAATGATTGAATGCGTTGTCCGAGGCGGATATATTCTTGAATTTCTGCGCAGTTAAAAGCCACGGGGCTTTTGAATTTGAATTGAAGCCAACCCTTTTGTTCGCCGTCGTTCAATGCCCAGTAGGTGTTCTTATCTTCGTCCAAAACCTGTGGCGCGGAAAACCGTTTTTCATTTCCGCGAATGCCCGACGCCGACGCCGATGCGTGCTTCAATAAATTATTCGCAAAAGATTTTCTGATGAAGTTGCCCATTGAATCTAATGCCGCCACATCATTGGGATGAAGTTGCCCGCGTCTGTCGGGCGGGATATTCAAATTCAAATTTGCCCCGTTGCCTATTGACTTAAAATAAAGTTCTTTCAAACTCAGCATATTGCCTGTGCGCGTATTCAACTTTCGCACTTTGCCGTCTTCTTTGGCATGATAAAACCATCCCGGCCTAATGCTCACGTCGCATTCGGGCGGAAGCCATTCGCCTTCATTGAGGGTGCCCGTTTCGCCGATTTCGGCCACTGTAAATCCCACATTGGGCGGCTCATTGTTGGGGCCTTTGGCTTTATAGGTTGCCCAACAAGAGTCCTGCACATAGCCGCTTTCATTTCCGCACCAGCGAATATCGGGGCCGACGTCGCTAAAAATACTCGCCATCGGCTGCAGCTTGCGAACTATGGAAACCGTGTTTGGCCAATCATAATAAGTCTTCGCGTCAATCACTCGTTTTTCATTAGCGCCTCCGTAATAGCCCGTTCCGCCGTTGGCGCCGTCGAACCAAACTTCAAATATGTCGCCATACTGCGTGAGCAATTCGGTCAGTTGCTTGCGATATAAATCAATGTATTCCTTCTTTCCGTACAGGGCGCTGTTTCTGTCCCACGGCGAAAGATAAACGCCAAACTTGAGGTTATGCCTTTTGCAAGCCTCCGAAATTTCTTTCACGACGTCGCCTTTTCCGTTTTTCCAGGCGGTGTTTTTTACGCTGTGTTCGGTGGTCGCGGTAGGCCACAGGCAAAAACCGTCGTGATGCTTGCAAGTAAGAATAGCGGCTTTGAAACCATTTCGCGCAATGGCAGAGATAATTTGCTCGGCGTCAAAATCCGAAGGATTGAAAATATTTTCAGGTTCGCTTCCCTCGCCCCACTCTTTGTCGGTGAACGTGGTGGTGGTGAAATGTAAGAAGCAATAGCGTTCCAGTTCATGCCATCGCATTTGTCGCTCGGCGGGGATTTTGCCATAAGGAGCAGGCGGATTTTTTTGCGCGGCGGCCGTCAGCCATAGACAAAAAAACAAAAATAAGAGAGTTGATTTTTCTTTCATGGTTTGGTTATTGTTTGTTTAATAATAGTCTTTTGTCAATCGTTGTGTTTCAATTGCTTGTTCAAATATACTTAATTAGACGGCATTTAACCAATAAACAAACAAGGGTAAAAAGTTGCATTTGCGACTTGAATCCGCTTTTAGGCAATAATCACCACTCCAAACTATTGAGCAGAAAAACGAACATTCAAGAGTGCATCTCAAAATTTTCAAAATATTATCTTTGTGATATTATATTAATAACCTAACCCGATTTTGTATGAATACTAACTTAACTTCAAAGGATTTCAGTGAAATTATGAAAGAGCAATTTGAAGCCCTCAAACAAGCCGTCGACACAAAGGATTTTTACAAGGCGGAACTTGACTTTGTCAATATTTGGAAAGAAATGGGCAGGCAAGTATTTGAAGAATTAGTCAAGGGGCCGCCCCAAGGTCAAAAAAAAACATCAAAAAGTTCCTCGCCACATTAGGGGGCACTGCCCTTGAGAAGGAGCATCTTTTTAGTCAGGCGTACGGGGGGGGGGGGGGGGGGGGAAAGCCCCCGTTGGGGTCGAG
>Ga0081606_1000913_pt1 | contig 10307 bp, 7 predicted proteins | sample EareggfetidaYelm_FD_71127 | JGI IMG/M metagenome (GOLD analysis project Ga0081606, IMG submission 71127) | Earthworm egg capsule microbial community from the University of Washington, USA - E. fetida Yelm (SPADES assembly) (version 2) | ecosystem: Host-associated > Annelida > Reproductive system...
AATTTTAGGTTTTCAGTTTTTCAGTTTTTTTTTAAGTCTATTTAACATAATGTTGATTTCAATGCTCTCCCATGCACTATCTATGCTTTATCTATGCTCTATCTATGCTCTATCTATGCTTGGGCTATGGGGTTCTATGGCAAAAATATGAATTATCTGGGAGGGCAGGAAGGGCGCTTTTCGGAAAAATCGGAAAAATGCGCGGATTTCGGAAAATACGGAAGCGGGAGGAGAAATTAATAATTAATGACTAATGCCTCTTCGCGAAGGCGGGGCATACCAGGGGGGAAAGCACCGGGGGGCTTAAGTCCATTTAACATAATGTTGAATTTAATGCTCTCCCATGCTTTATCTATTCCCCGCCCATTCACCGTCCATGCCCCGTCCATTCCCCCCGTCCACTCCCCGTCCATTCACCGCCCATTCACCGTCTATTCACCGTCTATTCTTAGGCTATAAGGCAATCCAAAAAAATGTTACCTAATTTCTGAAGAGTTTGGGATTAACCTATTAACTAAGGTAGCTCATTCGGTGCATCACATATTCCAATGCTTTTTTAATGGCGGTGTTGACGGGAAAAAGTTCGCGCGTTAAGTCTAAGTCGATGTTTTGAAGGCGGCGATAGTAGTCGCTCATCACGGGCGCCGGGGAGGGGCTGTTCAAAATTTCGGCCGCCGCGGAAACATTTTGAGGCTGCCCTTCTTTTATAATTTGACAAGTAATCAATTCGCGCTTTCCGTATTTATTAGTACGGGCGCTATAGCCGAAGAGACGGCATATAAGTCCGCGATTTTCATATTGCGTACACATTCCTTTTGATCCGACGTCTTTCAAGACAATGCAAACAGAAGCGGCATGCTCCAGCTTTTCCAGTACTTCTTCTGCTTTATTTTCCCGATAAATTTTCAAAGCCAACGGAATAAACTCCAAGACGGAGGCTTCAATGTCGGGCTTGAAACAACATGCGCCGCAACCGAATTTACAATGCAACCCGGTTTGTTCTTGAAATTTTGCAATGGCTTCATCCAATTCCGAAAACAACTCAATAACCGCCTCCGACTTTTCAAGCATGACTAAAATTTACATAAAGCTAGTGAAATTAATGGTTAATGCTTAATGATTAATGTTGCGGCCCGACTTTTCGCGTATGTTGCGGGGACCATACGGGGCGCTACCGCCCAAGGAACGAGAGGGGCATGGGAGACGTGAGGGGCATGAGAGGCAAGTCGCCCGTCACACATTATTAACTATCTTCCATTACCCATTGTGCCCATTACCCATCAACCATTGCCCATCAGCCATTGCCCATTGCCTATTACCCATCGCCTATTGCCCATCACCCATTAATCATCGCCCATTAATCCTTAATCATTGAGCATTAACCATTACTATCGGTTTCGGGAGTTTTTGGATTTCTTTTTCATTGTACCAGTTCCAGCCTTTCGGGGCTTTCCAAAAAGCGGGAGCATCGGCCTCAATAAATTTTATCCTTAGTTTTTGATGGGAAAGAATATGAAATATTGTTGTACTTTTTTTTCTGATTGTCAAATTTTTAAGCGAATTTTGCGTTCTTAATAGAGTTGTAAGCGAAGTATGTTTTTTAGTTTCAATTAGATAATAGTGATAGAGTCCTTGCCAGATGTCCTTTGCGGTGCGTTTGGCGAGGAGGCGTTTGTTCTTTTTATGAATGATAAAGTAGTTGAAGTGTCGAATAATTGTTTTAGTTTTTCTGGTCTTGACGGGCAACGTGGTTTGTCGGTCATGAATAAAAGCCTGACAAGAATGAGCGAGCGGACAAACCGAGCAGTTGGGCTTGGGTACGCATTGCAAGGCGCCAAATTCCATGAGCGCTTGATTGAAAATATCCGGGGGGGCGTTGCCCATCAGTTGCCTTGCTTTTTCAAAAAATATGTTCTTCGTTTTGGAGGCGGAAATATCGTCCGCCATTCCAAAGAGGCGAGCCAATACGCGGAACACATTTCCGTCCACGACCGGCACCGGTTCTTGTGCGGCAATGGAAGCAATGGCGGCGGCGGTATAGCTTCCGATGCCCGGAAGCAGGAGTAATTCGACGTAAGAAGTGGGAAAAGATTTAAAATTTTTATGAATTATTTTGGCACATTTATGAAGATTGCGTGCGCGGCTGTAATATCCAAGCCCTTGCCAAAGTTGAAGTACCTCATTTTCGGAGGCCTTCGCCAGGCGGGAGACGTTTGGAAAGCGTTTTATGAACCGAAGATAATAAGGAATCCCTTGATTGACACGAGTTTGTTGCAATATTACCTCGGAAATCCATATCTTGTAGGCGTCTTTGGAGTTGCGCCAGGGAAGGGATCGTTTATTGGTCTCATACCAAAGCAATAGTTGAGTTGTAAGCGAAAACATAAATGCAAAATAAACCGAAAAATAGATGAAACGAAGAAAAAAAATAAAAAATATTGAATTTTTGGCCTTTATTTTGTTATGTTCTCTTATAGTGAAGCATTTGAAACATAATTGTAATAAGTAAGTTTAACTAATTAACCTAAATTACCTAACCGTGACTAAAGCAGATGTATTTAATCAAATCGCAGAAAAAACAGGGGTTGACAAATCCGATGTTACCGCTTCCGTGGAAGCCTTCTTCACAGTTGTTAAAGCCAGCATGGCGAACGGCAACAATATTTATGTGAGAGGCTTTGGCAGTTTTGTCAACAAGAAGCGCAAAAGGAAGGTGGCACGCAACATTTCGCGCAATACCGCCATCATCATCGAGGAACATTACATTCCGAGTTTTAAACCGGCCAAGATTTTTATCAATGCCATAAAAAACAGCGCGAAAGTAAAACAACTGGCCACTGCCTCTAAGGCATGAGGTTTGGTTTGGCAGTCTCAGGAGTTCTTTTGGCGATTGCATTGTTGTATTTGCCCACGTGGAGTCTAAATTCCGGCGCCAAGTCTCCCCCTCATTTGGGGGAGGTCTTGCGCTTTCAAAAAAAAATAGACCATTTCAGGGCATTGCTCAAAGAAAATCAATCGAAAGAAAAAAATGCTATCTTTGCGGACTCATTGGGCGAGTACTTTGCTCGCTCGATGCAGTTTGACAGCGCGGCCTGGTATGGACAAGTGGCCGCATCGTTCTTTTCGACAGCTTCGATGTATAAGAAAGTCGGGGATTATTTTTACGGCGCCTATCGGCTAGCCGCTCAAGATAAAAAGCAAGCGCTGGCCTCGCAGGCCAAACAGTGGCTTGAAAAGGCCATAGCCCTCAACCCCGAGGATTTGGAATCGGCTTGTAAAATAGCCCTCACTTATATCAGTTCCGAACCCATGCGCGGCGTGGGGATGCTTAAAGACATTCTAAAAAAAGCCCCCGACAATCAGGAGGCGCTTTACAGTTTAGGGATGCTTTCGATGGCATCCGGCCAATTTGAATTGGCGATTGAACGATTAGAAAAATTGAGAGACGTCAATCCCCCGCACGCCGACGGGCAACTGCTCCTCGGAGAAGCCTACGAACAAACAGGGCAACGCGAAAAAGCCCTTCAAATATTTGAAAACATTATAAAAACGGCGCGCGATTCGGCTCTTTTGGAGCAGGCAAAAGAGCGCCGAAAAAATTTGTTGAATAATTAATTTATAACCATCCCCCCCGAAAAAAGGGATTAAAACAAAAAAAACTATGCCCAGCGGTAAGAAAAGAAAGAAACACAAAATGGCCACTCACAAACGCAAAAAACGCCTGCGAAAAAACAGACATAAAAAGAAGTAAGCCGTTTCGGAACACTACACTTAAATACTAAAAACATTGAGCAACGAACTGATTATTAATGGTACTCAGGACGGATGCCGATTAGCTCTCCTCAAAGACAAACAATTAGTCGAATTCCATGAGGATTCGGCAGACAGCAAGTTTGTAGTTGGCGATATATACCTTGGCACCGTGAAAAAAGTGGTACAGGGCTTGAATGCAGCTTTTATTGACATCGGTTACGAGAAAGACGCCTTTCTCCATTACTTAGACCTGGGTCCGCAATTAAACTCGGTGATGAAATACACCAAGTTAGCGCGGGCAAAAAAAATTACGGGAAGTCGCCTGGAAAAATTTCGCCTCGAACCCGACATCGACAAGCACGGGAAAATTTCTTCCCTCTTCGCGCGCGGACAACTCATTGCCGTGCAGGTGGTGAAAGAACCCATTTCGTCGAAAGGCCCCCGCCTTTCCTGCGAACTCTCGGTAGCCGGGCGTTTTTTGGTGCTCGTTCCCTTCTCCAATACGGTGAGCGTCTCCAAGCGCATTGCCAGCGGCGAAGAACGCAAACGCCTCCAACGCCTTATCCAATCCATCAAACCCGACAATTTTGGCGTCATCATCCGCACGGTGGCCGAAGGAAAGGAAGTGGCCGAGCTGGACAAGGACTTGAAGCATCTGGTGCAAACTTGGGACGACGGAATGTGCCGCCTGACCACCGCCCAGCCGCGCGAAAAAATCGTGGGCGAACTCAGCAAAACCTCTTCGCTCTTGCGCGACATGCTCAATGAATCGTTCGACAATATTTTTGTGGACGATAAAAAAATATTCGAAGAAGTGAAAGGCTATATTCACAACATCGCCCCCGACAAAGAAAAAATCGTAAAGCAATTCAGCGGACGGGCTAAAATATTCGAACACTTCGGAATTGAGAAACAAATCAAATCGGCTTTTGGGCAAACGGTGAGTCTTCGCGGCGGCGGCTATCTAATTATAGAGCATACCGAAGCGCTTCACGTAATCGACGTGAACAGCGGGAATAAATCGAATCGCGAAGAAAATCAGGAAAATACGGCGTTGTCGGTGAACCGGGAGGCGGCCCGCGAAGTGGCTCGCCAGTTGCGTTTGCGCGATATGGGCGGCATCATCGTGATTGACTTCATCGACATGCGCCATCAGGAAAACCGCAAAACTATTTATAATCTGCTGAAGCATGAGTTGGACGCCAACGACCGCGCCCGACATACCGTGTTGCCGCTTTCAAAATTCGGACTGATGCAGATGACCCGCGAACGCGTCCGACCGCAGATGAATATCTCTACGAAAGAATCTTGCCCTACCTGCAACGGCACCGGAAAAATCACGGCCTCCATTTTGGTCTCCGATCAAATTGAAAAAAATATCGAACATCTCTTAGTCAATCAAAACGAGAAAGGGCTGACGTTGGCCGTGCACCCTTATTTATATGCGTATTTTACCAAAGGATTTATTTCGCCGCGCCTCGGATGGCTGTTTAAATATAAGAAATGGGTATCCCTCGAAAAGGATTCTTCCTTAGCCGTCACGGAATACACCCTGGTGAACGGCGAGGGAGAAATTATTGAAATGACGGGAAACAGCAATAAGCATCAAGACGCCGTGGATATTGAAATCGACGAAAAAGAATATGCCGAGCTTCGCGCCGACAGAGAATTGGTGAAGGAGGAAGCAAAAGAGTAAGCTATATCTTTAAAAATTTTCGTCCCCAGCCAGACTGCAAAGCCGAGCGGTCTTGGGGATCCTTGAAAAGCGCTTCCATTAACCCTTTGCCGTTCACCAAAATGGCTTTCTTCCCCGGCTTAGGCATTTTCAATTTTTCAGGAGACGACTCCGCAGGCTTCACGCTTTTTGCAAAAATAGCGACGTGCATGTGAGGGAGCGCCACGCCTAAAATCATGCCCGGCAATCCATGAAACGACTCCGGCCCGCCCGAGACAAGAATATCATCGGCGTAAAATGCCACGACATAAATTGAATCGGCCAGCAAAGCATTGGCGCGGCGGCATTGATAGCCGGCAATCTCCCGAATTTCTTCGGTTATTTTCCAATCCATATGCTTCAGCGAATCTTTGATAAAAAACTTTTTTTCATACACCGTTTTTTCGGCAACCGTTTCGCCGCTTGCTAAATTGCTATACACTGTATTTTGGCAAACTGCCCGCATAAAAAACCAAGCATAAAAATCCTCCTCTTCTTCTTCCTCCTCTTTTTTAATAATTGGTTTATAGAGGCTTGCGGTTTTATCAAAATATAAATCAAAGTCATCGGCGCGGAACTGTTTTGTATCCTCGCGTATGCTTTTCATGGTGGTCGCAATGTCCTCGTCCTTCATCTTCCAAGACTCTTTCAGAAACATCGGCAAGACGGCGTACATATTCACGCGGCGCTCAAAAGTGACAGTTCCTTGACTGATAAAAGCAGGTTGCGCGGCCGCGTGAAAGAACAGGGGAAGCGATAAAAGCATTATTAATTTTCTCATTTCAATCACTGTTTGGGGGCGTAAAATTTGGCGAAGTTCCATAGGAGGCTAATTAAAAAGAAACGGCGGATAGCGGTATAGCGATTTTCAGAATAGAAGGTCGTGGAGGCGGTGCGCGAATACCCGTTATTCTGATTAAGAATATCATGAACCGAAAAGCTTATGGTTAATTGCTCCTCTTTCAGGAATTTTCGTCCGATGCCCGCGTTCCAGGTCAGGCGGTTGAAATTGTCGGCAAAGGCTTGCGATTTTTCTTGCCAAAAATAATCGGCGTCGGTGTCGAGTTCCCACTTTTTCGGCATATAAATGCGAGCCGACGGGTTCAGCGTATAGTTAAAATAATTATTGCGGATGTCGGGTTGAAGCGAGGATTTGTTGAAAGAATAGCCAAGCTTTCCGCCGATTCTAAAAAAACAAAGATTTTCTTTTCTGTAACTGACCGACAGCGTAAGTTCGGGATTGTTATGCGTCAATTCATTGACCGCGCCGTTGATGGCGCTAAATTCCGTGCCGCCATTGTATCCGACGCCTCCTGTCAAACGCATATTATTAATGAATTTTATGTCTGAAGAATAGTCTGTTTCAAAACTGTATCTTTTGTTTGAATAACCCGTCAAATTTATATTGCGATAGGCATAAACCCCGAGGGAACTGACCGTATTGTCCGTAACGATGGGGTCGGTCACAACGTCGTAACCGACGTTAATGCCAAAGAAAGACAGGGGAATCATTTGCAGCAAATTGTAAGACAATGAAATGTGATTGTCAAAACTATTTTTAAGGTCGGGATTTGTGGCATACACGGCAAGTTGGTTGTTGTCGTACTTGAAGGGCATTAATTCTGTTCGGGAGGGGTTGTTGCTGTTTCCGCTGTAACTTATATTGAATGACTTGTACTGATTAAACTCATATTGAAAAAACGCCACGGGGTTCCAGTTGACAAATTTTTTCTTCAGAGACATGGCATCGTACAGGCTCTCCATATTCATGCGCACGGCTTGGAGGTTATTGCCGATATTCCATTTTAATTTTTTGGCTGAATAGTGCAACTCCGCGCCGCCTTGCCAGCCCCATGTCACGGAGTTCATGAGGGTGCTGAAAGCGGTGTTGAGCGCGGGCGCGGCTTGTTCGTTGAGGTCGTAGGAACGCTTGTCGTCTTGCCCGCCCTCATTGCGGAGACCGTAGTTGAAAAGGAGGGAGAGTTTTTTAGAGAGAGGCTCGGTATAAATGGCTCTGAAATTCAATGTATTCGAATGGTTGCCTGTGTTTTTGCGCAAGTTGAGAAATGTCGGATTTTCGCTTTTATTGTTTTCGTCAAAAAATTCGCTGGAGGAAAGACTTTCGCCGCGGGTTGCGTTTTTTGAAAAGTCGTCGTCGAGGTAGAAGGCGAGGGTTCGGCCTTTTTTCTTAAATTTTTTCTCCCAAGATAATCTTAAATTTAAGTTGCTTTGAACCCGCTCATCGTAGCTTGAGGATTGGTTGTTGTATAGCAGACTGCGGTCGCCTCGCCTGTTTTCGGAAACGCTTTCGGAGCGGTCTGTATGGCGTTGGAAAGAGCCGCTTGCAAATGCCGTGAAAGTGAGCGTAGTATCGGGCTTTTGAATGTATTTTGCATTGCCTTTATGAGCCGTCCCGGAGGCGCTAAAGTCGCTGTTTGAAAGGCTGAGAATGACGCCGGAGGGCAGGTTGTTTTGAGACACGGAAGATGCGTTTCCCCGAACGCGGACAACGGAAAAATTGTAGTTGCCGTTGATTGATTCTTTGTCTTTATTCCATTTGTTATCATAGTGCATTCCGCCCGACGTAACGCGGGGCAACCCCTTGCCGGAGTAAATATTGTTAGCCTCGTCTTCTGCTCCTGTTCTCCATTGGTCGCCAAACCCTAATTCCGACGCCCCCACATTGTTGCCCGAAGCAAAAACAGACGCTTTTCTTTTCCCCTTGAAAAGATTGAGCATGCCTTTCCCGTTGTAGTGTTCGGGGCCTGCGCCCGCATCGGCTTTGCCAAACAACCCATGGTTCTTGTCTTCCTTTATTTTTAAATTAATGGTTTTGTCCTTCACGCCGTCTTCAATGCCCGTGAAAGCCGCGGCGTCGGATTTTTTATCATAGACTTGCACTTTGTCGATCATGTCGGCACGCAAGTTACGGGTAACCAGCGTGGGGTCATCGCTAAAAAATTCTTCGCCGTCCACCAACACTTTTTTCACCCTTTTGCCTTGTGCCGTGATGTTGCCTTGTTGATCCACTTGCAAACCGGGCAACTGTTTCAGCAACTCCTCCACGGCCGCATGGGGCTGTACTTTAAAACTATCGGCGTCGTATTCGGTGGTATCCCCTTTTATTTTTATGGCAGACACTTGCGATTTCACCAGTACCTCTTGCAAGAGTATGGCCTTCAATGGCATCGTTATGATTCCCACGTCCGCCGCGCCATTTTTTGCGTCCTTCATGTCTATCTTATAAGTAAAACCGACGTATTGAGGATAACTGAAAAATAAAATAAAACGTGCGGTGTCGGAGAGATTTTTGAAGCTGAACTTTCCCTCTGAATTAGTGCGGGTATAGGTTACCATAATCGAGTCCTTGGCGCGCAAGACCATCACGGGCGCATTTTCCAAAGGTTTGTTGTCGTTGCCGACCACTGTGCCTGCAAGGCTGCTTTTTTGAGCATAGGCATTGTTGAACAAAAGAAAAACCAAAAATATCCCCGGTATTTTACTTAACATGAACAAGCGCATTTAGGTGCAATAACTCTTACATATTATCGTGCGTTTTCTAATGCGGCGCAACAGCATATGGGACGTGAAAAGGCTTTGCGTTTATTTGCGCAAAGATAGTGTTATTTAATGGCTAATGGTCAATGATTAGGGCGTATCCCAAAATTTTCCGGTTGCCGTCTTCAAACGGGGGCGGAAATCTTAGCGAGAGAAAATAGCGGATTTTCAGTTTGAAGGTCAAATTGTCCAAAAAATCTGAGAGGCACCCAAAAATTCAGCCTATATTTTTGCATAACAGGCTGATGCATTATATTGCGCGTGGAATTCTGCTTTATAATCAAACACCCGCAATAACAATGGAGAGCAAGCCAAACAAAAATCCGCCACGCCCAATCTAGTACTCAAAAATGATGTGCCTAAACCCGCCAATTATGACCCGCTCAAAAAACAAAAAGCAAAAAGCAACATTCGCGGATAAAATTCGCAACGCGCTGACCCGTTTTTTCGCCCGCGCTCCGTCAAGATAGCCCGTCTCTTGGCGGGGCTTCCAAAACCATTCCATGAAATTCTCTATGATGCCCCTTGTGGCGGCTGTTTAGCCGTGCCGAATGACATTCCGCCCGACCTTCAAAAGGCGCTTGACCAAATTTCCCGCGATATTTATGACCTGAAATTAGAGGGCAAAATTTCTCGCGACGTCCTTTCTTTATACGCCCAAAAAATCACCGAAGCCGTAGGCCTTGGCTTTTGCGGCAAGAAAGGCAGCGAAGCCTTTGGAGCAATCGGCTATGATACGCCCGAGTTCCTGCAACTGTCCAAACTCATGAGCCATGCGCAGCAGTTTTCCGCCGCCAAAAATTATGCCCAAACCCGCGAGCTTACTCATCTGCTTATTGACGGAAACGGGAAGCCCCGCACGTGGCGCGAATTTAAAACGGCGGCGGAGCAGGTCAATTCCGCTTATGCCTCGCGTTATTTGAAAACAGAATATGACATGGCTCACAATGCCGCGACCATGAGCGCCAAGTGGGTATCCATAGAAAAAAATCAATCCCTGCTTGAATTTGTCGCCGTAACCGATGCTCAAACCGCCGAAATCTGCGCCCCGCTCCACGGAACAGTTTTGCCCTTCGACCATCCCTTTTGGAAAACCTACTATCCACCCAACCATTGGAACTGCCGCTCTGCGGTGCGTCAGCTCCGCGGCGGAACGGACTCCGTCCACATCACGCCTGAAGGCGATTTAAAACACATAGACCTCAAGCCCATGTTTCGCATAAACATGGCGGGACTGGCATTTCCCCCCGACCACCCCTATTTTAAGGAGGCGCCGGAGTGG
>Ga0081606_1000914_pt1 | contig 10299 bp, 4 predicted proteins | sample EareggfetidaYelm_FD_71127 | JGI IMG/M metagenome (GOLD analysis project Ga0081606, IMG submission 71127) | Earthworm egg capsule microbial community from the University of Washington, USA - E. fetida Yelm (SPADES assembly) (version 2) | ecosystem: Host-associated > Annelida > Reproductive system...
CACCACCCAGCGAATAAGGACGAGGCCCCCAACGACCAACAGCAGCGCCGATCCGCCGAGTGCTGCTCTTCCCTCCGACAGACGTCCCAACGCATCACGAACGCCGTAATCGCCCAAGTACACACATACACAGCAGCATCGTTGTTAGAGAAAGTGCCGGTGTTTACCTAATCGTCGCCGCTCGCCATTCCTTTCCCCGAACCGGAACCGATAAATGGCCGGCCGGAAGTGAAAACAAATACTCCGACAGCGACGGCAACTTGGCAAAATGTTTATTTACGAGAACGCGGAAAGTAGTCCCGACAAGAAAAACGTTCCCAACAAAATGGAGTTACCCAATTTACGAACTCGCTCTCCTCCCACTTTTACCAATGGAACGAGGATAGGGCAGAGGGGGCAGGAGGGGCAAGGGGCAGCGTGGTGGGCCAGGCGAGGTATAAGGACGATCTGGCCGCCATCTGAGATAGCAGACCTGTGTCGATAGGTGGCGCTAATGCAGTCGGGTCACGACCCGGCACTTGTGTTTGTTTATTTTGGCGAATCTGCCGAGTAATATTTCTCTTGGTCGTTGGCTTTTTACAGTCGTCTGTGTTTGTTTCCGCAAATCGTCCGATTATCCTCCTATAACGTTTTTATCGGGCCCACCCAGGTTGCGGGGGATCAAAAAAGGCAGTCCGAATACCTGTCGTGGGTGGGAAAACTGGATGCGGCCGAGGGGGTGCGCCGATTGCAAATCACTTCAGGGGTCATGGCACGTGAGCGATAATGCATTGCGTTGTGGGCAATTAGAAAACTGTGCTGCCTGTGTCTGCATCCAGCTCTGTTTGACAGCGTAAGCTCTATGGGGCGCGGTGGCTCAGTGGTAGGTTCGGTGCCTTGCGCCCGCAAGGTCGGAGGTTCGAATCCCACTCTAAGTCCGCAACGTTGGTACCTTGGGCAAGTTCTTCATTCGTAGTTGCCTGTAGCGCTTCGGCGAGTTATATTATTATTATACGTCTGCTATTGTTTTTGTTATTGTTGTTATGTATTATTATATTTTCGTAGAGGTACATGTGATCCCTCAGGATTACAAAAATTAGGGGGCTTGGTTCTGGAATGGCTAGTCTTCGCAGATGGTTTGGTAGTTGGTAAAGGTGTTACAGAAAGCGCTGAAAGAGAAAAGTTGTCTCTTTATTGCCCCCTGAATCTGGGCGAGCCGATGGTTAAGCAGATTAATAAATGCGAGGCCATTTTGTTAAATTTGTTTGTTAAATCTCGTGTTAGTTTTCGTTTAATCTAGTTTCGTTCCGTTTTAGTTTTCGTTGCTACATATTTCGTTTTTGTTTTAGTTTTAGTTATCTTCATATTTTCGTTTTCGTTTTCGTCGAAGAAAACGTTTAATTTTCGTTAATTGCCCTTTTGATTTTCGTTTTCGTTAATGAAAACAACGCTAGGTGCCTTTAAGGAAGAGTGACAATACTGCCATAGTACTAGGTTGAATAATTATGGGGATAATCTACACTCTTGTCATACTTCAATTTTTGTGTGAAATTATTCTTTGATTTTTTTTGTCTATCTTTATGGCACTTGATGAATTTCGATATAATATATAAAGATGCAATATATCTATATAACCATTATTGATAAAACTAGTACAAGATATATATATATATATATATATACTCATTGCGTCGGGATTAGGTGGTCTCGGAATTTTGTTGTTATTAGGTGGACCTGTAAATAAACTTATTCACGGCGGTTTATATGGACTTCTGATGCCCCCCCAATCCACTCGCAATCAGATTATATATGTATATATATGTATAAAGTTTATGGGGGCCTTCTGATGTCCCCAGAAGCCACTCGCATTCAGATTATAATGATGTATGATTATATATGCATATATTTATGAAAACTTACCACTTTGGAAAGTGTTTTCGTCCGATATAGGATATACATCTAGTAGTTCATGGAGACCCCAGTACCATCCCAACGATCCCCGCCACAAAATTATGGGGTCTATTGACTATCAGGGGCAGGGGCGTCCATCCCCCTGAGGCCGTGATGCATTTCCCCCCTGTTTCAGATCTCCACCCCTATTTTCGAAAAATTTTAAGACTCTGTGGAAAATTTACAAAATTTTACATTTTCCCGAAAAAATTTCCGATTTTCATCCGCCAAAATTTCTGATGACCTGCTTTAACAAATTTCCCCCCTGTTTTCGGAAAATTCATCAGCGTTTTACATGCTTTGCGTGTAATTTTTTCCCCCCTACTTTGACCATGATGCATTTATGCATCACCCAATGCACGTACTGGACGCCCCTGATCAGGGGTGCAAATCACTTTTTGAAGTAGAGGGAGCTATTTAAGGGGAGGGAGGATTCTCATCATTTTCTGGGGGCTTATGCAATATTTAGCCCCTCATGACAAATTCTTAGAGGGGCTATAGACCCGGTAGCCCCCCGGGATTTGCACCCATGTAGGCTATTAGTTATCGCTGATGATAGGAGTTATAATACTGATTTTGCTGTTATTCCCTTCGAAACGTTCACGTCTGTTGGATATGCATGTCGCTCTGGTTTACATGCTACATTCATATGCATCTCTAAGAAAAATATAAAAGCTTTAATGTTTTCTAGTTGATTAATTGCTTGCAGCCATTTATTAACAACACAAAGTCATACAACACAAAAGGCACAGACCGGGCAACGAGACAACATTAATGGTACAAAAGTTCTCTGCTGTTGGTGTTAAGGTGCAACTCTGAAAGGTCAATAAGCCCGCTAGTTCTAGGCTGTCCACTAGTCTTGCCAATGGAATTATTACAGGTGGCCGAACGATACTAATTATTTAGACATACAGTTCAGCCAGATAAGTGAGAAAGAGAAAGAAAAATTGATTTATGCTTAATTTAATTATCTACGAAAAATTAGTCAAGAACTATTATTGTCAATGGAAATCATAGTACTGTTTATAATAGCCTTTTAGGCACTAGGCCTATGCAGTGTCTAAGTGAGAAAGATAAGATACAATGATTTAACCTTCACATAATTTCCGACGAAAAATTAAACGTGTTTAACTCAAATTAATTATTTAAGGTTTAGTTTTGTGTTGTTTTTGTGTTATTAGGAGGATTTAAAGAAATTTCAGTTATAGGCCTATTAAAGACTGCCGGTTTATGAGTTTGTAGAAGTTGACGCGCTATAAAAATGCTACATAGATAAGTCATAACCTTGCCTACTATGATCATAGATATAATAATAGCCGGTTCCCGTCCTTTTTCATCGCTCAATCGTTGTGGATTCTGCATAATTTCATCTGCAGGTAATTATATCCTATTCAAATTGATCTCAGGAATTGTTTCCTCTTGTAGTAGGCCCTGTATTTATTTCAGCTGACAACGTAATCTTTGTTAATTACCCAAGCACGTGCTATGGCTATCCAGTGCTAAGAATTGACTTTCTTGTCGTAAGGACAGGCCTTCGCATTTGATACGGGCCATTTTTGGCCCCTATACGTCTAAATGGCCGTCTAGCGAGGGGTCCGCCTTCAAGTGGCCCGCCAAACAGCAAACAGGAGTCGCCCCGCTTGACCGGCAAATTACCGCACATGGTCCGCCTAGTCAAAGGGGCACGGGGGTAAAATTGAATAATCCGTGCCCACCTTATAAACTGTATGGCCGCCCGCGAATGCGCTCAAATAGAGCGGCGCTCGGCGATCTTGTCATAACTGGGTCACCAGCGATCGGTAGGTGCCACCAGTGATTAATGCAGCATAATACACTAATACATTAAAACAGCAGAAGCTGGACATTTGATGAAAATAATTACTCATATTAATAGAAGCTGGCATCACTGTATGTGTGCATGTATCCAGCTTCTATTCAATTGAGTAATGATTCTTTTCATCAAAAACATGTAGGCAAGAATACATCGCTGAAGATTTCAATGCAAATACTATTGCTATAGCACGGTCTCGATGTGTGTGTGGTGACCCCGTTATGACAAGGTCGCCCAGCGATCTTAGCTACCAGTCAATCAGTCAATACCCTTGGTGCATCGGGGTAATTACGTTATTTTTTTAGGCAAACGCTCTAGTGTATTAAATCAAAAAAGACTAAGCACGTTATTCTGCTCCAAGACAGCACTAAAGACACTATTCCTCTACAGGAAACAACGAAACACACAGAAGCAAAGTGTTAGTGTATGTGGGAGCGAAGGTTTCCGCGCAAAAGTTTGCTCCTTCGGCGGAATAATCCACCCCTAAATGCACGGAAGACTATTGCAGCGGTCGATTCATTGGCATATATACAGAAGCCATTTACTATATCATGTCGCATCGATTGCTTACCATGAATATGCAAGACTATATATACGTGCAAAGACTATGAACACCTAGATGAAAGTGTTTGGTGTTACACTTTTCAATGCCACATTTGCTTATCAGTTTTGCGTTGTGAGGGTTAGTTAGGGCCAGGGTAAGCGTCTTGGGGGTTAGTACTAGGGTTGGAGTCACAGTTAAAAAATATTGTAAGAGAAGAAAATATGGCAAGAGCTCGATGTTCTGCGAACAAGACTTATGTCCTCGGAAAAATCATTCGCTGTGGTGGCAACGAAAGCCTGGAATAGGCTGCCAGTCGAGATTAAGTTAACCTGCGATACTAAACTGTTCAAGGAACAGCTGATTACTTTTTACTCCTTGATGCTGTGGCAGCACCGAAAGCCTGGAACAGTCTTATTATGTCATTTTCTGTTTTTTCTTATGCATGTAAAAGGCTGCATGTCAATTTGTAAATGGCAAATGACTGATTATAAATAAACAAACTAAGAATGTATGGTTCTACTTAACATATGCATGTTTTGCAAGGAGAATTATCTTGATCTAATTATTTCAGAAGACTTTTCCACTTGTTGTAGATTTTGAGACATGTGCGGCAATTCAAGTTTCTTGGGGAAACCAAGAGAATTTGCTGCCTACTCAATGAAGTAAGAACCTAGCATTATATGAAATATAGGTCATGTGTTTCAATGGTGACCGGACAAAATGGTATTGGACAAAATGGCACGGACAAAATGGTAGCAACTTTTTTTAGATTCCAATTCAACTGAATTGAATTTTTATTCAGTAATCACAAGTCACAAATAAGTGATAAGCCTAAATGGGTCTAAGTGGAAGCGGGATTAATGAAGAAAATCATACTGTCAATGGAAGCTGGATTGCTTGATTAATTGATGATTCTATCGGTGCCATTTTGTCCGTACCGTTTTGTCCCCTACCATTTTGTCCTAGAACTGTTTCAAGTTGGCATGTGCTCATTTTGTCTTGAGAAATGTATTTTTCATCATCACTCACACAATAGCACAAGTATCATCATTTTCTCTTTCTTGATTCATTGAAAATTATTAATGCACCTCTCTTATGCTGGTATGCTCGCATGCTAATTACCGAAGCATGTGTTTTTATTGTTTTGATTTGTGCTTAATTTGTTGAGTAGCGGTGTGACGACCGTTGTTTTCAATAAACGAATATAAACAACGTTGCTTCAATAGGAGCTGGATTGATGAAACCAGTGATCATTCTTTCATGTCTCTAGTGTATCTACCGTATGTAGACCCCCAAGCCGGCTTAGAATAAATTTCCGGCCGGCTTAGCAACAATTTCGGCTTAAATTCGGCTAAGCCGCAAAATTGCGGCCGGCGGCGGCTTAACAAAAATCCGGCCGGCTGACGGCTTAAATTCGGCTAAGGACAACATTTATAGTCAATGCTGTTTATTCCGACAACTTTCAAGTCTGTCTTGTATGTAATATTATGCTCATTTATGAAAATGAATATGTGTGGCTGTCAGTATTCTGTATCAATGGGTCTACGTTAGGCCTAATTAAAAAAGTTCGAGTTCCAGAACACACAAGGCATATTAACGTTAGCCTACTCTCCAATACAACACTGACCGTCGGACTCTAACTAATTGTCCATTTTTACGTCTAAAACAGTGTCCAGTGTCCACTTCTGTTTAGCTCCTGATCGCCATTGTAGTAGACTAGCATGATAGGCCTATCGTCTGATTCCAGTAAGGAGTTGACCTAAACCTAACCTGAACGGTAAACCTGCCACGAATGTACATGTTTCAGTGATGGCACAGTTTTTTAAAGGCACTTTTATTTATTTAACGAAGCAGATCTGAAAGCAAGAATCCAATTTAGGCCTACTTAATGTGCGAAAGCGTTAAAAATGCCGGTCAATTTTGTAATAATTCAACCGCGTTTTTGTAAGACATGATATTCGTCACTTTTTGGTGTAAGCTTACAAAACATAGAGCTCAACATAGAAATCTATCAGCTCACAGAGATCTAAATAATTATCTCCTCCCTCTTGCCGATCTCGGTGCAGCACTGTAGCTTAACAGTGATTGTATGAACTCTGAACGGTAATTGCTAATTTTTTTTAACATCGCGTGGAAAAGCCGCCGTTAGCCGGATTTTTGGCGGCGGCTTAGCCGCATATTTTTTCCGGCCCGGCTGACGGCTAGCCGCAATTTTTTTCCGGCCAGCGGCTAATTCGGCGGCTCGGGGTCTAACCGTATGTAACTGTATGCATTGGGGGTTATTGTTCAGGGGTGATTGTCCTATTGGTGATTGTGCTGTCACTGGTTTGTTAATGAGTGTCATTATTAATGCTTGACAAATTAACAGTGCGGTTATTTTTTATCATAAAGTGAACTAAAGACTTGCTGTTTTGCCTGTTTCATTTGACTGCATCTTTCTCAAATTTAAATTTGCTTACATTTTTCATTTAACAATCCAGTTTCTGGAGACTGTTGAATTACATAGGCCATTGCTTGAAAAACATGTTTGATTTGTCAGGTTTGTTAATGTGTGACATTATTAATGCTTGATAAGTGTAACACTGTACTGTTCTGTTCTAATCCCTGGGCACACAGCCCGTTGGTGTATCTTGGGTGGAGCCCGTTGGTGTTCATCGCCTCTAGACCACCACGTGCCCCCAACACTACTAGTGTTTACTATTGGACTGCTGCTATTTTTATCATAAAATAAACTAGTGATTTGTTGTTTTGATTGTTTAGGACTTTAGGTAAATGAAACAGCAGCAAATGTCACTTCAAGCTGTTCTTGACTATTTCTTTGGGAATTTTGAGGTTCGTTCGAATTTTTAATTTACAGTTTATTTTCTGGAGATTTGTTGAATTTCTTGACACATGTTTGCCCCTTAGATTTGAAACTCTCTTCTACAGTCCGTGCACATGTAATTACTATTCCTCGCACCTTTCCAGCTATGGAAACGCTTGAAGACTTCCTGTTCCCTGGCCCAAGCACTGACACCGTTTAGCTACTGAATTGAGTGATGCTATATAATAATTTGTTTACATCACTTTGAGTCCTCACCTCTTTCTCTTCCTCTTTTCTAATAGCGTCTGTTACTTGCACTTTCATTCATCGCTGACTTAGGTCGGGAGCGCCTCCGAATCACTGAGTGGCGCTTTATCATATCATATCTGAGAATTTGTAAAGCGTCTCCTACAGAACTAGCTATTCAGCATGGCAGCCCAAGGAAATAAAAATGATTTCAGACGACGAAAGTAAGAGTGTGACAGCCCAGTCAGGATCTTACTGCGAATTGCTGCGAGAAGTCATTCCACATAGAAGGACCCATACTACCATAGGCACGGTGTTGGGCCAGCGCTGTCATGGTCCAGGGAACTAGTAAAGGTGATCAGCAGACCGGAGAAGGCGGGAGGAGAGGGAGGATACATGTTTTCACACCTGGTAAAAGATATATTTTGGAGCAAGATCATTCTGAGCTCGTGCAATCAAGAGCAGTATTTTGTACCAAATGCTAGAAGCAACAGGAAGCCAGTGCATGACATCAGTCATGTAGGCTGATAATTATGTGAGTGAGAAAATTGAGGGAGATGAGCGATGTGTCTGGCTGCCGAGTTCGTGCACGGCTGGATGGAGGATAGACAAGCCTTTGGGAGCCCAGCATACAGTGAATTGCAGTAGTCAATGTGACTGCAGATATGTATAATGGGCATGGACAATTGTTGTGAAAGATGGAAGAGGAAACATATATTCTGATGGCTGGCTCTCAGGCACCTCAGATTATAGTAGCATGAGTGCATCAGGAGCATAAGGTGTTCAGAGAATGACCATGTACTATCAAGGGTCGCAGAAAAGTCACGGACACTGGATTAGTAAGTCAGGAAACACCGACTTTAAAAATAGAAGGTAAAGTTTTAGGAGCTGCTGTTGGTTTCCAACCAGTTCAGCTGAGTTTAGGCTAAGTCGGTTGGTTGGCTTCATGCAGCCTTTTCGTAGTGAAGCATTTGTTGGTGAACCATTTGCCATGACACCATCATGACACCATCACCGATGGTTCTAGAGGTTTGCCATGATAGGGCCCGACATTAAGAATTCTGTTGCTGCTGCATCTTTTAATCCTGTTTCAGTGATGTGTAGGCGTATATTCTTAGTTGTGAAGGCTGAATGAAGGCTTATGAAATTTTGACACATCACATGTTTTATATATACAGTGGATTTTAAAATTTCTTATACCTTGTTCAACTCTAGGTAAGGGGCCATCCATTTATGACGTCCACTAAAATATCACGTTTTTGACCCCCCCGTCCACATGGGCCGGACCCCCCTACCCCCTTGTGAACGTCCACACGCGGTCGACATGAAATGCACACCGCTCTCTTGAAATGGCTAGTACAATGACCTACCGGACCTAAAGCTGAAATTCGACTATTTGATTCTAATTTATTTAAACTATACTTTTAGTAATTTATATCACTAAGGGGCCATCCATTTATGACGTCCACACGGAGGGGGTAGGGGGGTTAGGCTCAGGTGGACGCATGTGGACGGGGGGAGGGGGTCCAGCCCCATGTGGACGTCCACACTGAAAATTAAAATTAGAGTCCACTGATGTCATACTGTCTTCTTCTCACGCAAAGAAGTTGGCATCTTTTTTACCAGAATTTCGTCTTTGGACTGAAAAAAGTGCAAATTTCTCTGCGATATAAATTAGTGATATAAATTACTAAAAGTATAGTTTAAATAAATTAGAATCATATAGTCGAATTTCAGCTTTAGGTCCGGTAGGTCATCGTACTAGCCATTTCAAGAGAGCGGTGTGTATTTTATAAATTAGTGATATAAATTACTAAAAGTATAGTTTAAATAAATTAGAATCATATAGTCGAATTTCAGCTTTAGGTCCGGTAGGTCATCGTACTAGCCATTTCAAGAGAGCGGTGTGTATTTAATGTCGACCGTGTGTGGACGTCCACAAGGGGGGTCCGGCCCATGTGGACGCATGTGGACAGGGGGGTCAAAAACGTGATTTTTTTGTGAACGTCATAAATGGATGACCCCTAGCCTGAAGGTTAATAATATGCAGATTAAAATATCGATCAACAGCAGATTTCAAAGCATTATGTAGCATTTACATGTAACTGTTTACCTTGATTCAGAACAAGTTTAATAGTCTAAACGAAGTTCCGCTGTTCGACGATAGAGTTATCATTCATATGTTCGCGTTTCGGTTTGCGCTGGAATGTGCGCTGCTTTTAACAAATCGTAGGCCCACACGCCAACAGGTTAAGCAGGAACATTTTCGCACTGTGATTTCTTTCTTTAAACATATTAATTTGTTGGTGGGGTCTTCGCGATATTCCCTAACGATCTTGGCCAACTTATGCCCAAGGTTGTCCTTTACAGCATAGGCCTACTCAAATTGCCAGTGACGTTATTTGCTCGCAGCAGTGCAGATAAGTAGGCTAGGCCTACCTGATAATGACGGGCGGACATTGGACTCGCGCTTTTATATGAATTTATACCATGGCTGCAATCAGACCAATCTTCGCTCTACTCTTTACACTCGATTTGTCTTATCAATCGTACAGAGAATTTCGTAGCCAGGATTTCGCTGGTGATGGGGCCCAAATGTTTGTGCTAGGATACCCACCCGTTCTCGTCATCTCCCTTTGAAAAGGGGTTAAGGGATCCTCACCAGAAGTATTTTTTGAAATTATGCATTGCTGGTTTACAAATTGATTTCTTGCCAATAAAGCTACCATTGTAGTAGGCCCACAGAAGCCATGCTGCCAGTGCTACTGTAATAGACCGTTTTTTTATATATGGCAGATTACGCCTCGGTACTCTTCAATACTCTTCAAAAAGTTTCGACCCATTTGTCCATGTCAACAGATTTTATAGTAGGCCTACACCACTAAGTTGCTTATGCTACTGTGCTACATAAATCTTCTGTTCATAGATGTAAAAAAACTTGTTTCC
>Ga0081606_1000917_pt1 | contig 10266 bp, 8 predicted proteins | sample EareggfetidaYelm_FD_71127 | JGI IMG/M metagenome (GOLD analysis project Ga0081606, IMG submission 71127) | Earthworm egg capsule microbial community from the University of Washington, USA - E. fetida Yelm (SPADES assembly) (version 2) | ecosystem: Host-associated > Annelida > Reproductive system...
CATGTTTAACGTATTTTGCGCTATCTTAACATAAATTAAATACTTCGATAAATGAACATTTTTATTGGTTGAAAATATGTTTGACTTATTTATTTGCTCAATTATATTATATTATCATTGAAACATAACACCGTTGATACATCAACATTCAACATATCTCATTAAAATAGTACACAGCTACTGCACTTTGGTACATGATCGCCAGGACCTCAGAGTGCTCTCAAGTGCACGCTCATTGCGAGTGATCAACGTTTCTAAGGTAACTAAATAGTGCTGCGTAAAATTATGTAGCAAAATACAATATTGCATTTATGCTAGAATCTAACATGTAGCTTTAATTTTTATTGTGTTTTAAACAACAACTATTACGTTTTCGAGCTGAGTGACTTTGTTGTGCAGGACCACCAGAGCAGCATTTGTCTCATCCAGTTCCTTCTGCAACTGTTCAATTCGTGTGTCTTTGTCTTTGGAGTTGCTCTGCGTCTGCCAAAGAATGGACGGACGAGGAACCTTAGAAGCAGTCGACAAAACAGGGGATTCTGATCCCGTTGACGACGTACCATTCCTAACCTAAAATCAAATCATATTTCTTGATAAGAAGCGACTCAACAATTAAGATGAGATGACAGCAATAAAGCAATAGAGTCATGTTTCTGAGACTGTATCTTTCACAAGCAATCTCAATGCAACACTACTTTGGTTTGATACGGCAAATGATAAAACAGAGCTGACTCTACTTTGAAGAGCATATTATAAGATTCAAAGAGTAGAATGCTGATAAAGGAGTTGAACAATAAGTCAACTGAGGTAGTGACTTGTGCTTATCAAAATCTCATTTGTGATTTACATTAAAAAACTACCATTAACTTTGAAGGAAAACATCATGATATAGTTAAAGCATGTATTAGTGGAGAATCAACACGATTTTAAGTATTCGCTGATAAGCAATTCAACGATATATCAATCAAACTCGTTGAGCTTCCGATTGCTCGTCCTTGAAGTTGTGTGCAACTCAGTATGTGGGAGAAATCGTTATGATGGTCCTGGCTCATTTCCATAAGCCACTCACCGATTGATCTAGCTAAGAATCTGATATTACTATGCAGCGATGTTGGAGATCGCATAAAGCTCGACAAAGTTAAAAGCATTTCCATTAGGCTCAGTCCATTCCATTTATGAAACCATCTTCCTTCAAAACGTTCTACATGAAAATGTCTAAAGACTGACCTAGAAAGATAAGGACAATAATTACACTAGAGAACTGGTGGAATTCGTATCATGTAAGTTTGAACAGATTAACAATTTAACAAACTCTATTAAAAGACTGGTCTCCCTATTCATATTATTCCCCTTGATGTGATTTGAATTGTTGCATATATCACCTCTTTTGTGCTTTTCTTGTCACTGGCAAGAACTTGACGCTTGAGAACACAGATTTCTTCCTCTTGCTGAGCACATTTCACTTGGTCATGTATCAGTCGGTCGGCCAGTGTCTCCGTCTCCTTGAAAGAATCCAACAGCAAATACATCCTGTGAATTATCTACAAGTTCTTGTTCATGTGAGCACTTGTACACATGCATAGTACGTGCTTGCCTCTAAGCATGTATTTACATTGGTTTCATGAACCGCTTAAAGGTTCTGAATATGACTACCTTACAAATATCTTACAAATATCTGACTTGAGACATTTGAGATCAGATGATCACACTTTTCCGAAAGACATTAATGTGGTGACGTTTGTAAAGAACTGCTGTTGTAAAGAAGGACCAACTGCTATGTTCCTGTTGTTGTCACAGAATCAGCACACCCTCATACTAAGACCCTAACTGTGCTATATCAAAGGGTTACAAGAAATAGGCCAATCTTACCACAGAGAACAGACAATATAAAATCCACAGCCATATCTGAAACCAACTGAACTGCAACCTCGCAGAAGCACTATGAGTTCCGTAGATACAGACCTTTTCCAAGTTGTTTATTCTCTGCTGAAGCAGTTTATTTTCAGTTCTCAAGCGCTGAAACAAAAACACAAATACTATAAGAAAGTAACCTAAACATAATAATTTTATAACAGTAACTCAGTCTTTTTAAAATAGCAACCAATATTCTTGATTTATTTTATGTTTGTCCATGGAATTACTCTCCGGTCATTTCCTAGAGTATTCTCCCAGAAATTCACTTAAAACAACATTATTCGGCTGCGCTGGGGTTGGGAGTGCTTCTGAGTAGCCCCACTTGAAGAGGCGCTATATAAATGTCTGCAATGAATGAATGAATACTAATAATTTACATAGAAATATTACATAAACACTTTCTAATGCTACGAAATTTCAGTACCCTTCTACCCCCTATTTCCAAGTTATTTTTACAACAAAATCTGATCTCAACTTATATGGACATTTGCAAAATTCTCTTGCAGCAACCTATTCAGAGGTGCTCTCAGTGTGACAGGCCCATCAAATAGGAAATAAATGTATAATAATCTCGAAATTTCAATCACAGTACACAAGGCATATACCAAAGGCAGATTTGAATTTGAACCACAAAACTTGATAAATATAATTTTCAGTTAAGTCAAGAATTGAAGTCTAAAAAACTTGAAGATGGGCAGCTACACACTGACGGGAAATATCCTAGGACTGAACCTACACCACATTAGATCATGCAGAAACAGGATTAAAGCAACAAATTAATGCTAAAATTCATAAAACCCCTTCTCAGCCTTACTTAAACAGGCATACATGCTTTTTAAAAATTCACATGGGTAATTTTTTACCACAAGCCAGTACATAAAACAACAAAGCTCAATGAAAGGCAAATAATGCACATCACATCTTACCCGAAGTTCAATCTGTTCTTCTTGTTCTTTGGTTTTAAGAGCATTATACTCCTTCTCTAACCTATACGACACAGAATATTCCATTCAAAATACAGCAAATGCAACTTCACACAGAGCCATACTACAAAACCTGCTGAGTAAACTATTAGGCAATGCTTTACTAAAGTGATAGTGTAGAGAAACAAAGTGCTAATTTATTCTGTGCATCTATATAGTGCATTTAAGGGTTTCCTTCGCAAAATAGCACTAAGTAAAATTGAGTAGAAAAATAAATTACTATAGACAACAGTCAACAGCATGACATCAGTCCAATTAGAATTACTCAAAGTAAAAAATAACAGCACAAAAACCACTTCAAAAACAGTTTGCTTCAACACGATATGAATAATTTGCAGATCAGAGGACAACAATAACAAGGTGATTATCATTTGCATAATGTGTGCTTAAAAATTATGATTGATGATACAATCAAAACAGACAACACTAAGCAGGTAAAAGATAACATTTTAACAGTGGGACCATATCTTAAACACATTCAAAAAGGAAATCCAAAAGCAATGCCATTTTCAAGAAACTGGTGTCAATACATTAGATTTTTAAATTTACTGGACAAAGATCACAGAGCAAGAGCAGAAAAGCCCAACTTACTTCCTAAGTCTGCGTGCATTGTATTTGACCTGGAAGGCTGTCTGCAGCAGAACGTCTGGATCGTTTTCAACTTTAAGTGACAGGTCTTTCTGCAAGAACTGTAACAAGAAACACTTCATAAAAAACATGTTCCTTTGAGACAAAGACATTCGCTTAAACATTTTGAGATGCTGGGTCTCGAACCCAGGGCCTTTCGCACGCGAACGCTCTACCACTGAGCTACATCCCCTCTCAATCCACAATGATACTCTATTGAGCATACTTTAAAGCACGATTAAAGATGAATCTCATTCAGACATTGACTGTTAAAATGGAACAACTGTAATATGTTAAAGAATGATTGACCATGTCTCCAAGGAGCAGTCACTTTGGGAACCATGTCAATTTCTACATAATAGAGCTATATCATACACTATATTCAAAAGATAAGACACTTAGTTACATCAACTGAGCAAGAACGTTAAACATCCTACTCTAAATGCCACTATACCACCCAGTGTCTCCGTTGTTTCAAAAATCCATATGGCAGAACAGGTAAATAATATCTTGGAAGAAAAAGATACCAGAAGGTCAAGACTGAGAATTTTAAAAGGCTATATGTCATCTGAAATGCTTGCCTTGACAGTCTCCTCCATATCAAGAGATAAGATTTCTTCCATATTCAATTGCAGAATAGCAATTCCAACTCTAAAGATGACTTCCATTCCCTTGAAATGAAGCAAACTTAATAAGTGAAATGAAATACATTACTCACGATGGTCACACAAATAAATACAATAAATAGCAAAAACTGATAAATAGCTTAAATGTATTTCTGAAATGTAATGACTAGAATTACAAAGTCGGATCCCGAAATTCAAATACTAGAGTTACGATGTCGTAACTCTGGTATTTGAAATTCGGGATCCGACATTGTAGTTCCGAATCTCAAATACTAAAGTTACAACGACATGCAGGCCACTCTCATATTTAGATACACGATGCTTGATTCCAACTTACTTTCGGCTAGTGCTCGGCGGTGAAAGCAGTAGTATGTTAACAGTGGAATCGGGACTGTCCAGGTTAAAATCCCACCCCAGAAATTTTTTCGCGTTTATCTTTTTCGTTTTCCCTTTTCGTTTAAACTCTGTTTAATTGTCGTGAGGGTCATTTAGGGTTAGTATTAAGGATAGTTTAGTCATTAGACACAAATTTTACCAGTTAGCGAGTTGGCTGTTGTTGAAGTATTCACGCTTCAAATCGCGGACAAAATGTCTTCATAAGTGTCGTGAGGTTCGGTTAGGGTCAGGTTAACCATTGTGAGGGTAGTTTAGGGTTAGTATTAGGGTTGGTTTAGTCAATAGAAACAAATTTCAGTTCCAATTCACACCCAAAATTTGAAATACGCCTGGTGTTCTGGAATCACGTGACTTTCGTTGAATCCCTAGGATTTTACATTAGGAAATACTAGAGTTATGACGTTGTAACTCTAGTATTTGAAATTCGGGATACAACTAGGTATGTTAAAAAAAACCGATAACCGGTCTGCCCAAAAAACCGATATTAACATCCCTAGATACAACATCGTAACTCTAGTCTCGTCCTTTGTGAAAAGCGGAATACATTTGTTTCCTCAGGTTTCTTCTAACTAGTAATCACATTTTGCATTGTGGGCTTTAAATATTACTGCAATGGAAACTTTCTTCTAACTGGTAATCACATTTTGCATTGTGGACTTTAAACATTACTGCAATGAAAACATGAAAATATTACTTACATTTACATTTCAGTGCTTATTTTTAAGTTAGATAAAATCTTACTTCAGACAAGAAAACATCAAAGACTCTGCAGGCCAGAGGAATCGGTAATATGGTAGTGAAGAGTGCAAGAAACCACGAAGATGCAAACATAGATGTAGCAACTCCATGCATCTGGAAGTGGCTGTAGAGTTCGGGCAGCTGGTCCTATCAGCGAAAAAATACAAATAAAACTCACATGCAAAAGAATTTCTGGGTTATTGCAAATAAGTTGATAAGAATATTAATTCTAACTTCCTTTTCTCTATGATGAGGAGAAATTGAAGTTTACAAATCATCAACTACTGACTTGGTGAAGACAAGTAAAATAAGGAGATCCATGAATTTTGTCAATAGACAAATTCAACAGTCAACAGAAAGCGAAGACATAGAGATGTCCACTTAGGCAAAAACATGATTAATAAGAATGAATCACAAACAGACGATAAATATATATATAGATATGAAAGAGTTCTGTCACCTGAATCATGGCTTCCAATTGAAACATACAAAGACCAAGTTCAGCCATTGAAGGCTTAAACAGCTCTCGAAGGTTGAATGCATTCATGATCCTTACAAGAACTGCAAATGCTTCTTCTTCAGGCATCTAAAGGAAACAACTGAGACAGTTGAACAATCTGACTAGATATTGAAGAACAATTTATGGTAATAAACATTGTAACAAATATAACGTAACTTGTAACGAAGTAAAAGTACTGAAAATGGATTAAATTTTACTTATTTGAAAGTAAAAGTATTCTGTTTATCAATTAAAAGAAAAAGTATTCAAACTTTTACTTTAACACAGTAATGCGTTACTTTTACTTCACTACTGTACAACATAGCCAATGCTCAACACATAACTCTTGAAAAGATAGACATACTTGCATAAGAAGAAGTCCAACAATGAAACTGCTTCCTTGGCAGTATCCAACTTCTCGGTCATGCAGAGAATAAGCCTACAGTATAATTTACAGGCACAAACATGAATATATTAGAGCACAAACATAACAAGCAGTGCTATGGTGATTTAGGAAAGGTCAATCTAGAAAGCATATAACCATATAAGGCAACTGTAGTAATTCATGTACTACATGCATATCATGTCCAAGATACTACTACAGGGTGTAAGTGAAAGCAGAATTACGCTATATAAATGTCCAATAAAAAACCAATCATGTTAAATTTATATTTGGTTCCTTCTTAGCAAAGAGAATAAAAATATTACTGTTTCTGAAGAAGTGCCCAATGAGTACTATCTTTTACAGTAAAAAATTGATCAAATTTAAAATACATTTCACAATTGGCTAACTATCATAAAAATTGAATAAATTGGAAGGTTACCGGTAAATAGGAAATAGAGGTATTGATTGAAAATGCCATTTTCTCAGGCATACTTGCCTTCATTACATTGAAGAGACTCTCTTGACCAATTCCATCTTTCTCCTTGAAAAGATCATGACCTGGAAAAGTGCGTGTTATGTCACGGCTGATCGTCTTTTCAAATGGTGATGTCATTTTGAGGTAGTCAGCATAACGCTCCTTATCTGGACAGTCGCATACGCTGCACAACAACTGCCAGACAATGCCACGGAATGGATTCGGAATGCCCTTGCGGACCAATTCCTATTTGAAAGTCATTAGATAATCCATAAGTTACAACATCATGCCAAAAACATTGCAGTATTTATACCAGAATAGTCTGTGTCTGTGTTTATATTCCAGGACTACACACGAGCATGATGCCAGGCAAGATAGAAAAGTAATACGTGCAAAGAGCCATGAACCAAAGTATATTCATAATCAATACTGGTTGTACATATTATTTGAACAGAACCACAAATTAAATCCTTAAACAGACTCACTGTTAGCCATAACAATTACTACAATATAACGAGCTTGTGCTATAAATATACATACTAAAATGGAATGAAATGAAGCATGTAGCAAACAGAATCCAGAATTCTAGAATGTCATTCTCTGACCAAGCAAACTTCTCTCCTCATTTATCCACTAAACAGCAGTAGGTGTTATTTCACACAATTTCACCCAACTCTGAGTAACAAAAGCCAGTGACTCCCAAAGCAAAATCATTATAATTCATTCACATGTAAAAATGATCTGCTCATAGGCCATAGCAGTGTTTTGAAGTACCTTGATATGGCTCAGTTTTCTTTTGAATAGGTTGTCCCAATCAGCAACAATATTGCCCCATATGGCCCAAAGGTTATCCTGATTACCTGAAAATAACATTCTTCTTATGATCATAAATACTTAAATCCAAAACATAATAAACACTTGAAAAGTCACCAAGGTGCCTGTATAAACAAGATGACAGATCTCTGTGAGTGATTTGGCAACAGTTGCTTGTTTGCTAAGTTCCAACATAATGAGGAAGAAAACAGCCAATTCTACAGCAGTGTATCATCACCAAGTAAAATATCCATTAGCAATTAGTTCATACCCAGTCACAATATGCACCTCTTGGCAAAAGACACCAAGAAAAGGATGGCACTACTACCCTGAGTATCATCATCCAAACCTTACCAACGTTATTCCTTCATCATCAGCACATGAAAGGCATATCATACATAAGAACGGCTTCCTACTACAACTCTGGCTTACCATCATCATAGGGAAGATTGCTTCCAATGCTGCAGGCAGATGCACTTGATGCTACGCTTGACATGGAGCTTTTTCGTGATAGTCCGACATGCTTTCCAACTTCCCCATCAGAAGACGAAATGATTCTGTGCAGTGGACGAGGGCTTAGAGAGTGAAGGGATCGAGAATCTGCCTCCAGCATTCTGTTCATCAGCACCACCAAAAAATTGTAAAGAAGTCATTCAATACCACGCCTGCACTAAGCAAAACATCAACCTGGAACCAAATCTGGCCCATCACTGCCTTCCCCTTTAAGCTTTGGCTGAAAATGGCATGACACAGAAATCAAGTTGTTTCTTTAGACTTGCCTATTTCAGCAGAGACGGAATAGAAAATAATGAGCAAATTAACAAGTTAATATGAAGTAAATGATTATTAACAGATTTTCAATAGTAACAGGTGAAGAGGGTGTTGAATCCATGGAACTACGGACTGGATGAGAACACTGTTGCAGTAGACACGGTGGAGACACTCAAGAGAATTTGGATTTTACTGTTATATTATGTTATTATGTTATGTTAATAACAAGTTATCACCAATACTAATCTACATTCACATCAAAGGCAGTATTCTATAGCATCTCTACCCAATTAAATCATAAACAAAAAACAGCAATTCTGACCTGTTAGCTTGCTGAAGCTTGGCAAGAAGTGCCATTTCATCAGCAGCCGTAACTGATGCAGTCATTTCTGGGGTTGAATCATTAGCAGATGCCTTGTTCTGCACATCACCCGTCATAACAACTTCAGCGTGATCCAGTTGCTGAGAATCATCCTGGCAACCTCCAGAGCTCGCATGAAAAACAATATGCTCATCAACCTCATCTCCATCTGTGTGATTATAATCCTGTGCCATCACAATCTTTCACACAGTTTTCATGACCAGGATGGTTGGCAATGGTTAAACCAAGAGCACCTTATTTCTGGAAAACAAAATATTAAGAAATCATGTTCACATAGTAATATAAAGACTATGTCATGCTTTTACTAGTTACTCAACTGGTACCATAAGCAATAAGCAAAGATTAAAGAGTTCTAATGCTATATAGTCTACACTCTATGTCATAAACACATAGCTAAACAAACATGGTGATTAGTGAAGCCATACAAGTAAGTCACAAAAATATTAAAACAAAATAAGGCATAGTTAAACAAGTCGGTAAGCAAACTCCACCACGTCGTATCGTTTGCTTGCCATGAATATGCAACGTCTATAAATTGAAAGACTATGATCAGATTCGCATTGTGAGGGTCGTTTAGGGTCAGGTTAAGTGTCTTGAGAGTCAGTTATCGTCACGTTAAGCACCGTGAGGGTCATTTAAGGTTAGTATTAGGGTTAAGGCAGTCATTAGAAATTATCCTAAAGGTAGAAAATATGGCACCCTCACACTTATACTCCCACAAATCATCAAACCATTATCATTTGCATGTTAGCAGACACTGAATATTTGTGTCCCAACTTGTTTAACTTTGCCCAAAATAAAACTTATCGTTCCAGTATAGTTTAATATGATGATCTGCTTAGATGAAGTTACGCGTTATGAAAATGTACCAGATGCCTTCATTGTCTTCCCCTTACTTCATCTTCTTCCCCCATTTTGCTCTTTCAATTCTAGCCATCATCTACCATAGATTTCTGACAACCTTACTCTTTCTAGCAAAGTCTGCACATTAGATAGAATTACGCTCGTGCAAAAGGAGAAGGATCTTGCCCACTCAATTCATTGCAAAATTAGCAGGGTTCTGTAAGTCAACCATAGGCCTAGATGTCTACTAGGCTACATATAAAATTAAGTACATTTACATTTAGGCCTACCTGTCTATCGATTTTTTTTTGACTAAGCACCTGTGAACGTGCAACTTCCCACGACTGGTTTTTTGGGCGCTGTAGACATCGCGAGAATAGAATTTCGATTGTCAAATCATTACAACAATATTAATATTTTCAAAGGAGTTTGTCACGTTTGCAACCAACATTAGTTTGGGCCGTGTAATTGTACAAACAGGATGACAACAGAATTAGGCCTAGTTTTGGCATCACTTTTAAAAAGCTGGAAGCAACGACGATAGTCTTTTGTGTATCCTACATGACTATCTCCTTGCATTATCAAAACAGGTTTGTATTGGTTTTGAAGAGTAGACCTATGCTAATTTTCTTTTTACCTTTAGAGTTAGCCCATTATGAACGCGCGGTGGTCTAAAGCGTACACCTACTGTAACACATGATTGCTAATTTTCACTGGCGGCGCTTTAGGCTGTCATTCTGGGCTGTTGTAGTAAGCTTTTTCACAGGACAAGTTTCCACAATCGCTGTAATATCTCTCAAAGCTCACGCTATAT
>Ga0081606_1000918_pt1 | contig 10261 bp, 5 predicted proteins | sample EareggfetidaYelm_FD_71127 | JGI IMG/M metagenome (GOLD analysis project Ga0081606, IMG submission 71127) | Earthworm egg capsule microbial community from the University of Washington, USA - E. fetida Yelm (SPADES assembly) (version 2) | ecosystem: Host-associated > Annelida > Reproductive system...
ACAATACAACATAAAACATTGTTTTCCAAATCAAATCAATCTTCGTTTATTTGATGTTAAAAAGTACCACGACTGTCACAGACACAAAGGTGGTTTACAGAACCCAAAACCACTTTACAGTTCCCAAAACCACTCAAATCCGTTTTCAATCTAAAGATGCAACTTTAGATCGTTCAAATCATTTAGATACAACCTCTTTAGATCTGTTTCAGATTACCATTGTAAGCACCATTCATGCCTGCATCTCTTGAGGAAAAGTCATGATCTCACCTAATACAGAAAGTAGGGCTGTACCGAAGAGAAGATTATCATTATTCGGCTGAATATGAATAATTGGACCAACTATTCAGCAAAATACGAACAGTGTATAGAATACAGATGTAAGCAAAAAATTTGGTTAATTAAGTAAATTTAACACATTAGCTGATCCTATGAGATCCAAAAGTTGTCCATTTTCTATTTTTTTTATAGTTTTTTTGTCAGCTGCAGAAAAAAATCTTCAGATGGCTGGACTGTAGCTGTAGATGATGTTGGCTGGCATATGCAGAAATAGATGTCATGTGATCAGTATTCATATTCGGTCCGACCACTACTATTCGGCAGAATATTGAATAGCCCTCTATTCGGCCTCGAAGCGAATACAAAGCAAATATTCGGTACAGCCCTAATAGAAGGTTTATTGCACTACTACCATAGCACAATGCTATCATGACACACAGTGCATTGAGTGATGGCAACAAATACTAAATGAAATTGCAGTCCATGTCAATAATCCATTGAACAGAAAACAGATCAAATTCTGAAATGTCAGAGTGATTGTATTTGAGGTCGACATGTAACTGTCTGCTCACGGGATGGCATGTGGGGATGGAAAATTACCTCTTGGAAAGTTTTTTTTATCAATGTACTGAAAAAACTTCTACTAGCTGATAATAACTGATTCACACTACTGAGTTCAACTGCACTCTAGTTAAGGTTGAAATGTTTTTATAAGGGATGTTTATACCAGATTTCTTGGGAAACTGGTTACCGGTTGATGAAAGCTGGTTTTAAACCAGTTATCGGATGTTGAAAACCGGTTTTAAACTGGTTACCGGTTTTATCGGCCGCCCATTGGCAACCCATGTAGTACTGTTCAAGTGGTTCGCGTGGTATCTGCGTTTGACGAGACCAGGCTAACAATTACCTCAGGTGTGGATTTAATGTGGGAATTAACCGCACTTCTTCCAACCATCTCTATATACAATGCATTTCTTGTCATCATTATGCAATTTTCAATAGGCAAAATGATAAATAGAAAAAATTTGATTTCCGTTTACCGAATCGATAGACTGGTTAGCATTTTGTAAACTAGTTACCGTTTAACATCCCTAGTTTTATTCGTTCACACTACTGTGTATATGTCTACAGATGATTGGGGCCACAAGACTAGAGCTTCTCCTGTCGAACCTAAAACGTTTAACGTATATTTGTATGTTCATTTTGATTGCCTTTTTCCTATATTTTCGTTTAATATACAATCTGACACACCACAGAATGTTTACAAGTAAAGTATGAACGGATGATAGCAGGCTATTACAGGAGTCGAATTTAGCTGCAAGGCATTCCACACAAGGTGCCGCATCACGTCATACAGGCAATTATGAGTTAAGGACTTGCCCAAGGTCCCTAGTGACGGCTATAGAGGTGGAGTCGAACCAGCGACCTTACGCACCGAACACCACCACTCTGCCAACCATGCCCCTATCTCTACTAAGTCTGCATGACTTAGTAGAGATGTGCCTCATTTGTGAACCAACTGTTATGCACACTGTGATGAGTATAAAGGAAATGAATACTGCAAAAGAAATACTATGTCAGCGGCCTCTGAATAAGTATTTCTTAATCTCCTATATAGGTGGTAACATATTTCGTCAACACCTTATTGATGTCAGTGTTATCCAAGAACTCTTGACGAACATGTAACGACTAACAATTACCAGATGTTTACAATTGTCACATTGTTTAGATGCTTTTGAGATATTGTTGAGCACAATAATGTCTTCAATAGCCAGATAGTGGAACAAGTGTGTTCAGAAGAAGCGGGTGAGACAGAAACGACCAGTAACAGTCGCACTAAATTGTCCTCAGTTCTGAACAAGTGTTTCGTCTCCAAGGTCATCTCTTTCATCACTGAAACAGCACTGAGAGCTGTGGATAGTGGCAGATTAGAGAGATCTATCCAGCCCAGAGTATTTTCTCCAGTTTCTCCAGTTCTCGACCTAGATTTAGTTATATTCGTTTATTACATATACCCGTAGCCCACTTGGCAAATGACAACTGGTTACAATTGGAAAGGATGCACAATCGATTTCTCAGACACCTGCTTCTTTAATTGTGTAGGCATTGTATAATTGATGGCTTAGTAAAGATGGTGGTAAATACATCAGCACTGCACATGGAGTTTGTGAAACAAATTAGGGTCATAGAATCTCTTCAGGATGTATTGTTGTCGTCTTGGCTTGAGTGACATACCAGATTGCTACATGGGGTGGGTCCGTAGAGTAGTGGGTAAGAGTTCAGAGGAATCGAGTTCAAATCCTTTAGACCCTGTCATGTTGACTAGTCCTTCCTTCGCTAGGCAGCGGTGTTGGTAAAATTATGTGTATAACGTGATGAGCGCCCTGCATGCTGCTGTACAGTGAAATTCGACTCCTGTAATAACTTATGATCATCCGTTCAGACTGTGCTTGTAATCATTCTGTTATCATTGAATATTAAATGAAAAAACTATATTTTGTAAACTTTCATGTGGCTCAGCACTAGTGGGGGAATTAAGGTCTTCAATCTAGTTTCAGGTCTTGAATTGTTAACTCAGTGAGGTTGTTCTTAACCTTGGAACAATTGAAGAATTAGCCCTGAAAATTATCATTGTCGTCAAGGGACAGTTTGTGGCAATTGGGGCTGGTGGCATGGTGCCTTGATATTTATGACAAGCTTATAAAAATTGTGGGCCGGGAATTTTTTCCTGTTCCCTAGCCTAGAATTGGGTTTGGAATGCCCTCTCCAGGATTACAGTCTAAGTTGTGTCTGGTTGCATATGCTTCAGTACATCTCTTCGAACTAGGATTATTTTGCCAAGTTGGAAGACGTGGCTATCAGATTGCTGGTAGTTTTTTGTTCTAAGCTTTTGATCTACCTAAGCCATTTACAATTGCAATATTGCACCGACGGTGTCGCGTTGGATTCGATCCCCCCTTAAAGTGGTCCAGGGGATCAATTAATCGATCACCCCCGGACCACAATATGCCATTCGAAATGATCCCCCTTAAACTAAAAGTAGATACAACACACATTCTGTTAATGCTAAATACATGCAATGTTGATGAATATTTTCAGAATACTCCTGCATACCTCCGCTATATATCTTCACAGGCCTCTCTTGGTCCTCGGACCACAGATCTAAAATCATAATCTTAAAACATAGCAATTAAATTCACTTTCTTAAGTTTTTTTATTTTCTTTGTTTGGGTTTGATCTTGACCTTTATCAATTACATGCATTTTTAATTGTACCATGTACCTGTGAATTTATAACCAATGGGGGATCATTTTGGACAGTAATAACTTATCCCCCCAGACCAGTTAATACGGGGGGATAAGTTATTTCATGACACCGGCAGTTCCTATTTTTCTCTTTCTTATTCACCCAGTTACCACTTGTTCTCCTGTCCCTGTACTTCCGACTTATTGTTAATTAAATTTGTAGCATGCATGCCCCATTTAAGGTGTTTTAGGATATGTTCTCCACATTAATGCCTTTCCATTTATGGTGTTTGAGGATTTGTTTACCACATTAATTCCTTTCCATTAAAAGTGTTTGAAGATATTAAGCTTCCAAGAATTAATTCCTTTCAATTTAATAGGTTTAGGATATGTTTCTCGCAATGATTCCTTTCCTTTCTTTATCCGCCAACTACTGATTACTCTTGATTCAGAAAGCTTTCGCGTGCAAAAGAATCCATTAGAAGTGAACTTTGCTATGCCATACTTGCTAGAGTTGCTTTACATATGTTGCTTGGACTTTAGACATTAAAGTCACTGCTAAATACACATGTACTTATCTTTTTAAGTTATAGTTCATATTGACTTTCATTGAAGTCTACAATACAGTATATGAACTACTTTATAACTCCTTCCGGCTTGAATTAATCCCTCGCAGGGGAGAGTCTGCCATATGAACTATATGAACTACTTAACTATTCAGCCTAATGCATGCAACCTGAGAAAAATACAATAGGGAAGAATATGCATTTACAGTTTTCGGGACATTTAAGCCTGTAATGGTCGCTGGAAGAAGTCATATTTATTTCATGGACTGGACTTCAGTTAGTTCATTGTGTCGCTTCTCCCTCTCATTTATGTCTCCGTGGAGATCTGATAGAGTCTGCACCCGCGAAGATGCCACGACATTCATCAGCCTCGAAAATTTAATTTGCTGCTGCATAAAACTGTCATGGCTGATCAGTAAATTATGTAGCCCCACTATGCTCCGCGTGTCTATTGGCCAAATGTGAAAACATATGGGGAGGGGTGCGAGTGCTGACAAAAGCAATATGGTGGTTTAAAGTGTCTCTACGTGATATTGGTGCTGAGAGGTCCTATTCTGCCATGCGTGCTGCTTTATACTAGTATTTTGTCTGGAATCTTGGTTACACCTCGTAGTATTAAGGACATTACATATGCTTGTATGTCTTCTGTTGGTATGTATACAATTATTGTTGTATATATGTAATACTTTGTATGCATGTGGCTTACCCCTTTGGTGGAGGGATTAATCAAGCTTGAAGAAAATATAAATGTATGTATTTACTATTTGCTTGCCTGTATGTATGTATGCACTTTTGGGGTGGCGCCGTTGTCGAGTGGTAACGTTCACGGCCATTAGACTGCGAGGTCCGGGGTTCAAACCCCCGGCCAGGGCAGAAATTTGAAAACGAAAATTTCTGCTTCACGCGCACCCCAGGGGTGGTGAAGGCGTGTCACCCGTGCAGGGTGAGGCCAATTAAGACGCTGCTATATAAAACCTGAATGCGTATCCTATGTATGTATTGTATATGTGTTGGCTTGCATGTATTTGTATGTTTATGTGTATGTGTTAAAGCACTTTATACATGGTGCCTTTCAGTACCTCTTAAAAGTGCTATAGTTGAAAAGGATGAAAAGTTGAAAAGTGTATGCTGCTGGCATTGCATGATACATTTGTATGATGCAATGTTGACAGATGTTATCTTGTGTGATGCTGTGCTGTACTGCAATATAGAAGTCTAGCGAAGCGACGGTAAGGCTGAATGCAGTGCATTCTGTGTCTCTGTGATGTGATGATACCTGCTAGCATGACCTACCAACAGTTGTCAGAAACCCAGTAGGACTATTATTTCAACTGGAGGCAATTCAATTTTTATTTCATTGCTGTTAATGCCTGTGTCTCTAGCACTCTGTACAAGAATAATGAAGGCATATAACTTTAACTTGGACTACACTCCATCCATAATCTTGAACAGTTAGCCTATTCTTTTATGCTGGAGACAGAAATTCAGTTTATTACCAGCTATTGATGTGTGAATTGTTACTGACAATCAGAATATGTTTGATTTTGCTATTTCTATTCAAACTTGAATTATTGTATGCAATGCTTTTCCACGTGAACAAGCTCTGCTTACTGCATATTACTTACTCTGCTCATTGTTTAGTCTTGGACGTATCCTTGGTGAAGCAATAGTGTGTGCAGAGCTGTGTTAGTTTATGGTGTTCCTGATGTGAGCAGACCCAATGAAGTTCAGTTGCCAAGGGCAGTCTCAAGTGTATTAATACCTTGAGAAATTGCCAGAATTTACCTTAGTTTTTGTGGAACACGGTAACCAGCTGTTTAGACTGCTCGCCCTGTAACATGGACTTCCCGGACATAAAACGTTCCAACTACAACTCGAGTGCATGAGTTCACGCTCCCTCTGAAAGACGATCGTAATTTCATTACGTGACTCCTGTTTAGAGACATATACTAAGTGTATAAAGTTCTGGATTGGTTTTTACTAAAGACAACGCATCTACACATATGAAGAAACTACAGAAATATGCATTTATTAGAATGCTTATTCATCTGAGTTCATGTCATTCCAGTTGCAGCTGTGTCTGCTGGAAATACTTGCCATTAAATTAATATTGATTGATTGATTGATTGATTGATTGATTGATTGATTGTAGGGGTTCGAGTAGTGTTTCCGTTAGAGTCCAAAACGAGGACGTATCGTATACTCACATCCTGACTTAGAATTTGGATGTATACTCATTGCTCACAGCAATTACACCGACAAATTTGGGCGTTTTGAGAATATTTTATGGGTGTAGAAACATCCATTTGGGCGTTAACGGAAACCCTGGGTTCGAGCCTCCGCTGAGATGAGGAGCAAGGTTACTGTGCCAGGGACCATGAGCGTCACACCAACTGATGCGTAGTCATTAGACAAGCACTTGGCGCTTAATGAATGTGTAATAACAATGATGGTAATAATCATTCATGATGGTTATTATCAATCTTTATATTAATATCATCCTTTTAAAAATAATATTTGTGTTTATTAACAAGTGCACTGACAAACCAAACCACGGTAAGTTACATTGAAACGTGACGGTGGCAATTTCATGATCTGCTCGAACACACGTCTTGGTAACATATTAGGCGGGGCAGTTAATATTGCGATTAAGTTTTTCAATAGACCTACTTGATATCACCATTCACCAATACGTTTTCATATAAATATTATTTGATTACTGCGGCAAGTATTGCGATAGTTTTATTATCTTGATATGGCTTGTGTATTGCCATTACTTTTGCTTAGACTGTCAGCGATACTTGATACTTGATTATACTGGTTTATTCTTTGATTTACACGGTTTCTGAGCCACTGAATAAGTCATGATCAGGAAATGGTGAGAAATAAATCATCTCAGTCGAAGGTTCCCTCTTTCTGCAATCTGTGATCTTTGTTGTGAACGGAAACAGGGAACTGCATTACTGGTTGACACTTGCTTGAGTTCTGCCCACCTGCGCCCTCTCTATCCAATTCAGCTATAATGAGTACACTGACCGTAGACTGTCAATGGGAAGATGAGGCTGTGAGGACTGGCGGCCACTCGCCCTCATATGGCGGGGCTATGAAAATGAAGTTGCTAACACTTCATACCCATGGCTGCCCTAGGGCAAGCTTAAGGGACTGCTCTTCTTCTGCTTTGTCAGTAAACATAAATTATTTACTCATTGAAAGGGGGACCTATTGGTAAAAGTATTGGTTTGGTATTGCAATACTTTTAAGAAGTAATACTGTATGAAGATCTCTGGCTGGTAGGATGGACCTATCTTCTGCATGGTTATTATAGCAAGGCCAATAACACTAGTGAGTGATATATGATTACTGTTACTAGCACGTAATACAAAAAGTTATTTGCTTTATGTAATAATATATTTTTATGAAGGTCAGTAAGACTCTTGTTTGAAAGACTTCTGACTTTGTATATTAATAAGTGGTTTGCTGGATGGTGGCTTACACAACACTTGTAGCTGAGTGAAAATTGGTTAATTGAACACGAACCTCCTATAGAAACTTTGCAGAAACGACAAATTGTGTATCATAGCAGGATTGAGATGCACGAAACGCTGCATGCCAAGAAAATAACCTAATCAGAAGCTATTTTTGTCAGCCAATCATGGAGCAGACAGCTTGCTCGCTGGAAATAGCTATGCAGTGGCGGATCCAGAGTGGCAAATCCGGCCATGGCCCTTCTATCCAGTTTTGCTATTTACTTTGGACCTCCCCTCTGATTAAGAAATAAGCGTGAGATACTGGGAAACATATTAAATTTTCCCCCTAGTCAAATGTCTGGATCCGCTACATGATGTGCCCCCCCGGCCGAATGTCTGGATTCACCACTGTGGCTATGCATAAACGCATGATTTTGGGTGTCACCTTCAGTTTAGAGTTGGAGAAGATGCTGAACTGGCCTGCCTAATCCCCAGATCTGAAGGAGGAGGGCCTCGTCTGCCTTTACATCTTTTGCTATCGCCACCAGGCTTCTGGTCCTCGGCCATCTTTTGATCTCATGGGAAGACAAATTGTGTCACTGTTTCCTAATCCCCAGATCTGATTGAGAATCTCTGGGATAAAGTAGCATTGGAGATATCCAAGACATAGCGATTATCCACCACCAATCGTGCACAATTATTGAGTCTCTCATCACCACCTGGAATCGTGTAGCCACCTACAACCATCTCGTCAAGCTGGTCCGCTCAATGGACACGCTGCAGACAAGTATTATATTGTATTGTATTTTGGTTATTTTCAAGTGGTGAAGAACGAGAGCTGACCCACAAACTGATTCATCAGTGACACGTTTACTAAGCTTCCCTTTCAAGGCCACCACATGATAGAGAAGTATTAGTATTTTAACTGTTCGTTAGGCCTATTTCATGTCAACATATGGCACTCTGCACAGTTAATCTCTATCCTACTTTGACGCATAATCCGTCATTTCTATGAGATAACTAGTATTTTTACCCAGCTTACGCCCGTGGAGTTAGAAGAATTTTGCACGCAGACTTATCATAATATTATAGGCTAGCTTTGAGTTTATTACTCGGAACTCCGTTCCTCGCCAGTATTTTCGAAACGCTCCCGTGTCATTATTTCGAAAGCACCTGATTAGCATTTTAGCCCCGCCTCCAGTGACGTAGCGTGAAGAATGGCCGGGTATATTTTGATTTCTCGATGCGTACGCTAAATCGTTCAGTTCGTTCTTTAAAAAACTCGTAACTTTTGAATGACAAAACGTAGGAAGTTAAAAATATGCTCACTGCTCCACGAAAATTGACACTATAATCGATGCGAACTTTAAGTGCCTACGTTAAGCAGTTCGTGAGCAGAACGGAGGACGGAGAGAACGTACAAACAAACGAACAAACAAATAAATACATAAACTCTTCGCTTCATAGTATAAGATGTGCTTGATGCTATGTCGTTAGATAGTGGCGCACAATTAATGCATAGTAATAATAATTAATTAGGTGATGATTTTCTGTTGTTTAGAGATGGCTCCAGTGTTGCATAAGTGTCATCTGATCTGCAGTGAAATGATGCACTTTGTCCAGCAGGTTCAATACTACATTAACTTTGAGGTATATATGGCTTTCAGGCCTCTGTGTCTATCTGTCTGTCTGCTTGTATGTCTGTCTATTGTTCTCTGTCTGTATGTTTGTTCCTGTCTGTCTGGACTGTATCTGTGTTTCTTTGTCTTTCTGACTTCCTGTTTCTCTGTCTATCTATATATCTGCCTTTTTGGACTTTATATATCTGTATGTGGATATGTTTGTATTTGTCTTTCTGCCTGTCTATTATTATCCATCTGTGTATGTCTACTCAAGCAGCTTGTGGATTCTTTGCTGCTTGTGAAGTCTCTTCAGTTCACAGCAAAGATTAGGATTTAAAATAGTAGAAAATTAAATTCCTTTAACTTAGTTTTTAATTTAATTTTTGTGCCCAGGTTAGGATCAATATTTTGAAATTCAAGACAATTAAACTTTGACTACATGACAGAAAGTTTGAAATCTTTAAAGACAATGACTAAAGAAATAATATGATAGTAAAGAAAATTATACTTGGCCTGCACGACAAAATGTTCGAAACCTTTAATGACAGTTACTAAAAATAAATAAATTTTTCAAGAAAATTAAACTTGGATTGCAAGGCAAAATGTTTGAAATCGTAAAGACAATAGCTAAAAAATAAATAAAAATTTTAAGAAAAATGAAACTTGGACTACAATACTAAATGTTGAAGTGTCAAACACAATGATTAACTAATAAATAGTAAATAGTTAAATGACGACAATTTCTTGGTGAACACAGGTCTTGGAATGTTCCTGGGATGAACTTCTACACAAGGTCAAGGATGCTGAGGACCTCGATCAGATCATTGCTGCCCACCAGGAGTTCCTCGATACGATCACAACTCGATCGCTGCTCGATCCGCAGTCAAAAGTGAGTCTTGCTTACGTACACAAGACCCTTAATTTATATAGCGCCATTGTTCTTTTAATACTCATTGTGCCATAAAATATGTCCAAAACATCCAAATTTGTTCAGAGAAGGACAATCTAACCCTGTTCAGGACAAGGAATAACAGCTAACCTTAACACAAAAGAAATTACAACAAAACATTGATATAATTTAA
>Ga0081606_1000919_pt1 | contig 10260 bp, 10 predicted proteins | sample EareggfetidaYelm_FD_71127 | JGI IMG/M metagenome (GOLD analysis project Ga0081606, IMG submission 71127) | Earthworm egg capsule microbial community from the University of Washington, USA - E. fetida Yelm (SPADES assembly) (version 2) | ecosystem: Host-associated > Annelida > Reproductive system...
CTTGCTGGCAGCCGCCCTGACCCGGTCGGCGGTTTCCGCCGGAATCAATGGACTGCCCTTCAGCACGAGCGAAACAGTGGACTTGGAAAGATTTGCCTCTGCGGCGACGTCAAGGATCGTGACCGGGCGAGTCGAATTTGGCTTTCGCATGAGGGTCTAAGCAGCCCCCGCACTTTACGCAAGATGCTCCACATCCGTTGGCGTGCTTACTCGGCAGCGAAGGGCTGACTCAGTGTTTACCCTATTTCCGATTGACCTCGTATTGGAACGATCCAATAATTAATGTCAGACTGTTCTAACAACCAAGAGAGCAAGACATGATCTTTCATGATCTGGCGTCCTTTCCCGCTGCGTCAGCCAGCGGCCAGAGGCCTTCCCAGTGAACTACCAATTCGAGTTCGGCGCCGTGTTCGCCGCTTGGCCGCTGCTGCTCAAGGGCACTTTGATGACCATGGAGTTGTCGCTGAGTGCAACCGTTCTGGGCCTTATCGTTGCCATTGCATGCGCGTGGGGAAAGACCTCCGGTCCGCTGCCCGTGCGCTTCGTCGTGAATGCGTACATCGAGCTCATTCGGAACACGCCGTTCCTGGTTCAGCTTTTCTTCTTTTTCTTTGCCCTGCCCGCAATCGGGCTGCGGTGGTCGCCACACACTGCCGCACTCATTGCGATGGTGGTGAACCTGGGCGCCTATGCCACCGAGATCATTCGCGCGGGCATTGAATCCATCCCCAAGGGCCAGATCGAGGCCGGTCTCGCACTCAACCTGAAGGCGCACCAGATCTTCCGATTGGTGGTGCTCAAACCCGCCCTGAGGGCAATCTTCCCGGCGCTGTCGAGCCAGTTCATTTTGCTCATGCTCACATCGAGCGTGGTGTCGGTGATTTCTGCCGATGACCTCACGTCCGTTGCGGCGAACCTCCAGTCCCGGACGTTCCGCAGCTTCGAGATCTACATCGTCGTGACGGCGATCTATTTGTCGCTGGCGTTGATCTTCTCCTTCATCTTCCGGACGATCGAGCGCCGCTCGTTGTCGTACCCGGATCGCCGCTGAGAAGACTCCATGCGTACATTCGGATTTGGCGATGTCTGGTTCATCCTGCAAGCGGCACAGTGGACGGTTCTGCTCTCGCTCATTGCCTTCATCGGCGGTGCGATAGGCGGCCTTGCCATCGCGCTTTCGCGGACTTCAGGCAACGTGGTTCTGGTGCGACTCTCCACCGCCTTCACGCAGGTATTCCAGGGCACGCCCCTGCTGATGCAACTGTTCCTTGCTTTCTTCGGCGCGCCGATCCTGGGATTTGAAGTGAGCCCGTGGCTCGCTGCCAGCATCGCATTGATTCTGAACACCAGCGCATTCCTCGGCGAGATCTGGCGTGGCTGTATTCAGGCTATTCCCAAAGGTCAATGGGAAGCGGCCTACGCGCTGGGTCTGAATTATGTCCCGCGAATGCGCCTCGTCGTCTTGCCGCAGGCTTGGAAAATCGCCTTGCCCCCGACCGTTGGCTACCTGGTGCAGGTACTCAAAGGCACGTCCCTCGCCGCGATCATCGGCTTCACCGAGATCACCCGGGCCGGGCAGATCATCAACAACGCCACCTTCCAGCCGCTGATCGTCTTCAGTGTGGTCGGGGCGATCTACTTCGCCTTGTGCTGGCCACTTTCGTTGCTGGCGGGTCGAATGGAGCGGCAATTGAAGCTCGCCACCACCCGATAGCGCCGGATAGCGCATTACACCTTTTTGCCCTCAACCTATCAGGAACATCATGTTCGATCTCATGGCACGCCGCCGACTGTTCAACTTTGCTACCGCAGCACTCTGCGGAGCGCTTCTGTCTTCGTACGCCTTGAACGCAAGTGCGCAGAGCGTCGAAGAAATCAAGAAGAAGGGCACGGTGACGATTGGCGTTCTGGTGGATTTTCCGCCGTACGGCACTGTCGACAACTCGAATCAGCCCGACGGCTACGACGCTGATGTCGCTAAACTCTTGGCAAAGGATTGGGGTGTCAGACTCAACTTGGTGCCCGTCACGGGCCCGAACCGGATCCCCTTCCTGCTGACCAACAAGGTGGACCTGCTGATTGCGTCGTTCGCGCCAACCCCGGAGCGCGCCAAGCAAGTTCAGTTCTCCCGGCCTCACAGTGCAGCCACCATCGTGCTGTATGGTCAGAAGAAGCTTTCGATCAAGACTCCGGCCGACCTGAAGGGCGTTCGCATTGCTGTCGCACGTGCGAGCACGCAAGACATCGCGCTAACGGCGGTGGCGCCCGAGGGCGCCGAGATCCGGCGCTTCGATGATGACGCATCGGCCATGCAGGCGCTGCTCTCGGGCCAGGTCGACGCACTGGGATGCGCCACAACCATCGCTCAACGAATCAACCAGCGCACCAACGGCGAATACGAAAACAAGTTGGTGCTGCGCCAGCAGTACATGGCCCCCGCGATGCGCTTGGGCCGGCCAGAGCTTCTCAAAGGCGTGAACACCTTCGTCGGCAAGTACGTTGACAACGGTGGGCTGAACGAGCTCTACAAGAAGTGGCTGCAGGTCGATCTGCCGTCGATGCCAGCGACATCGCTTCCGCTCAGCAATTGACGCAAGCGCGCAGCAAGCAAACCGACAGTGCCGCCATGAGCACCGCACGACCGCCCGAAGGTGCTCATACCATAGCCGAAGGCGAAGGTACCCCAGTGAGCAACGAACCCATCATTCGCATCGAGAAGGCCAACAAGTGGTATGGCCAGTTTCAAGTCTTGACCGACGTCGACCTCGAAGTCAAGGCCGGCGAGCGCATCGTCATCTGCGGCCCTTCTGGATCGGGCAAGTCCACGCTCATTCGCTGCATCAACCACCTGGAGAAGGTGGAGAAGGGCCGCATCGCCGTGAACGGCATCGAGCTCACGGGGCACGAGCGCAAGAACGTGGATGCCGTGCGACGTGAGGTGGGCATGGTGTTCCAACAGTTCAACCTGTTCCCGCACCTGACGGTACTCCAGAACTGCACCTTGTCTCCCATGCATTCGCGTGGCGTGCCACGCGAAGCGGCAGAGGCGACGGCCATGAAATACCTCCAGCGCGTGCGAATCCCCGAGCAGGCAAACAAATACCCAAGTCAACTGTCCGGGGGGCAGCAACAACGCGTGGCGATTGCGCGAGCGCTGTGCATGAATCCGAAGATCATGCTGTTCGACGAACCCACCTCCGCACTCGACCCGGAGATGGTCCATGAAGTGCTCGACACGATGATCGGGTTGGCCGAAGACGGTATGACCATGCTCTGCGTGACACACGAGATGGGGTTCGCGAGACGGGTCGCAGACCGCGTCATCTTCATGGCCGACGGCCGCATACTTGAAATGGCACCACCGGACCAGTTCTTCGGCAACCCGCAACACCCGAAACTGAAGGCCTTCCTCGGGCAAATCTTGAGTTCGGGCGAGCGGCAGCTACTGCACCATTCATACGGGTCTCAATAGCCTGCGCGCGTGAGCATTCGCCCCGCGCGCGCAAGCACGCGGGCTTCGCCCTCGCCGCCGCGATAGGCCAGCACGCCATTCACGAACACGCATTCGACGCCTTCGCTCACGCCGTGCGGCTTGTCGTAGGTCGCGGTGTCGGCGATGGTCTCCGGGTCGAACACCACCACGTCGGCCATCGTGCCGACGCGCAGCAGGCCGCGATCCGCGATGCGCAAGTTGCGCGCGGTCATGCCGGTCATCTTGTGCACGGCCTGCTCCAGCGTGAACAGGCGGCGCTGGCGCCAATAGCGCGCGAACACGCGCGGGAACGCGCCCCAGAGGCGCGGATGCGGATGGCGGTCGTGCGGCAGGCCATCGCTGCCGATCATCGTGAGCGGGTGCGCGATGACGCGCTCCACGTCCTCCTCCTGCATCTGGAAGTAGCACGCGCCGCCGGGCTTGAGAAGCAGGCACGCCTCCTGTTCGGTGGTGCCCCACTCGCGCGCGATGTCGGAGACGAGGCGGCCGGTCATCTCGGGATGCGGATCGGACCAGGTCAGCAGCACGTCGATGACGCCGTCCACCAGGTCTTCGCGCAGCACGGTGGAGCCGGCCACGTAGGGGTACATGTCCATCGCGATCTGCTGGCGCTGCGCGAGCGATTCGATCAGCGGCAGCGTCTCTTTCGTGCGGCCCCAATTCGCGGGGCCGGCGCACTTGTGGTGCGAGATGACCAGCGGCACGCCCGCGTTGAAAGCCGAATCGCCGGCCTCGTGCAGCGCCTCGATGATCTGCTGCATCTCGCTGCGCAGGTGCGTGGCGTAGACGCCGCCGTGGCGCGCGACGACGCGGGCGAGTGCGGTCACTTCTTGCGCCGGTGCGGCGAAGGCTTCTTCGTAGAACAGGCCCGACGACATGCCATGCGCGCCGTCGGCCATGCTGCTGTCGAGCAGCGCCTCCATGCGCGCGAGTTCGTCGCCGCTGGCGGGCCGGTCGAGCGCTTGCATCGTCGCGAAGCGCAGCGTGGTGTGGCCGACGAGCGCGGCCACGTTGAGCGCGGGCTGCGTCGCATCGACGGCCGCGCGGTACTCGGCCATGGTCGCGTGCCTGAACGAATCGGCGCCCAGCAGCGTGAGCGGCGGCTTCGACTGCGGCGTGCGGTACGGCGCGAGCGAGATGCCGCAGTTGCCGGTCACCACGGTGGTGATGCCCTGCGACACCTTGGGCAGGCACAGCGGGTCGCGCAGCACGATCGCATCGTCGTGCGTGTGCGCGTCGATGAAGCCGGGCGCGATGACCTTGGCGCGGCAATCGACGATGTCGAGATCGGCAACGCCCAAGCCCTCGGGCAGCCGCCCGCGCAGGCCTTCGCCGAGCGCGAGGATGCGGTCGCCCTGCAGCAGCACATCGCCGGGCCACGCGGGTCCGCCCGAACCGTCGACCACGAGGCCGGCTTCGAGCAATACGGCTTGGGGGTCGATCACGATGCGCGCCCTCCTTTTTCGTCGTTGATGCCGCCGCCGTTCCAGCTTTGCAGCGGGTGCGTGGCGGCGTCGATGCCATGGCGCTGGAAGGCTTCGCGTGCGCGCTGCAGGCGCTGCACGGCGGGTTCGCCACGGCGTTGCGCGACCAGCACCGTGAGGATTTCGATGGCGGTGAGGTGCGTGAGGTAGGCATCGATGCCCACATGCATCACCGCGTCGTCGGGCACCGAGAGCCCGAGCAAAAAGTCGGCTTTGGCCGCCAGCGCGGTGCCGGGCCGCGTCAGCGCGACCACCTTGGCGCCCTGCCCGCGCGCGATGTCCACCGCGTCCAACAGCGAGGGCATGCCGCCGACGTGCGAGATGGCGATGACCACGCCGCCCGGCCGCTGCGCCGCGCCGGCCACCTGCTGCAGGTGGTAGTCGGCCCAGGCGTTCGCCGAGAGGCCGAGGCGGAACAGTCGCGCCTGCAGGTCGTTGGCCATGAACCACGAGGTGGCGCCCGCGCCGTACAGGTCCACATGCGGCGCGGCCGCGATGGCGGCCACGGCGCCGTCGAGCACCTGCATGTCGAGCTGGCCGCGCACGCCGGAGACCGAGGCCGCGGCGCTGCGCGCAATCTTGCCGACCACTTCGTCGGCCGCGTCCTCGATGTTGACGCGGCGGTGCAGCGGCGAGCCGCCGAGCGCGAGCTGCTGCGCGAGCGCGAGCTTGAACTCGCGCAGGCCCGCAAAGCCCAGGTCGCGGCAGGTGCGCATGATGGTGGGCACCGAGCTGCGCGAGCGCTCGGCCAACTGCTCGAAGCTCTCTTCGAGCACGCGGTCGGGGTCTTCCAGGATCAGGTCGAGAATCGCGCGCCGCGTGGCCGGGGCGCCGCTGCGGGTCTGCGCGATCTTCTGAAGCAGGCAGGGGGTCATCGGTGCAAGCGGTTCAGAAATGCATGGCGACGGCGTCGCTCACGCGGTAGTCGTTCTCGACGATGGGCATCCAGTGCCATTTGTCGAAGGTGGTGCAGGGATGCGAGATGCCGAGGCCGACACGGTCGCCGACCTGGGGGGCCTCCGCTTCCTCGCTGGCGTCCCAGCGCAGGTAGGCGTGCTGGTCGTTGAGTGCCGTGATCTTCCAGCCGGCGGGTACGGCCTGCGCCTCGCGTGCGCCGTGCGCCGCGCGCGCGATGGGCACGGGCATCGAGAGGTCGAACGAGATGTCGCGCTTGCCCACGGCGAGGATCGCCAGGCCTGGCTCGGGTCGCGATTGCACCGTGGCCCACACTTCCATCGCAGGGCGCAGGCCTTCGCCGCATTGGCAGCCCAGGCGCTCGTCGACCGCGCTCACCATGCGCTGGTAGAAGCCGTGGTCGTGCGTGACGTAGCAGCCCGAGCGCAGCAGGCCGCGCACCGGCGAGCCCAGCGCGGGTTTCAGGCGTCCGGCCACGAGGTCGAAGATCGCCGAACCGCCGGCCGAGACCAGCACCTCGTCAGTCTCGAAGAGCTTGTGCGTATCGCAGTGGCGCGCGATGGCTTCCACGCGGTCCATCAGCGTGTTGGCATACGCGGTGTCGGGTTCGCTGACGCCAGTAGCGCCCTGCCCTTCATAGGTCTCGATGCCGACGAGCTTGACCGCATCGCTCGCGCGCAGGCGCGTGGCAAGCGTCACCGCTTGTTCATGCGTGCGGCAACCGGTGCGCGCGCCTTCGACGCCGATCTCGAGCATCACTTCGAACGGCACGCTTGCCGGATGGCGCCTGGCCCAGTCTTCTATGAGGCCGAGCTGCGCCAGCGAATCGACCAGGAACACGATGCGCAGGCCCGCCGTCGCACGCAGCAGCATCTGGATGCCCGCGAGGTCTTCGTCGCTCACCACCTGGTTGGCGATGAGCGTGCGGCGCGCGCCGGCCGCCACGCCCACGGCCAGTTGCGTGACGGTCGCGAAGGTCAGGCCCCACGCACCCGCCTTCAACTGGCGCTGGAAGAGCTGCGGCGACATGCTGGTCTTGCCGTGCGGCGCGAGGTCGATGCCCCACTCGCGCACGCGCGACTGCATCCACGCCAGGTTGTGCTCCAGCGCCTCGCGCTTGAGCATCGCCAGCGGCAGCGGCAGGTCGCCGGCCAGCATGTTCCAGCCGGCGGCGCCGACTTCGCTGCGCAGGCGCGGCGGCTGGGTGCGCGGGTAGCCCTTGAAGTTGCTGCCCAGCAGCGGGTCGGTGAAGTGGGCGTTGGTGGCGTTGGTGGTGGCGGTGTCGGTCATGGTCGTCATGCGGTGATGTGGGAGCGTAGTTCCTTGCGGATGCAGGCGCTGTAGTGTCCGGGAGATATCTCGTCGAGCGATGGCACGGTCTGCGCGCAGGCTTCGATGGCCTGCGGGCAGCGCGCGCGGAACACGCAGCCCGAGGGCGGCGAGAGGGGGCTGGGAATGTCGCCCTCGAGCGCGATGCGTCCGGTGGCGAGCGTGGGGTCGGGCTTCGGGCTCGCGGCCAGCAGCGCCTGGGTGTAGGGGTGCGATGGCCGCGCGAACAGTTCGTCGGTCGCGGCCACCTCCATCACCTTGCCCAGGTACAGCACCACCACGCGGTCGCACAGGTACTCGACCACGTCCAGGTCGTGCGAGATGAAGAGCATGGCGAGGCCGAGGCGCTCGCGCAGGTCCGCCAGCAGGTTGATGACCTGCGACTGGATCGACACGTCGAGCGCCGACAGCGGCTCGTCCGCCACGATGAACTCGGGCTCCACCGCGAGCGCGCGCGCCACGCCGATGCGCTGGCGTTGCCCGCCCGAGAACTCGTGCGGAAAGCGGCGCGCATGCTCGGCGCGCAGGCCCACGGTCTCCAGCAGTTCGGCGATGCGTTGGTCGCGCGCCGCCGCGCCCTTGTGCAGCCCGTGCGTGGCCAGCGCCTCGCCAAGGATCGCGCTGATGCGCATCTTCGGGTTCAGGCTCGCATACGGGTCCTGGAAGATGATCTGCAGCTTGCTGCGCAACCGGCGCATGCGCTCGCCCGAGAGCGCGCCGATGTCCTCGCCACGGTAGAGCACCTGCCCCTCGGTGCGCTCGACCAGCCGCAGCACGGTGCGGCCGATGGTGCTCTTGCCCGAGCCCGATTCGCCGACCAGGCCCAGCGTCTCGCCGGGCTGGATCGCGAACGACACGTCGTCGACCGCGCGCACCGGGTGGTCGCTGCTGCCGAAGTATTTCTTGAGTCTGCGGACTTCGATGAGGGGAGACGTAGAAACAGCGGTCATGCGGCCCTCGCGAGTGGGGCATCGGGCTGCACGCGCATGCAGCGGGCCTGGCGGCCTTGGCGGATGTCGATGAGCGGCGGCATCGCGGCGCTGCAGCCGGCCTGCGCCAGGTCGCAGCGCGGCTCGAACGCGCAGCCGGGCGGCGGCGCGAGCGGGCTGGACACCTGCCCGCGAATCGCGAACAGGCGCTTGGGCTTGGGCTGCCCCGGAATGCGCGCCTTGCCCGGCAGGCACGCCAGCAGGCCCTGCGTGTACGGATGCCCGGGCTGCGCGAACAGCGGCCGCACCGGCGCACTCTCGACCACGCGGCCTGCGTACAGCACGACCACGTCGTCCGCATGGTGCGCGACCACGCCGAGGTTGTGGGTGATGAAGAGGATGCCCATGCCCGTCTCGGCCTGCAGCCGGCGCATGAGCGCCAGGATCTGCGCCTGGAGGGTCACGTCCAGCGCGGTGGTCGGCTCGTCGGCGATCAAGAGCGTCGGGGCGCAGGCCATCGCGAGTGCGATCATCACCCGCTGGCGCATGCCGCCCGAGAGCTGGTGCGGGTACTCATGCAGGCGCTGCGCCGCCGCCGGCATCTCGACCAGCTCCAGCATGCGCAGCGCATGCGCGAGCGCGGCCTTGCGGTCCAGCCCCTGGTGCAGCCGCACGCTCTCGGCGATCTGCTCGCCGATGGCGAAGACCGGGTTCAAGCTGGTCATCGGTTCCTGGAAGATCATCGACAGCTGGTTGCCGCGCAGCGACCGCATCTCGCGCTCGCCGATCTGCAGCAGGTCGAGCGTCTTGCCTTCGCGTGTGACGAACGAGGCCGAGCCGCTGACCTGCGCGTTCGCGGTCTTGGGCAACAGGCGCATCAGCGTGAGGCTGGTCACCGACTTGCCCGAGCCCGATTCGCCGACCAGCGCGGTGGTCTTGCCCGGTTGAATGGAGAAGCTCACATCGGCCACCGAACGGATCAGGCCATCTTCGGTGGGGAAACTGGTGCTCAGGTGGCTGACCGTGAGGCGTGGCATGTCGTTGGCGTTCGTCATCACGAAGTCTTCTTCAGCTTGGGGTCCAGCAAGTCGCGCACGCCATCGCCCAGCAGTTGCAGCGACAGCGCCGTGAAGATGATCGCCAGGCCCGGGAACAACACCACCCAGAAGGCCTGGTGCGCGTACTGCTGGCTGCCCGCGACCATGGTGCCCCAGGTCGGGATCTCGGGCGGCACGCCGACACCGAGGAACGACAGCCCCGCCTCGGCCAGGATGGCGTAGGCGAAGATGAACGACACCTGCACGAGGATCGGCGACATCAGGTTCGGCAGGATGTGGCGCCACAGGATGCGCGCAGTGCGCACGCCCAGCGCGCGCGCCGCTTCGACGAACAGCAACTCGCGCACCACGAGCGTGGAGGCCCGCACCACCCGCGCCACGCGCGGCGTGTACACCAGCACCAGCGCGAGCACGGTGTTCATCAGCGAAGGCCCGAGAAGCGCCACCAGCGCGATGGCCAGCAGGATGTCGGGGAAGGACATCATCGCGTCGACCAGGCGCATGAGCGGCGCATCGAGCCGGCGGAAGAACCCGGCCATCAGGCCCAGCACCGTGCCGGCGACGACCGCGCCGAGGGCCGTAAGCGCCGCGATGGCCAGCGAGTAGCGCGCGCCATGCACGATGCGCGCATAGAGGTCGCGGCCCAGTTCGTCGGTGCCGAGCAGGTGCGCGGCGCTCGGCGCCTTCAGGCGGTCGAGCACTGCGGTGTCGTTGGGGTCGATGGAGGCGAACAGCGGCGCGCCGATGGCGAGCACCGCGATCACCAGCAGCACCAGCGCGGAGACCATCACGATGCGGCGGTGCATCAGTTGGCGGAGCATTCGGGGCATCTGCACGGCTCAGACCTTCACGCGCGGATCGACCACCGCATACAGCAGGTCGATCGAGAAATTGATGAGCACGTAGATCGCGGCGATCACGAGCAGCGCACCCTGGATCACCGGGTAGTCGCGCCGCAGCACCGCACTCACCACGAGATTGCCGACACCCGGCAGGCCGAACACCGTCTCGGTGATGACGGCGCCGCCGATCATCAGCGCGACCGTCAGGCC
>Ga0081606_1000920_pt1 | contig 10250 bp, 13 predicted proteins | sample EareggfetidaYelm_FD_71127 | JGI IMG/M metagenome (GOLD analysis project Ga0081606, IMG submission 71127) | Earthworm egg capsule microbial community from the University of Washington, USA - E. fetida Yelm (SPADES assembly) (version 2) | ecosystem: Host-associated > Annelida > Reproductive system...
AAGACCGAAAAGAAACGGGCAGAACTAACTTTACTAGTAATATTAGTAAAAGATTTTCCGCCATATTTAAAAATACCTTCCCAGGAAGTTATCCAAATATTGTCTTTTCTATCTTGTTTGATGGTACGAACGATGCCCTTGGGTGCTTGGGAAATGGATAAGTCTTTGGTCTTAACGGAATTTGGCGTACTCTTCTTTTGTTGCACCTGTAAGGCAAAATTGCTTATTCCTGCAAGCAGAATTATAAGGCCAAACAAAATATTTTTTTTATTTTTCATGTTTATCTGATTGTTTCAGCGAATTTACTTTGATATTTTTCGGCTTGAAGGATTTGAATTGTAAATAAAAATGTAAACTTTGTAAATAAAAACTTGACACGATGCATCATAACCGAATTCTTCTCTCCGGAAAGCGCAAATACCTGTTCGGGTTTATGTTACTCTTATTTATGTCCGCAATCTGCGTGGCTTTCACTACAGAAGATACTGATGAATTTGCTAGTGCCAGAAGGGAAGTTTTGTTTCGTCGAATTGGGCATGAACTCCTTCTGCAATCAGGGGACAGTGTATCAAGAGTTCTTCCGATAAAAAAGCTTGCTGAAAATGAATACCAGATTGCATTTGAGAAAGGCCTGACTTTTCAACCGGATTTTCTGGTGGATACCTTCCGAGGTTTGCTGGCCAAAGACCCTCTCATAAGTGATTATGTTGTTAGTGTGCTTAACTGTGCCAATTCCAGTGTGGCTTATGGATTTAGCCTGTCCAAAAATAAGAAAGAGGATATTGTAGCCTGTATTGGGAGAAAGCAACCCAAAGCCTGTTACATAATCAACATTAAATTGAAACAGACAGGAATTAATACAGTAAAAACTCAATATTTACTGGGCGGTCTGTCGTTTTTAGCAGTTGTTGGATTTATTTTTTTTAGGCGTGTTAAGCCTACGAAAAACCTACCAAATAGTGATCAGGATACTACTACGTTTACTTTGGGTTCGGTGGTGTTCGATGCGATGAACCGGAAACTGCTTCTGAATGAAAAGACAGTAGACCTTACCGGAACAGAAACCCGTGTATTGCTTATTTTCGCATTGTCGCCCAACGAAACCATTGAAAGAACCCGACTGCAAAAAGAGATATGGGAAGATGAAGGTGTGATTGTAGGGCGCAGTCTCGATATGTTTATATCAAAACTTAGGAAAAAGCTGGAATTGGACCCGAACATCAAAATTGTTGTGATCCGCGGAAGAGGATATAAGCTTGAAATTAACAGCTAAGAAAATCCTTCCGTCCAAGAAGTCTGATAAAAAGCGAGTTCATCCAATGGGATTTAGCCGTTTTGAAAAATCACTGTTATAAGCCGTTTTTGATTTTTTTAAAATATATTCAATGTCACTTGCTTGCATAAGTTAATTTAAGTTAATTTGTGTAAAATATAAAATATGAATTCGAACTTTCTCACAGTAGACGATGTTGCTAAAACCCTTCAGGTTACTCGTCAAACGGTTTCAAAATATATTCAGAGAAAGGAGCTGAATGCAATCAAAATAAATAAAAGCTATCGGATTCCCTACATGGAATTTGAAAATTTTCTGGCTTCAAATTCCGTAATCGTTGAACCAGAAAGTTTATATCAAAAGAAAACCAGAAATTGTTTTTTAGATTATTTAGGCAAGTCTAGCGAGTATGATTTATTAACTAGTAAACCTAGTGGCATTTTAAAACCAATCGAAGAGGCTTCTATTGATACTTTTAATAGAATTATTTTTGGAGATAATTACCACGTTTTAAAAAGCCTTATGCCAGACTTTGAAGGTAAGGTTGATTTAATTTATATTGATCCACCCTTTGGGACTGGTCAAAACTTTTCCAATTCAGATAATGATCTTGCTTACTCAGACAAAATTGTGAATAGTGAATTTTTGGAATTTCTGAGAAAGAGGCTTATTTTACTTAGGGAATTGCTTTCAGAAAAAGGAAGTATCTATTTGCATATTGATAAAAAAATTGGGCACTATGTAAAAATTATTATGGATGAAGTTTTTGGATATGAAAACTTCATAAATGATATTACGAGGATTAAGTGCAATCCCAAAAATTTTGCTCGAAACGCCTATGGAAATTACTCCGATATGATTTTGTTTTATGCAAAAAACAGAGATCAGAATATATGGAATGAAATTAAAGAGCCCATTTCTAAAACCGAAGAACAAGAAATGTTTCCAAAAGTTCACCCTAAATATGGCAGATACACAACAAATCCAATTCACGCTCCTGGGATAACAATCGATGGTGATACAGGTAAGGAATGGAAAGGTTTATTGCCGCCAAAAGGTAGACATTGGAGGTATAGCAGAGAGGAACTTACCAGATTAGATAATCTAGGATTAATAGAATGGTCAGAAAATGGAAATCCTAGGAAAATGGTATTTGCAAGTGAGCATAAAGGAAAGAAAGTTCAGGATATGTGGCAATTTAAAGATAAGGGGCTTTCCTATGTTGACTATCCGACACAAAAGAATCACGATCTTTTAAAACGTATTATTTTAAATTCTTCCAATGAAGATTCTATTGTTTTAGACTGCTTTGCCGGTTCTGGAAGCACTTTATATGTAGCCAATCAATTAAAAAGAAATTGGATTGGTGTCGATAATTCTACGCATTCTTTTGACGTCATTAAAAAAGTATTTAAAAAAGAGACTATTAAATGCAATTATTTTGAGTTTGTTCCCCTTTATTAACTACAAAAATTGTTGCAAGTATTCTTCAAGAAGCAGCGAGCTAAGAATATCATATTCGGATTCCTGAATATTTACAACTACTTTATCATTAATCATTCTATGATTGGTATTATAAGTTGACCACGGGTATCCGTCCACAATTCCAATTCTACGGATTGCCCCTCGCTGATCTTTGCAAAAATTTACAACCTCTTTAACCTGTTTTTCCTGGTTTCCGCCGGACTGCCCAATCCACTTGGCTTCTCCTATTATGATTTGATTATTCACTTTAGCAATCAGATCCGGCCTTTTGTCAAGATTCTGATGTAAAATAGTATTGATGTAAATACGTCCAATTTCTTCACTGACATCTAAAATACAAATGCCCTGAGTTGATGCTTCAAATGCTTCCTGATGCAATAAGTTGAATCGGCGCCTTAACCAACCTGTAAACATTGGCCCCATTTGCGTGTTTAATTTTGGTGCCGCTTCAAGTCTTAAAACAGTTTCTTCTGCAGACATAGCATATAATGTTTCAGCAATTCTATGGATTTGTCTCGGGTTTGCCAATGCGCAATTTTCTATATTTTTTATCAGAAACCAAATCGGCTCGTCATAAGGAAATTTGGTCAGTCCTCTCAATAAATTGATTAAATCTTCGGTTCTTCTACTGCTATGCGCCGCAATAATATTTCGACGTACCGACGCATCTAATCTTTCAGGAACTGCTATCTGAAATGGATATACTTCTAAAATCTGATCTAAATAATTTGTATTCTGAAAAAGCTCAAGACTTTTTCTGATCCATTGGTTTAAAAATTCTGGATTGTTCTCTATATTTATACTTCTCGCCATCTTTTTATATAAAGCTGCAATATAGAAAATTCCGGTAAGTATTTCTGCTGATACAAAATAGATTATAACGTTCCGCGACTTGGTCAAGTGTCGCTAGCTTTATAGTCAGTTGTAAAAACCTGCAATTTTCTTTGTAAGTTCTATCGCAGTAAATCGTTTTCGGAGCTTATCAAGCAGTAAATTAGTATCAATCCGATAGTCCTTATTATCCTGTTCTCAGCAACCTTTATTTTTGCTAAAGTCACGTTTAAAAAGGATCTTATTGTTTTGCTCAATATAGTCGCCCGATAGAATCAAATAGGGGTGATTAGGCGAATACCCTGCACTGCGGCTTCTTACCATTATTTTGTCGTTTACTTTCAGGTCTTTTAACTTCTGAAAATCCTTTGGGATGAATTGCATCATGTATTCTTCGCCATCAATACGGACTACAAGCCATTTTGGCCCTGATGATTTCTCGCCGGCACGCTGAAAAGTAACTGAGGTAACCACGGCCTCCATAGTGGTGAAAGCCTTTATCTGCTTACTTATTTTATCATGACTGGAATGCACTTTTTTACCTTCAGGAGAAACTTCCCATTCCTTGTACTTTATGCCGTCAGCAGAAGCTTCCCATTTTTTCTTTTCGTTCAGGTCGGCTTTCCTATCAGCAATGCACAATGTCTTAGTTTGATTTTTAGTTTCACGATTAGCACCCAAGCCGAAGGTGAACTGACCGAAGGTAAATACTAGTCCGCTTACCACAACCAGCGATAAGATCAGCACATAGATGGTTTTTTTCATATGTTTCATGTCTTTTAAATTGATTAAGCGAATCTAGTTTAATATTTTAGGAATGAGTGATTTAGATTGTAAATAGAAATGTAAATTTTGTAAATAAATCCTAAATAATATCTACCGGAACAGTTCCTGAATTTATACGATAGGCTGAATACGTACGTAAATTGGGCTTTAATGCTGAACCACTGGACATAACTTCTTTAGTGGCTGGTTTTTAATCTATACTTGAATACTGCATTTTTTTAACTGCTTCTTTTTCCTTTACAATTTCCGATAAACTTTTAAGCAATTCTAGAAATGGTTTTGCGTTGTCTTTTTTATATAGAGTTACATTTCTTGTATCATATGAAACTGTTTTCAATTTTCCATTTTGGTGAACAGCGATCTTCAACGGATACTCTCCGACATGAACTGGAATCTCTTTAGAGTTATTTTCAAAGCTTTCTGGAAACGAATCAAACTGAAAATCATGTATAAGTTTGTATGCTTTTAATTTTTCTAATTCCGTTAATTTAACTTTTACCGAATCGATGCTTTTCTCATTCTGTCTATGAAAAGTATTCTTTCTGCTACTAAAATATTCCTTTCCCCAATCAAGATTAAAATAAAAATCTGAAGGCATCTTTATCTGTTGAATTCCTATTGGTTGAACAAGATATACTTATAAATGTTATTATAAAAAGCAATGGGATTTTCTTCATGTTATTTTCTGATCAAAAGTTTTGGAAAACTTCCCTCTAACGTTCCGGTGCTTGAAGTAGGGTGTGCATGAATGTTTTATTTCTGTGTAAATACATAATAATAGCTACTGTGAGAAACCACTCTTAGCAGTAGTATTTATAAATTATCAAATATTGAACTTACAAAATTCCATATTGTTACCTTTTTTTTGCTATTTCCTTTAGGTGCTTTTTTGTTTGGGTCTTGCAACCAAAAATCACAAACAATGCAAATTATTTCATCTTTATACGTTGCTTTTCCATACCATAAGCCATCTGAAGCAGCAATATCATCTTCTCTTCCAGACTTTCCAAATGTTTCAGTCCATTCAACATTGTTGATTAACCATTTGTTACTTCCGCAGCGTGGGCAGCATACAGCATTTTTAGTAGTATCAACTTTCTTAGTTGTAAGCTTATCAATAGTTTGGGGATGTAGCTTACGAGAATCTATGTATTTTTTAATTTCATGCTGAGTTTCAAACATATATGTGCTAAGTTTGAATTTAGCAAAATAGGCTAATTCATGGTCAGATAGCGTGTCTAAAAATTCTATAGTTCTACTCATTATTTACATGTTTCTAAAGAGTTGAGGCTTACTATTGCTGTTAAACGTTCTGCGGCTTTGCTGAGTTTTGGTTGCGTGAACGATTTATTTCTAGGCTAAGATAGGATTTTGTACCTGAAAATCTATATTGTCTTAGTACATACCAACTATTGTTTATTGACTGGCTGTTATTTTAACTTTACAAATATACCTGAGCTAATAATTTTTTGAGGATTTTGGGAATAAGTTTGTTTAAAGATTAGTGTGTCTTTATTCTTTTTCGAAATTTCAAATAGTGTATTTCCTAAATATTCTACGTCAATATCCGGGGTGTTTTTCTTGGGTACAAATATTTTATCGTCTATCACTAATAGCTGTTTTTTATCATCTACTTCAAATATTTTGAAATTTCCTTTTCCCAAGCTTCCGTTTCCTATTTTGATTGTATATGATTTATCGTCAAAGTTTAATGTGTAATCTCTGTCAGTTTTATGACTGATTTTCGGGTTGTAAAATAGCTCATATTTTCCAGAAATTTCAATTGGAGCGTTTCCTGAAAATAGTACAATTAGTAAAATATATAGAATTGCTTTCATATTTTATAAAGATGTTGGTTTATTCTCGTTTCCATTTAATGTTTCTATCATCAACAAACGCAATAACTCCAAGTTTAGTATTAAATGTGAAATTCTTAATTCCTTTTTCGACATTCATTCCTGAATAGTCAGCTTTAGCACCGCTGAAAAAATAAGTACTATCATTTACCTTCTCAAGATAGTTTCGCTTTTGGCCAAAAAATGTTCCAATAAATGTTATTTCAAGATGGGAGTGAGATGATGATTTGGCGAAATTTGCAAAGTGATGCGTATACCGTTTATTTCCATCACCCATCAGTGCAAATTTATGATAGCTGCCATCGGTCAAATTGTAATGTACGGTCAAATATTTTGTATCGTAATATCCGCGTTCATAACTTCTAACAGACTCACTATCAATTTCCGTTGAATTAAAAGTGATCGTGTCTTTTTCGCCTTTTTCTGAAGTGTAGATGACAGTTTTAGTCTTCGAAAACGGTTTAAACCATATCAATTCTTCTTCACTAAAATCTTCAACCTCATAATTGCGAAAACAACTTGTCAATCCAAGTAACAGTATGATAAATAGTAATGATCTCATTTTTAGTATTTTATAAAAGATAGTGCTTTTTGCAGTAGCAGATAGCTTTATTGTTTTATGATTTTAGCAATATGCTTTTTCTCTTCATTTTTGAATTCTACAACCACAATGCAAATGCCTTTTGAAAGTTTAGAAGTATTTATGTTTTTTTCATTTGCTTTGATGATTATTTTTCCATCAGTTCCAAAAATTGACACCGTATTAACTTCGTTTTCTGTAATTATGTTTAGCGTTTCATTTATCGGATTTGCGATTTTCAAGGAGGTATTTTCGAAATCGCTTATTGATAAATTTTGGTCAACATATCTCATTAAATATAATTTTTTTGTTGCACCATTTTTGTATTCTCCGGACACCAGGATTTTACCATCAGTTTGTACATGGATACTTTCGCAAACTTCCTGAACAGCATTTGTGTTTTCTATTTTGTAACCATTTCCGTTGAAGTTGGTATCTAAAGTTCCATTTTCATTATACTTTAACATGATTAAGTTATCTAAAGCATTAGAAACTACTGTAGTACCTCCAAAATAATATTTGTTGTTAACCAAAATAGTTGGAACGATTAAAGTCTGAAAATTATTGAAGTTTACATATCCATTTGTACCAAAACCGGTATCTAATAATCCATTATTATTTAATCTGAAAGCATCAAATTGAAATGCTGGAGTGGTATTGAAGTTGGGTCTTTCAACCAAAAATCTTCCCAAATTGTCCTGCTCAATATATTTACTTTCAAAATCAGTATAAGGTAAGCTAACTACCATAGTGCCATTAGTTCCAAACGTATTATCATTTGTACCGTTTAAGTTAAATTTTTCTATGGTGTAATTATTTGATGTAAAATTGAACCCGATTATTTTAGTATCACTGCTAATGAAAATCTCTTTGGAAATTAAATTTGAAACTAAACTATTTACGCCAAAAGTAGTGTCTGATGTTCCATCGGAAACTATTTTTTTTAGAAAAGCATTTGAGTTTTGAATGTATCTAACAATAATACTTCCATCTGCTTGTAAAAGCAGGTTGTTATTAGAAAAACTGATATCACTTTCTGACGGATAAGTATTTGCTGGCAATTCAACAACGCCATTCACGCCAAAGGTGTTATCAAGAATCCCATTTTCTGTGTATCGTATTATTTTAGCAGGACTAAATCCGCCATAAATTAAAATAGAATTGTCACTTTGAATTTTAGTAGAAATTTCATAATCACCTTGAATGTTCGGCAATATAAATCCGTTTATTCCAAAATTGGTGTCAATTGTTCCATTTGAATTTATTCTTGTAACAAAAACTTCATTGTCGTTACTTCCGTTAATTTTAGTGCTGACAAAAATAATTTTTCCATTTGTAAGTAATAGGCTTTTTGAAATGTCATTTCCAGAACTCTCAAATGGCATTTCTGTAATTCCATTTATTCCGAATGAATTGTCAATGATAACTTGAGAATATGATAATGCTGAAATTAAGATAGTAATGCAGATGTAAATTTTTTTCATAGGTTGTTTTTAATTCAAATTTATGTAATGTTCGGAGGGTTTGGAGGGTAAGGAATGCAGTAAATGGATTATTTTCGGTTAAAGATAGAATTTTTCTGTGAAGCAGAAACTTGTGGTTAAAACTAAACGAATTATTGCGCCAAACCGCTGTTAGTAGCTGGCTTTTGTATTTAACTTGTCAATAGGATTTAAGTAAAACATTTTTTTCCAACCTTGGTGATCCTTGTCAATTCTCCATACATAGGGAATTAAGGTTGAAATCGAATAATGCAAATGTGGCGTTTTACCTTTTGCATTTCCTGAATCCCCAACAGTTCCGAGATTATCGTTGTGTCCTACAAATGAAAAGGTTGATGTATTTATTTCGTCTAAATGTGCATAATAGTGTATTCTCCACTTAGGACCCATTACCACTACAACATTTCCACCTCTGCTAATTTCTCCACAATACAGTACGATTCCTTTTGTTGAAGAAGTAATTGGTGTTCCCACTTTCGCAAATATATCAACGCCTTTATGTGTTCCGGATTTTCCCCAAGGATAATACCAAAAAGATTCCTGATTGTAACTGTTTCTATTTGCTCCTGTAACGGGCATTGTAAACGTCTCTGGTATCATTAAACCAATAATGGTAATTATCAGTATTGAAAATAGTATTTTCTTCTTTACAGAAATTTTATTCATGTTATGTGGGTTTCTAAAATTTGCTGCAAACGTTCCTGGTTTTGCGTTAGTAGCTATGCCAGCGAACCGATTAATTTCTGTTTTCGTAAAGAAAGAATATCAAGTTGAAAGTAGGTAAACCATCTATTTCGCCAAACTGCTGTTGTGCGTAGTGCTTTAGTTACAGCAAGTATTTAGATTAAACAATTCTGTTACCTCAGTTGCTGTTACTATTCTGTCATAAATTATTATATCATCAATTGAACCATTGTATAATCTTCCAATGAATAAATCTCCTTGATTTAAACTTGGGCAACTAGTTCCATTAATTCCACTTCCGTTTGGTATTAATACTCCGTTTACAAATATTTGGTTATTACTATTATTTGATGTTATTACTATATGCTCCCAATTGGCATTTTCAACTCCATAGTGCATTACTCTTCCATTTGTTACGTCATAAGATACAACGTTATTCACATAACCAACAGACCATTCACCAAAAGAAGAGTTGCAATAGTGTTGATTATCTCTACTAATAAAAGCACCATATGAACCAAGTAAATCATTGGATTTATACCAGAACGAAATAGAGAAATTGTTTGTAGGCAAATTGTCCAAAAACGTTGGATTTGTATATTTTAAAAATTCATTATTTGCGTTATTAAATTGATAAGCGCAATTTGGATTTCCATCACGATCAATTCCCGAACTAGCTGTAGTTGAATTGGTCAAATTATAATTATTGCCAGATGAATCATTCAGCGAACCATTCCCAAAAGAATAAAATGCAATTACGCCATTTTGTAAATGGGTTGGTAAACAATTTAAATTTCGAGTAGCCGTTTCTGGTTCTGATTTCTCGCAACCAATTACTATTAAAAGTAGTAATGCAATTACGATTTGATTTGTTTTTTTCATTTTTAGATACTACATAAGTGTTTTAATACCTTCATTTTTAGTTTTTTTCTCGAATTAAGCACGACGTTACGCGGCTTGGCACATTAGTGGCAAGTTAAAGAAAAATGTAATAAGAAATTGTAAAGCTCAGAGTATTTTCCAAGAAAGCCAAAACTAGCTATTACGCCAAGCAGCTGTTGTGCGTAGTGCTATAATAATGAAGCTTTTTCTATCCTTATAGTAATATTATTCGGCCAAGGTGTAATGTGTTCAGCATAAGCTATATAAACTTCATCATTTATAACTGTAATTCCTCGAATGGATATATTATTTAAATTCAACGAGGTGTTTAAGGAAGTAAAATCGTTTGTTGCAGGATTATATAACCCTAT
>Ga0081606_1000921_pt1 | contig 10229 bp, 8 predicted proteins | sample EareggfetidaYelm_FD_71127 | JGI IMG/M metagenome (GOLD analysis project Ga0081606, IMG submission 71127) | Earthworm egg capsule microbial community from the University of Washington, USA - E. fetida Yelm (SPADES assembly) (version 2) | ecosystem: Host-associated > Annelida > Reproductive system...
CGCAATTCCCGATTTCATTGTTGGGAATCCTAGTTACGAATTCGGCATCAATACCATAATTCGCCAGAGAAACCGCAACGTTGAATTCGCCACCTCCATAGGTAGTGGTAAGCGCTTTGACCTGTTCGAACCTCAAATGGTTTTCAGTCGAAAGGCGCAACATTATTTCTCCAAATGTGACTACTTTATTCATTTGTAGTGTATTATTTTATAAAATCTTCCCGCATCGGGCTAAAAACATCAACCAGCATTCCTTCTTCGAGACAGACTACGCCGTGCATTATATCGGACGGAATGTAGAACGAATCTCCTTTTTCCAATATGGTCGTTTCGGCGCCAATGGTTACTTCAAATTTTCCTTCAGAAATGTGGGTTACCTGCGAATGCGGATGATTGTGCAAAGCTCCAATCCCACCTTTTTCAAAACGCACGTTGACCATCATTACTTTGTCATCAAAACCTACAATCTGGCGCTGGATCTTATCGTCTACCGATTCCCATTCTGCTTTTAAATATTTGAAGAAAACGTCGCTTGGCATCATAATAATTTAGAATTTGAAATATTCTTTTGCATTGTTGTAACTGATATCCGAAACCATTTTCCCGATCCATTCCATATCGTTTGGCAGTTCGCCTCTTTTGATTTCATCTCCTAAAAGATTGCACAAAATCCTTCTGAAATATTCATGTCTTGGGAACGATAAAAAGCTTCTGGAATCCGTAAGCATCCCAACGAAACAGCTGATCAATCCCATATTGGAAAGCGCGTTCAGTTGCTTGGTCATTCCGTCTTTCTGGTCTAAAAACCACCAGCCCGAACCGAACTGTACTTTTCCTTTGACGCTTCCGTCGTTAAAATTCCCAATCATCGTTGCCATTACTTCATTGTCTGCCGGATTCAGGTTATAGATAATCGTTTTGGTCAATTTGTCTTTCGAATCCAAGGCATTTAAAAAAGCGGATAATTTTTGTGCCTGCGAAAAATCACCAATTGAATCCCAACCTGTGTCCGGGCCTAAAATCCTATGCATCCTGGCGTTGTTGTTTCTTAAAGCTCCTAAGTGGAACTGCTGTACCCAGCCAAATTCATGATAGGTTTCAGATAAAAACAGTAAGATCGCGCTCTGGAATTTCAAGGCTTCCTCATTGCTCAACTCGTTATTTTCCCTTTTCCTTTTGAAAATGGTATTGATTTCATTTTCTGTGAATTTTTCAAAATAGATCTGGTCCAAGCCATGGTCGCACAATTGACAGCCATTTTGGTTAAAATATTCGATTCTGTTTCTCAGGGCTGAACACAAATCTGCATACGAATTAATTGCAACTCCGGCCACTTCGCCCAGAGTATCGATGTAAGCATTGTATCCGTCATTAGAAATCAGTATTGCCTTATCCGGACGGAACGCCGTGCTCACTTTTACGCCAAAATTACTTTTAGCTAATTGTTGGTGGTATTCTAAATTGTCAATTGGATCTTCTGTAGTACAAACGAGTTCCGCATTTACTTTTTTAAGCAAATTTTGCGTACTGTATGCTGCAGAATTTACTTTGGCCGATGCTTGTTCGTAAATTGATTCCGCTGATTTTTCATTTAACAGATCGTAGATGTCGAAATAACGTGCCAATTCCAAATGCGTCCAGTGGTACAACGGATTTCTCATCGTGTACGGAACTGTTTTTCCCCATTGCAGGAATTTGTCCTTATCCGGGGCATTTCCGGTAATGAACTGCTCGTTTACACCCAATGTCCTCATCGCACGCCATTTGTAGTGATCGCCGTTGATCCAGACTTTGGTAATGTTGTCAAAAATTGTATTCTCTGCTATATGTTGTGGCGACAAGTGATTGTGATAGTCAATAATAGGCTGGTTTTTGGAATAATTGTGATACAATTCCTCAGCGTATTTATTTTCTAATAAAAAATTGTCGTTTATGAATGTTGTGCTCATTATAAATCTGTAAATATTAATTCTCGTTTGAAGGCTTTCCGATGGTGGCCAGGATTCCGCCATCCACATAGATAATCTGTCCGTTCACAAAATCGCTTGCTTTTGATGCCAGAAAAACAGTAGTTCCTGCCAAATCTTCAGGATTTCCCCAACGTGCTGCCGGAGTCCTGTTGATGATGAATTCGTTAAACGGATGCCCGTCTACGCGGATTGGTTCTGTTTGTGCAGTAGCAAAATAGCCCGGCCCGATTCCGTTAACCTGAATATTGTGTTTGGCCCATTCGGTTGCCAGATTTTTGGTCAGCATTTTAAGTCCGCCTTTAGCAGCAGCATAAGCTGAAACGGTATTTCTTCCCAATTCGCTCATCATCGAGCAGATGTTTATGATTTTACCTTCTTGGCGTTCGATCATTTGTTTTGCCACCAATTGCGACATGATGAACGGCCCAACCAGATCGATATCGATTACCTGCCTGAAATCGGAAACAGCCATTGAAATTGCTGGTTCTCTTTTGATGATTCCGGCGTTATTGATTAGGATGTGGATGTCACCAAGTTCTTTGGTAATCAGGTCAACATTTTCGGCAGCGGCATTTTCATCCGTGACATCGAACAAATAACCCGAAGCTTTATAGCCTTTACCAGTGTAATGATCTAAGGCGTCCTTCATTTTTGAAGGCGTTGTTCCTGTAATCACCAATTCAGCTCCGGCACTCGCAAGCCCTTCGGCCATTGCCATTCCCAGACCGTGAGTTCCTCCGGTTATAAGTGCGCGTTTTCCTTTTAAGTTGAATAAATCCATGGTGTTATTTTAATTCGTTTGGAGCTACAATATCCATGTCGCCGTAATCTAGATTCTCGCCTGCCATCCCCCAGATAAAGGAATAGTTGGAAGTTCCTGCACCTGAATGGATCGACCATTCGGGAGATAAAACCGCCTGGTTATTCTGCATAAAAATATGTCTTGTGTTTTGCGGTTCGCCCATAAAATGACAGATGGTCTGCGGTGCTTCCAAATCAAAATAGAAATAGGCTTCCATTCTTCTGTTGTGGGTATGGGCCGGCATGGTATTCCAGATATTGCCTTCCAAAAGTTCGGTTAAACCCATTTGCAGCTGGCATGTTGGGACTACGCTGTTTACGATCAGCTTGTTTATGATTCTTTTGTTAGCAAATTTTTCTTCTCCCAAATGAACGATTTCAGCATTTTCTTTGGTTACTTTTTTATTTGGGAAATGAGCATGAGCCGGAGCCGAATTGATATAAAACAAAGCCGGCTGTGTCTCTAAACTAGAAAATACTACATCCTTTGCCCCCATTCCAACATATAGTGCCTCTTTTTTGTTTAATTCGTAAACTTGGCCATCAACGGTAACGGTTCCTTTTCCGCCTACGTTTATAATTCCCAATTCTCTTCGATCAAGAAAATTTTCTGATTTTAAGTACGGAATGGTTTCCAGCTTTAATTCTTTTCCTACTGGCATGATGCCGCCGACAATGTATCTGTCGTACATGGAATAAGTCAGCTGGATCTGGTTTTCAACAAAGAGCGTTTCAATTAGAAATTGCTCTCTTAATTCGTTTGTATTATATTTAGCTGCATCCTTAGGATTTGATGCATATCTGAATTCAAAATTTGTCATTGTCTATTATTTATGTAATCGATTACACAAAGATAACTTTATTTTAATCTTTAAACTAGAATTTTATAAATCTGTTATGGGTCTGTATTTTGGAACTAATAATTTCATTACGCTCCAGCCGATTAAATAACAAACTGAGCAAATAGAAAAGATAATCATATATCCTGAATTAATTCCATTAACTACAACATCGCCAGATTTTGCCGCAAGCGTTAATAGTTGTTCGAGATTTTCAACTCCTTTTTCTTTCAATAAAACCTTAGCTGTATCTGCATTTACAAGCTGAGGATATTTTTCCAGCAAAGGCACCCCGTTAATTGAACTCCAGTTTTTCTGAGTAAAATCAAACAATATTCCAGATCCTTTATTGATTAATGTTGAGCCTAATCCTCCTGCTAATCCGCCAATTCCTGTAATGGTTGCAATTGCTTTTTTGGGAAACATATCGCCTACAGTAGTAAAAATGTTAGCCGACCAGGACTGATGTGCAGCCAACGCTATTCCTATTAAAATTACGGGAACCCAATAACTTATGTAACCTAAAGGCTGAGCCAATAATGCCAGCAATGGGAAAAATGCAAAAATCAACATCGCTTTCATTCTTCCCTCATACGGATTCATTCCTTTCTTTTCAACGAAATAGGTTGGAAGCCAGCCTCCAACTATAGAAAGCAATGTTATAAGATACAAAACAAATAGCGGCCCTGCAGCCTGGGTAGAATCCATACCATATACCGAACTTAAATAAGCAGGTGTACAGAATAAGAAGAACCACCAAACGCCATCGGTCATGAATTTGCCAAAAACAAAAGCCCAGGTCTGTTTGTATTTAAAACAATCGGCAAAAGAAATTTTAGCTGTCGTTTCTGCCACATAGCCTTCTATTTTGCTATCAGCAATCAAATCCTGCTGAATATATTCCAACTCGGCAGCATTCACTCTGGGATGCCTTTCTGGCTTATCATAGATAAACATCCAAAATCCCATCCAGACAAAACCTAAAGCACCGATAATGATAAAGGCCATTTCCCACCCGTAAGCCTCGGCAATAAAAGGAATAGATATTGGCGCAATCAGTGCACCAACGGTTGCCCCGGCATTAAAAATACTTGTAGAAAAGGCCCTATCTTTTTTAGGAAAGTACTCCGCTGTAGTCTTGATTGCGGCCGGAAAATTTCCTGCTTCACCTAATGCAAGTATTAAACGCGCAAAAATAAATACGTTAACGCTCACTGAAATTACCATTGCTGTATTATCAACAGTATGGATTGCATTTTTTGCACCTTCAAAACCTACAAACCAATCTCCCGTTATATAACCCGCAGTGGCTATACCACAAAACGCATGCAAACACGCACCTACAGACCAAACTCCAATTGCCCAAAGAAATCCTTTTTTGGTATCCATAACATCCACGAACCTTCCGGCAAGAAGCAGGGATATTGCATAGAATATTGAAAATAATGCCGTAATATTACCATAATCAGTATTAGTCCAATGGAATTCAGGAGCAATAAAATCTTTCCATGTTAAAGAAAGCACTTGACGGTCTAAATAGTTGATTGTGGTTGCAAAAAATAATAAGGAACAGATAGTCCATCTATATTTTCCAATCGCAGTGTTCGTTTGTTTCATTCAAGTTTATATTTTTGTTAAAACTATCGATTGAATTTAATCTGGTTTCAAATTAATGTAATCGATTGCACAAATATATTTTTATTATACATATAACGCAAACATTTTAATAATAATTTTAAAATTATATTTAAAAAAAACACATTCTCTAAAAAAACCGAATCTATTTTAAATATTTACAAAATTTACTACAATGATAATCAAGTCTAAATTTACAACTATTTCATATTCATTGCTATCGTTTTTTTTCACTATCGCAAGTTTGTATTCGCAGCAAAAAACGTTTCCCTTATGGCCGGATAAAATTCCGGGAGAATTAAAAAATGGAGATTATCAGGAAAAAGCTACCTACAAAGATTCCGTCTTATTGAATACCAGTCAGGTAACAATCCCGACTTTAACGATTTACCAACCAATAAACGCAAACGGAACTTCAGTTATAATTTGTCCCGGAGGCGGTTACGGACATCTGGCAATGGAAAAAGAAGGCAAAAAAGTAGCAGAATGGCTCAATTCTTTTGGGATAACGGCTTTCGTTTTAAAATACAGATTGCCAAGCGACAAAATCATGATCGACAAAAGCATTGGCCCGTTGCAGGATGTTCAAGAAGCAATTCGAACAGTTAGAAGAAAAGCATCCGACTGGAAATTAGACAAAAATAAAATTGGAATACTAGGATTTTCCGCAGGAGGACATTTGGCCGCAACCGCATCGACCCATTTTAAAGAAAAAGTTTACGCTAATGACTCAATGAGTGCGCGTCCCGATTTTTCGCTGCTGATATATCCGGTAATCTCGATGAAGAATGAAATTACCCACAAAGGCTCACAGCAAAATTTGCTTGGAAATAATCCGTCAGAAGAATCAACAAATCGATTTTCGAATGAGCTCACTGTAACTTCCGAAACGCCTCCTGCCTTCATTATACACACTACAGACGACAAAACCGTTGTGGTGGAAAACAGCATAAATTATTACTTAGCTTTAAAAAAGCTTTTCATTCCCACAGAACTTCACCTCTACGAAAAAGGCGGCCACGGATTTGGTTTGGGAGTCAAAAACACCAGTCAGTTCTGGACTTCAGACTGCATTCAATGGCTAAAAGACCACAAGTTTTTATAGGAATTCCAGAACACGCTCTAAGGCCATTCCCCTCGAACCTTTGATTAGCAATGTCCGATTGTCTAATTTTACAGAAGACAGATATTGAGTGAAATCTTCAAAATTATTATAGAAATTGAAATTGTCTTTTTGAATCTTATTGGCAAAAAAGTCTTTACCGATAAAATGGGTTTGTACAGAAGTTTTACTGAAAAGGAAATCAACAATGGCTTTATGTTCTGCCAGACTTTCTTGACCTAATTCATACATATCGCCAATAATAATGCATTTATTAGGCTTGTCCAATTGAAGGAAATTCTCCAAAGCCACCATCATGCTGCTCGGATTGGCATTGTAGGCATCTAAGATAATTTCATTGGAACCTTTGGTCAGAAGCTGAGAGCGATTGTTCTCAGGAATATAACTTTCTACAGCGGCTTTTATATCATCATTTACAACTTCAAAATGATTTCCTATGGCAATTGCTGCATTTATATTATTGGCATTGTACAATCCAATCAAATGCGAATTGATTTTGACACCCAAAGCGGCAATCTTTACAAACGGATTTGCTGTAACATCGTCAATAAACACATTTACATTTTTATCCTTTTGGCTGAATGTTATTCTGTGGAACTGTTCGGTTTTCTGCTTTTGGATTTCATCATCAAGATTCACAAATACCGATTTTTCATGGAATTTCAGATAAGCGTACATTTCGCTTTTGCCTTTTATTACGCCTTCCACTCCCCCAAAACCTTCAAGATGTGCTTTCCCGAAGTTGGTAATGTATCCATAATCCGGCTGGGCAATGTCGCATAAAAATTCGATTTCCTTTTGATGATTGGCTCCCATTTCAACAATGCCGATTTGGGTTTCTGCGGTAAACGAAAGCAGAGTCAGCGGAACACCAATATGGTTATTTAGATTCCCAATAGTCGCTTTGACAACATACTTTTTGGAAAGCACCACATTGATCAATTCTTTCGTAGTGGTTTTCCCGTTGCTTCCGGTTAGTGCAATAATCGGAAGACGCAGAAACTGCCTGTGGAATTTTGCCAGCTCCTGAAGTGCCTGTAAACTATTCTCCACCAAAATCGTCCTGTCATCGATAAAATAATCGGCATTGTCTATTATAACATAACTGGCTCCTTTTTCTAAAGCCTCTTTGGCAAAAGTATTCGCATCGAACCGATCTCCTTTAATGGCTACAAAAAAAGCATTGGGCTCCATTTTTCCGGCATCAATTGAAATGCTACTGCACTTTAAAAATAAATCGTGGATATTCTGAATGCTCATCTGGAAAAATAATTACAATAAAAAAAGCCCTTAAAATTAGGGCTTTTTTGTTATTTATCATAAAACTAAAAATTAGTTTCTTGCTCTTTTCTTTTTGTCGGCTTTCGGTCCAACTCTAGACATGGCACATCGGAATCCGATGAAATCTGTTGCGATATCCTGTGGGAAGTATCTTCTTTGCGCCGGGTCTAGCCAATACGCTCTGTCTCTCCAGGAACCTCCTTTGTAAACTCTTACGTCATCGTTTACCAAAGTTGTTCTTTTGTTAGACTTGTCATATTTTTTAACCATATTACCTAAACTGTCTGTAGAAACATTGTGTTTAGGAGAATCGTACATTCTTTGGTCATCTCTTAATTTTCCTTTTTCGTCGCCTTCTTCTGAAGCACCAAATTTGAAATATCTTGTTGACTGCTTGTCACCATCTCTGTAGTTTCTGTTATCAGACTGGCTGAAGTTTTGTCTTAAATACGTTTCATTTTCATCAACAGGAACCTGAGCGATTTGACCTGGCAAGTTTCTTGAAACAATTTTACCGTTTGATAAGGTATCGAATTTCTGAGTTTCAGCAGTTACTAATTCTACTTTACCGTCTTCTCCGATTTTATCTTTCATGTAAACGTTACCTCTGTAGTAGTTGAAGTCATTAGCCTCATCATCAACGATTGGTCTGTATACGTCGGCAACCCATTCCGCAACGTTACCTGCCATATCGTACAAACCGAAGTCATTTGGAGGATACGATTTAACTTTGTTGGTAATATCAGCACCGTCATCAGACCATCCTGCGATTCCGCCGTAATCTCCTTTTCCTTGTTTGAAGTTAGCCAATTGATCACCTCTAACCTGTCTTTTTCCTGAACGCGTGTAACTTCCAGACCAAGGATATTTCTTTTGTCCTTTGTATTGATTGTATTCTCTTTGACCTACATCAGCAGCAGCAGCATATTCCCACTCCGCTTCAGTTGGCAATCTGTATTCTGGCAAAATGATACCTGATGTTCTTTGGGCATAAACATTTTTGGCACTGTTACCAGCTGTATTGTTAGCTCCGGCTTTACTTGGCTTAACAGCTCCTCTTCCGGCTCCTCTTTTCAAAACTAATTTATCATCACCACCTTTAGCAGTTGATGGAGAAGCAAGGTAAGCATCTGTACTGAATACTTTATCAGCGGTCATCTCAGTAACTTTACCGTCTTTTTTCAGGTAACGTTGTTGCTCAAGTATATTTTCGTTTACACGATCCGTTCTCCAGATGGCAAACTCAGTTGCCTGAATCCAGTTAACCCCAACCACAGGATACTCAGCATAAGCCGGGTGTCTCAAGTAATTTTCGGTCATCGTTTCGTTATAACCTAATCGATTTCTCCATACCAATGTATCTGGAGATGCTCCTTCATAAATATTTTTATAGTTGTCCTGATCTGGTGGATAAACTGTTTTTAACCAGCTTAGGTATTCCATATACATCATGTTGGTAACCTCAGTTTCATCCATATAGAAAGACATAACGTGCTGTTGGTTTGGAGTATTATTCCAATCGTGCATCACGTCATCCTGAACTTTACCCATGGTAAATGTACCACCTTCAACCATTACCAAACCTGGTCCTGTTGCCTGTTTTTTAAATTTGGAAGCATATTGAAAACCTCCTTTTTTATCATTGATCTTCCATCCGGTAGCCTTTGAGCCACCTTTGGAGTCGCCTTTTTTGCTACAGCTGGCAAAACCAACTATCATTACCAATGACAGTAATAATCTAACAGTAATAATTTTGTTTACTTTCATATTCATAAGTAGGTATAAATTTCGAGGCGCAATATAGGTATTTACCATTAAATTGCAACAACTTTTTTAAATTAATACTAAATTCGCACTCTCTAGCGGATTTCATATATAACGCGAAAATACTATTTTTATTGTATTTCGTCGAAAAAAATATTTTTTTTTACTTTACATACTATTTTTAAAGAAAATCCGTTTACAGTAATACTATGAAAAAGATTTTTACGATTTGCATCCTGATTACGAATGTCTTCTTTGCTGTCTGTCAGGAGCAAGGGAATGTTTCGTTGAAATGGACTGAAAAAAAACCATATTCTTTCGGCAAATATTCCTATATCCTTCCGCAATTCAATACCGAAAACTATCAGTTTGACACTAATTCAAAAACACTGAATTTTTCCTTAAACATAAAACTTAACGCAACCTATAACGAGAATGCAATTCAAATAACCAATGTGCTATTTGAGCCTGTCCCGGAAAGTGAACTTGGCGAGCTTTCCTTAAAAAACATTCCCTCTGCATTTAAATACTCTTTCAAAAGCAGCATGGCGCGTGACTTATATTATGGGGTACTCGTAATCACTCCTATTATTAAGGAAGGAAGTTCCTATAAAAGACTAGTTTCTTTCAGCTATTCGATTTTACAAAATGCAACAAGAGGCCAACAGCCGTCTAATGTGGTTAATTCTATTGAAAATTCTGTTTTAAGTTCCGGAAACTGGTATCGTTTTTATGTGCAGAAATCGGGAGTTTTCAAACTATCGAAAAGTTTTTTGAACAGCCTTGGACTAGATACGAATGTCGATCCTAGAAAGA
>Ga0081606_1000922_pt1 | contig 10229 bp, 5 predicted proteins | sample EareggfetidaYelm_FD_71127 | JGI IMG/M metagenome (GOLD analysis project Ga0081606, IMG submission 71127) | Earthworm egg capsule microbial community from the University of Washington, USA - E. fetida Yelm (SPADES assembly) (version 2) | ecosystem: Host-associated > Annelida > Reproductive system...
AAAAAAACATCCAGTCGATATGGGCTGCCCAGTCTGGGCAGCCCTCATTGTGCCCACAATAAGCCCATGTGGGCTAGTTCATGGGCTGCCCACTTGGGCCTGACGTGGAACCCGCGGCCAAAAAAACATCCAGCCGATATGGGCTGCCTACATTGTTCCAACCTGGGTTGCCCAGATGGGCAACCCAGATTGTGCCCACAATAGGCCGGCTAGGACTAGTTCATGGGCTGCCCATTTGGGCCTGACGTGAAGCCCGCGGCCAAAAAACATCCAGCCGATATGGGCTGCCTATATGGGCCCCACGAAGATGCCCATATGGGTGCTACTATGGGTCCACATGGGCATGCTGGCAGGGCACAGCGTGGTGACGCTAGGCAGGCCATTTATGACTAGCACAGACCCCAGGAGGCGGGCCATCTCTGCGGGCGAATATGGCTCGCCTCAAATGAGATGGGCTGCCTACGTTCTGACCAGATGGGCTCCATGCCCAATTGGCCATTGGGCTCCAAGAGTTAAGAAGAAATGGACACAATTAAAAAGTTAGTGTCATAGTATATTAAATAAAGCAGAAATGCACACAAAATTAGTGTGTATAAACAAATACTATGCACGAATAACAAATTGGCTGCGCATTGCTCCAAGCACGCAAGTCCTTAAATTTTAGCTATGCAAGAGGCTTAAGTTGACAGTCCATTGCTTGCCAACCCGCAAGTCTCGTGAAACAGAAATGCACACAAAATTCTGATGTGTCATAAACTCTAGCCATGCACGAAGTCTAAGTTGGCAGTCCATTGCTTGCCAACATGCAAATAATCATGGAATATTAAAATAAAGCAGAAATACGCATAATTCCATATCGATCATTATAAAGTACAGCTCAAAGTTCTTGGCTGTATATTCCTTGTTTAGCATTCTCTAAAAATGGTCGTAATATCAAAAACAATGCACGGCTGTCTATAAACACCAACTACGTCCAAGGACCAAGTTGCTTGCCAACACTCAAGCGTCACGACATGTTTACATAAATCAGAAATGTACACACAATTCCTAAGTGTCACAAACCGTAGCAATGCTAAATATTATGCTAAATATGCAATCATTAAATATTCAAATAAAGCATACATGCACACAATTCCAAAGTGTTTCGGAGTGTCACAACATTCTTAAATTAAGCAGATATGCACACACAATTCAAAAAGTGTTCATTAACACTAGCTAAGCAAATATTAGAATAAAACAGCACTTTACCCAAACGTTTTAAAAGTATGTATTATTCTGACAACACAAAGAATGTGTGCAAAAATTGTGAAATGGTACCAGAAACAACCTCAATTTATGTCTTCATTTTCAAAGGTCATCTAGATAGACCACAATGATCTTGAAAATTGAGATATTTGACTAAAACAGCACTTTTCGCTAATATTTTTAAAATATATATTATTCTGATGACAAAGAGAATGGGTGTGGAAAAGTTGTGAATTGGCAGCAGAAACAACCCCAATTGTTTTCTTTTTTCAATGTCACCTAGATCTGCCACAATGACCTTGAAAATTCCTATTTTTGAATAAAACAGCAATTACACCAATATCTTCAAAAAGTATTATTTTTTAAAATACTAAGCTTGTACTCTACATGTTGCTGCGATCTGCTATACCTAACAAATTGAATGAGAGTAGCGTATAATTGTTTTAAATTTATTTATGAAAGTAAACATTACTTTTATTAATGGAAATCAAATCAAAGAATTTGAAAATCAAAGTCCATGATTTTGAAAAATCAAGAAAGATTTCAGTAGAACAAAAGAACCTTCAGATGGACCAGCGAAGATGAGAGTCGGAAGCAGACTTGAAAACACCGCAAAGTTTGAATTAAATACAGAAAGGGACACAATCTGAAAATAAATCAGTGAATGCAAAACGTCCAAAATCGACGAATTACCAAAAATATGCAATTCAGAAACTGTCTGAGAACATGCAACGTCTGTAATTCCTTCGAATTTAGTACTTTCCTCCGAAACTGAGCAGTTGTCTGAAGATGAAATCTCCCTCACAGTTGTCATGGTGAAGGATGACCCTCATTAACATCTAAGGCTTAATTAAGGCTTTCTAAATCATCAATGTTATCCTCATTGTAAGACTTCCACTTCATTGGGCCAATTGCTCAAGAGATCTGCGAGACTTGCACAAGAATGTGATAGATTGGGATTCTCGAATCGTTACGCCGGAGCCCTCACTTTGGCGGTACTCCAGTATTTTGGTATTGTGAGTAATCAACATTCAAGTTGTATCATAGATCCCGGTAAAATAAAAACGGAGAGGAAGAAGCTTAGAAAACAACTTCACAACAAGAATTTTTTCTAGCACTAGAAGACTGCATAATTCCATGAGGGGCCATCCATTTATGACATCCACAAAAAATCACGTTTTTGCCCCCCTCCCCCTGTCCACATGGGCCGGCTACATAGTTAAAGTGTAGGCCACAGTGTAGTTTGTAATAAAACAAAACCAAATGTGTAAGGATGGCTCTCGACATTTTCTTTAGATTAATGCAGTACTCCATAGATCTTCCCAAAAATATAAAGAACGTAGTTCAACCAGTCATCCAGAGGAATGTCTCTTTTGCCCATCCTTAAAACATATGCTGACTGATGATTGGTCTTTAATTCCCCATGTTGTCAATGTTAAGTAATACATATTTAAAAAATGTGGTGTTTTATTGAAAAATCTGAATATTCAACGTTGCTGTGGCCAATCTAGATGACCTTGAGAAACGAAAAAGCAATTGGGGTTGTTTCTGGTACCAATTCAATATCTTTCCACACCCATTCTCTGTGTTATCAGAATAATACATATTTCAAAAAATATTAAGGTAAAGTTGTAGTTTTATTCAAATATCTGAACTTTCAAGGTCATTGTGGTCGATCTAGATGACCTTGAAAATTAAGAAAAAAATTGAGGTTGAAATAAATTGAGGTTGTTTCTGGTAGCAATTCACAACTTTTCAATACCCAAGCATTTTAATAAATAGAAAAAAATTATTAGAAACCTGTTTTTACTGGGCCATACTCTTGTAAAGACTAACTACGCACTATGCTGAAAATGGCAACCCATTGCTTGCCAGCAAGTGTAAGTGTTCTGAAATAATAAAAGAGAGAAATGTACACACAATTCAAAAGTGACTATAAGCAGCAACTACAGACTAGGCAGAAAATAGTAGCCCATTGCTTGCCAGCAAGCAATTGTCCTGAGAAAAAGAAATGAGTGTCCTGAAAGTTGGCAGGCCTGCATAAGTTAGCAGTCCATTGCAATGAAATAGTGAGTATTGAGCCACTTTTTTAGGGAAGGTAGAGTTTGAGCTACGAAGAGAAAGTGGAAGTCGATTACATTCCTTGGGGGCAGATATATGGAATGCACGAGATCCCATAACTGTTCGAGATCTGTATTGTGGCTCTGCTAATAGATGTGTGCCTGATGATCGCAGATGACGGGTATAAGGAATTAGAACAGCTTGCAGTTATGTAGGTTTGCTAATGTTGAGGGCTTTGCAAGTAAAACAGGCCAATTTAAATCTTATTCTAAATTCAGCAGGAAGCCAATGCAGCTGATGTAGTAGGACTGACGAGCATGTTCATAGTGGGGCACACAACACTATGCGAGCTAAAGAGTTGTGGGTGCATTGCAGCCTTTTGACTTCTAGGTCACTGTGAGAGAGACCCACAAACAGGAAATTAGCATAATCAAGGTGAGATGAGACAAGTTAGCAGGCTATGGTTGGCGACATATTCTTAGTCAAAGCCGATCTGATGTGACGTATTGCCCTGATGTGATAGAAGCAAGATTTGCAAAGGTTTGTGATATCCGGTCAGAATGTCAGCTTACTCTCCAGAGTTACAGTGTTTTCACAGTATCTGAGAGTGGTACAGCAGTGTCTGCGAGGTGGATACTAGAGAGCAAAGGGAAAGCACGCAGGCGTATAATTGAAATCATGACAAAATCAAACCAGAACTGAGAAATTACAACTGCACAAACAATCCAAAGCGTGTTCATTCATGCTATTTCTATAGCACCTCTTCAAGTCCACTACCACTCAGAGGCGCTCCCGACACAGTACGGATACTGTGCCGGAATTTCACGCTGAAGCGCCACAGGCAACTGTCAGTGAAGGACTTACTCAAGGTGCCTACATGGCGGCTAGAGGGGGAGTCGAACCCATGACCCTTCGAACGATAAGCGTAGACTCAACTAATGCGCCACCATGCCCCACAAAGAGGCATTGGGGGTCACTCACTTATGACATCCACAAAAAAATCGGTATTTTTTACCACCTCCCCTTGTCCACATGAGCCTGACCCTCTCTTGTGGATGTCCACATGAGGTCGACATAAAATACACAGTCTAACTCTTCTGAAACAGCTAGTACAATGACCTTCCAGAGCTAAAGCTGAAATTATATGATAAGGGGCCATCCATTTATGACGTCCACACAAAAATCAGGTTTTCGACCACTCCCCCCATGGGCCGGATCCCCCCTTTGTGGACGTCCACACGCGGTCGACATGAAATACACACCGCTCTCTTGAAACAGCTAGTACAATGACCTACCGGACCTAAAGCTGAAATTTGACTATGATTGTAATTTATTTAAACCGTACTATTAGTCATTTATATTACTAATTTACATTGCCGAAAAATCTCCAATTTTTATTCCGTCCAAAGACGAAATTCTGGTAAAAAATACACCGACTTCTTTGCATGAGGATGACGTCAGTGGACTCTAATTTTAATTTTCTGTGTGGACGTCCACATCGGGCTTGAACCCTCCTCCATCCACATGCATCCACCTTAGCCTGACCCCCTCCCCCTCCGTGTGCACGTCATAAGTGGATGGTCCCCTATGGTCTCGATACGAATCTCAGTAGATTAGAAACTATTGCATCAAAGTAAACCAGAACTGAGCAATTGAAATGCAGAAGCAATTCCTAATGCCGATACATGAAAAAAAAGAACTTAAATCTATTTTAGAAAACCAAAGCAAGCATCACCCTTTCCTGTTGAGTGTCAAACTGAAATAACATTCATGAACATAGGTTGAGACTTGGCGCTGAGTTCTACGGGATGGAAAAAAATTTGGGGGAACAAACATTTTTGGATACTGTTTTTAGGAGAAAATTTCCATTTCAATGCTGAAAATTTCTGATGACGTTTTTAGTCATCTCTTTACTGTCTGAAATCTGATATATAACATATACAGCCCTTTTCTTGACGAAAAACCTCTACTTCATAACAACAAATTCCTTCATGACAACATTTTTTTACTCAGTTCGTACTTTCGCACGCATCCAACAACACTACTTCTCGAAATATTGGGAGGCATGGATGCATGGGCCGTCCCCCACCTCAAATTTTGGAGGGGGCGTCCCCCCTAAGTCTCCGTCCATGATCATGAAGAATGCTCTATACTACCACTTTTTTAAAACCAGTCAATTTAGTTCAATAGGAATAGGAATCTGAAATGTCAAATAACAGGGCACCATAGGTTTCCAGTTCCAAATAGTCCATCATCAGCTAATTCTTTTGCTTTGTTGGACTGAAATCGCTTGCACCAACTCACACGCTAGCCAACCACTTCCACACCTTCTTCAGGGTTGCCTTAAGCAACGAATTGTGTTCGACTTCACCTACAATAAAAAAGAACCAATTGCCTTAATTTTTGAATACAATAAAATGCATAAAATAGATCCTTAACTAAATTGTAATGTATCAATAAAACCTCTCCACTTAACAACAAAATAAAAGCACTTCCTAAAGGTATCCCAAGGACAGCAGTGGGGGATGAAGTCCTAGCGACTTCATTTTCTTAGTCTCGGCATATGAGGGCAGATGGCCTGTGTATGGTCAGTGTTAACACATGACTGCCCTATAGATGAGTTTCATGGGGGGGCAGGTGGACCAGAAATATCAAACCAAATTTCTCCTATGACCCCCATTTGAATCCAAATCCACTCAGTGCACTAGGCAATAACTTGTCTCATTAGATGCACGCAGCAAAGATCAATATAAAAGCACTTTTTAACAAGTTGCCATAATACATCCAGTGTTTTGACAAGTAACAAAATGCGTAATAATAATAATAATAATATTAATAAAAATAATATGAATTATCTTAGCCTTGCCATAAGAGGGCAACTGGCCAGTCCTCTACCTCGCCTTCTCATCTTCACACTGGTATTGCAAGGTTGCCATAATAAGCAGTGCATTGACAGGTTAATACACATGTAATAATAATAATAATAACAATAATAATAATAATAATAACAATAATAATAATAATAATGGAAGTAATCAGCATTAAAACACATTGCAGGTTGAAATTATAATATATAAATACAACAATTACATAAAGTAATAGAAGAAGAGCCCCTTAAGCTAGCCTTAGCACATCAATGAGTAGTAAGTGATAATGACTTAATTTTCTTTGTGTCGGCATATGATGGCAAGTGGACAGTCCTCTCCTCACCATCTCATTCTCCCACTGACAATGTAAAATTGCCATAATATATGCAATGTTTTAGAGGTTACAATGCAATGCAATGAAAATAATAATAATAATAACGATGATGATGGAAGTGATCAGACATTTTTGTCTTAATTTTCTAACACAATGTGATGCATAGAATTTGTTCTTAACAAAATCGTATTGTACACTTAACATTAGAGGAGAAGCAGTTTCTTAAGCCAACTGTCAAGCAGTTATGGGTAAGAAATGTTAGGGTCATCTGCAGCAGGGGGAAATGATTTAAGTCAACCGATTTAAATCAGTGATTAAAATCACGATTTAAGTCACTAATTAAAGTTAGTAAAAAATAAATGTAATAATTAGGACAACTCTTTTCGATTTGCAAACTAACAAACTAACAATGGTTATTTATAACAATATTCGCCAGATGGCAGTCATAAAGAATTGGTAAATGAAATGATAAATAAAACTAATATACTGTCCAGCACAAAAGAGCAACATATGTGAACGTCCATAGGAAAACCCGGCCAAAGTGGAAAACTTTCATAAATTTAAATCTGTTTGACGGGGTTGGAAAAAATCATGATTTTTAAAGAAATCGTAAAAATCTGATTTCTTTAATTTAAATCGGAACCTGATTTATATTAAATTTTTTTCTAGGTTAATGCAGCTATAATTGTCATAACTATGTAAACAATCTAGCACAGGGGTCTTCAATTAGCGGCCCGCGGGCCAAATCTGGCTCGCTAAAGCCAAACAATTAGCCCGCGGAGAACCGACAAAATGCTGTAGAAATTCATTACATTTTCTTTAAAATCAATTTTTCTGTATTAACAATTTCCATATTTATTATTAATGAAATATTGATTTTATTACAATTTAGCTCAGTCATGCAAGACACAGTGTAACTACTATAATCGTAATGTTTGTACCGGTTGTAAAAACGCACCCAACATAAAGCATAACCGGTAGTAATTTGCTAGACGCGAAAAACAGTGTGTAGAGGCGTAGACTGTAGTGTAGACTCTAGACAACAACAATAAATCTTTTAAAATACTTTTAAGACATAAAATCCAAGGCTAGTGGGGCAAAGAAAACCAAATTAGATTCGGAAACTCGTAATTCCAACGATGATTGCACACTGCAATACTTGTTTATATTACTTGTTTATATTACTCTGCATAATTCGAAACCAATTGATGTGTCTGCTGTGAAACGAATGTGTGTCGGCTGTAAAGGAATATAATTTAATGCGGCATTTTAAAACAAAACACGGGGATTGTGTAATTTTGTACCCAGAAAGTTAGGTTGCTAGAAAATCAAGGGTTGAATCATGTTTTATTTAAAATTAAAGAGATAATAATTTAAGTTCAATCATGGGAGATGAAGGCTCACGAGAGCTTATTAAATTTAATTTAAAGGTTAATTTGTCTATTTTGCAGCAAGAAACTGATTACAGCAATATATTGTTAACGCTACTATTACACTAGTAACTATAATATTTTACTAGTTTCTCAGTGACAAAATATAAATTACAAAAAATAATGAATGTTAATTGCCTAGCCTAACAATGGTTGTTATCAAGTGTTTCTGTTCTACGTCAGCTGCTTTGTAGCTTAACAATAAATTCTACTTTTCCAGCTGGGCGCGAGTCTATGGCCCGCCACCATTCCTATTTTCTATGGCTTTGACCCCCAGCTACATGTAATTGAAGACCCCTGATCTAGCAGAACAGCTCTGCAATCAAGCCAGACTTAGATTGTTAATTTAAAAGTAACACAAGATTAAAGTTTAAGATATGCTTTAGTTTTGCAGTTGACAGTCTTGTAGTTGAGATTTCATATGGTAAGCAAGTGGACTTTGTAGCTGTTGCGGTTTGTCATAGCTGTTGCAGTTTGTCGACAGTATATTAAACAAAGATACAATACAATACTTTATTTACATCTGATAAGTGCACATACATTACAATGTGCACCAGCTATTACATGCTAAAAACTGTAAGAGTAGCACAACTAAATTTAACTAAAAATGTACAATAGTACATGTATCTAATAGCATTTGTTAAAATAATTAAATGAGATACTACATTCATACTCCATCGGGGCCGTCCATAAAGTACGTCACGCTCGAGGCGGAGGAGGGGGTCCGAGAAGGTGTGACAGTTTGTGACAGAGGGGAGTGGGGTTCCAAGTGCATGTGATGTCACGCTTATAAATTTCTTATCATACATATGAAACATGAAATTTAAAGTGATGTTTAACTTTCTTTTGTATCAGATGTATTCTGACAGAAGGGGGAACGGACAAAAACCACCCCGGACAAAACCTTCCCGACAAAATCCCCCAGACAAAAGGCCCCATGAACAATTGAGAAAGAATTTGTACAGAAGGCTTTTGGCCAGGTTTTTTTATACTAGGCCTACTAAAAATCTGGGGGGGTCCGAGATGTGTGACGTATTTTCGAGGGTCCAGGGTTGTGTGACAAAGTGTGACAGGGGAGGGGGTCAAAATTGGCCAAAAATATCGTGACGTACTTTATGGAAGGCTCCTTAGTGATCACATAAATTAAGAAAATGGTATTCTGGAAAAGTCTTATCGGTTTTCCACAATAAACTATTCGCCCACTATAGCATCATTTTTTATCATTCCCACTTCCAGGAATTAGACAACTTTAATTAAAAGAGTTCTGTTTAGCAAAACACGGTGTACGCTAATCCAACTTGTATTCTGACAACACTGAGATCCATGCACTTTCAACGAATATGCACGGTGCACGCATAGGACGTAGGCCTATTGCCTACGTACGGTAGGAGTATGGTCCCACTTTGGATTTAGCGGTCGAAATTATTTTCGCCTCCTAGGATTGTTATTTTTCACCGATCCATCTTATATTGGTGCAAGGATAATTGTCATGAATCCAACTTAAGTTAGGTATAAATCTTATAATCAATCCAACTTCTACTTAAGCAAGAGTAATTATCATCAAACCGAGTCTTATGTAGGCCTAAGCAAGAAATCGTCAAATCAACCCAAAACCAACTTCTAGATAGCAAGAATTCTTTTCATCAATCTAACTTCTTTTCTACCCAATATAATTTCCGACGTCAAACCCGGTCTCCCAATAGCCTACAACAAGCGAATAGTTTAGAGCGCTAAAACGAAAAACCGCTACCGAATAAGATACACAAATAGGCTTATGTACGCATGACACAAAAGTTCACAGGGTCGCAGACGCATCGCTCCCCATTCAATCCAGAGCGATCAATTTTCAAATGAGAAACTCTGCTTAAGGATGCATTACGAGGTACACGTCATTTAATGACGTATACCTCGTGATGCCTCGGATGATGCATGGTCCCCAGATGAAATAACAGACACTCCTGTTAAGCGGATGAATATTTTCTTACATCGACGGATGACATTTGTATTTCAGCCTAAATGATCTCCGCTATATTATGTATGATTAATCTGGCGAACGTGTCGGAAATGACGTCATTTCCAAAAAGACAAGAATCTAGAAGAATGCTACAGCCGGAAGCCAAACATGGCGACCGGTCTGTTTGCAGAACGCAGTAAGTCAACCGATCGAAATTGAAAAGACCCATATTGCGAAACCGTTCGCACTTACGCAAGAACGAATATCAGATCTGTAAATATGCCGAAGGGCTGAGGCGAACTAAACGACGAGGTTTTCAGAGGGTCTTGAGGCAGACC
>Ga0081606_1000923_pt1 | contig 10223 bp, 7 predicted proteins | sample EareggfetidaYelm_FD_71127 | JGI IMG/M metagenome (GOLD analysis project Ga0081606, IMG submission 71127) | Earthworm egg capsule microbial community from the University of Washington, USA - E. fetida Yelm (SPADES assembly) (version 2) | ecosystem: Host-associated > Annelida > Reproductive system...
CGTTCCTGCGCTGCCGCTCCTTTTTCCGGGCCGCCGCAGCGGGCCGCGCACTGCGCCGGGGTCTGCTCCTGGCCTGCTGCGCGGCCTGGCCCGCCAGCGCCCAGACGCCGCCTGAAACGGCCGATCTGTCGCGCGGCGGTTTTGCGCCGCAACTGCAGGCCAGGAAACCGGCGCCAACGCCGAGCCAGCCCTACCTGCCCATCCGCAAGCAAGACGACCAGGCCCAGGTGCCCGAGATCGAGATGTTCGTCGGCGAGTCGCGCGTCTTTCCCAGTCCCGGGGTTGCGCGCATCGCCGTGGGCAACGGCAAGGTGCTGACCGCCGCCGCGCTCGACGAGCGCGAGGTCATCGTCTTTGCCAACGAGGTGGGCACCTCCTCGCTGTTCGTGTGGAACGAGGATGGCCGCTACCAGCGCGTCAAGATCAATGTCGTGCCGGGCGACACCAGCCGCTATGCGCGCGAGATCGCCGCTTTCCTGAGCACCATTGCCAACACCAAGGCCTCGATCATCGGCGACAAGGTCATCGTCGAAGGCGACAACCTCAGCGACATCGACCTCAGGAAGATCGAGGATCTGAGAAAGCATTACCCGCAGATCGTCAACTTCACCAACCAGATCGGCTGGGAACAGATGGTGCTGATGGATGTCAAGGTGGTCGAGTTTCCGGTCAACGAACTGCGCGAACTCGGTCTGCGCTGGACGGCCAAAGGCGGCGCCAGCATCGGCGGCATCTGGTCGCCGATCCGCCGCGTGCACCAGGACGGGCTGCGCATCGATATCGAAAGCCCGCCCATCACCGCCGCCGATGGCGACCTCATCCCGCTGCCCAAGGGCCTGAACATACTCAGCGCGCTCAACATGGGCCTGGGCGCCAAGCTCGACTTGCTGGCCAGCCAGGGCAAGGCCAGCATCCTGGCGCAGCCGCAACTGTCGGCGCGCAACGGCGCCAAAGCCGAATTCCTGGCTGGCGGCGAGTACCCCTATGTCGCATCGAGCATCAACGGGCCGACCGTCATGTTCAAGCCCTACGGCATCAAGCTCAAGATCACGCCGCGCGTGGATCGCAATGGGGTCATCCGCGCCGAGATCGACAGCGAAGTCAGCAACATCGACCCCTCCATCTCGACCGCTGCCGGGCCTGCGCTGAGCGTGCGGCGCACCTTCACCGAGTTCAACGTGCAAAACGGCGAGACCATGGTGCTGTCCGGGCTGATGTCGCGCAAGACCAGCCAGAACATCGACAAAGTTCCGTTCCTTGGCGACCTGCCGGTGCTGGGCGCCCTGTTTCGCTCCAAGCGCTTTCAAAACGACGAGACCGAACTGGTGGTGTTCGTCACCCCGACGGTGATCAACAGCCAGTCGCCCGGACTGGTGCAGCGCATCGAGCGCATCACCGACGACCTGCGCCAGCGCTACGGCCCCGCGCCCTGGCTCGACCAGCCCGGCCCCGCCCCCGCGCATCTGCCACGGCTGGCGCCAGCCCGGCTGGCCAGTGCCGACGCCAGCATCGCCAGCGCCCCGATGCCTGCCGCCGCCGCCATCGTGCGCCCCGAACGACTGGCCACGGTGCCGGCCCGGCGCAACCCGCTGGAACCACCGCCGATCGACCACTGGCGCGTGGTGCATGACGGCCTGGTGCTGCACGCCGGGCCTGATGCCGGCAGCCAGGCCCTGCTGCAACTGGGCCAGGGCAGCTTCGTGCGGGCCGCGCCCGATCGGCCCCCGATGTCCGATGCGCACCAAGGCTGGCGCGCCGTCGCCGTCGGCGCATTGCAAGGCTGGGTGCGCGACGCCAGCCTGCGCCCGGTGGCACATGCGCCAGACACCAGCGCGCCGCCCGACGGCCCGCATGCCCAACAGGCCCGGCAGGGCCAGGAAATCGCCGCGCACCACACCGGTGGCAAGCACGCCCATCCCGCGCCCGGCAGCTACCGCGTCGCACTCGGCGCGCTGGCCCTGCGGGTCGCGCCCGACATCAACGCCCCGGTGCTGCAACGCCTGGCGCAGGGCAGCCTGCTCGAAGTCCTGCCCCAGGCCCCCCAAGCCCAGTTCTCGGCGGTGCAGGTCGATGGCCAGCGCGGCTGGGTCGAGACCCAGTGGCTGTTCCCCGCCTTCTGAAAGCCCATGATCCACCTGGAACTCACCCACCCTGACGGCCAGCGCCAGCAGATGCAGGTGCCTGGCATATGCTCCATCGGCAAGGGCACGCAGTGCGAGTTGCGGCTTGCCGGCTGGCGCATCGCCAAGGAGCATGCGCGCTTGCTCAAAAGCCCGGCGGGCGTGCTGCTCGACGCTGGCGACAGCTTTACCGGCGTGCAGGTCAATGGCCGGCGCATCGAGACCCAGTGCGGCCCATTGCAGGCCAGCGACATCATCGGCATCGGCCCCTTTCGGCTGCGCGTGCTCGACCCGCAAGCGCCGCCCGGCGACGAATACGCGCCGGCGCCCGCAGTGCGCGACAGCGCCGAACCCGTTGCCCCACGGCCCGGTACCGGGCCAAATACCCCTTGGCCCACCCCTTGGCCCGGTGCCGCGCCAACCATCCCCCGGCCCGGCGCGCCGGCGATGGCGCCGCCGCAGGGCGCAGCCACTGCCGCCATGCCAGCGCCAGCCACACCTGCGCGCGCAGCCACGGACGCAGCACCGTCGCCCGCCTCCGAACGACTGGCTGCGCGCGCGGACGCGCCGATGCGCGCCCTCGAATTCGAGTGGCGCAAGCGCCTGCACGCCAAGCTCATCGAGGCCATGGATCTGCGCCGCCATGATGTCTCGCGCATGTCCGACGAGCACCTGCGCGCCGAGGCCGACCGTCTGATCGTCAAGATCATGCAGGACATGGCGGCCGACATTCCAGCTGCGCTCGAGCACGGCGCGCTGCGCAAGCAGATCCTCGACGAGGCCGTGGGCCTGGGGCCGCTGGAGGAGTTGCTCGCCGACGACTCGGTCACCGAAGTCATGGTCAACCGCTTCGACGAGATCTACATCGAACGCGCCGGACGGCTGCAAAAGCACGCGCTGAGCTTCACCAGCGACCAGGCCGTCATGGGAGTGATCGAGCGCATCGTCGCGCCGCTGGGCCGGCGCATCGACGAGTCCTCGCCGATGGTCGATGCGCGGCTCAAGGACGGATCGCGCGTGAACGCCATCATTGCACCGCTGGCGCTCAAAGGCTCGACCCTGACCATCCGCAAGTTCGCCAAGCGCAAACTCGACGCCGGCGACCTGGTGCAGTTCGGCTCGCTCAGCCCGGCCATGGCCGACTTCCTGCGCATCTGCGTGCAGGCGCGCAAGAACATCATCGTCTGCGGCGGCACAGGCTCGGGCAAGACCACGCTGCTCAATATCCTGTCGAACTTCATCCCGCCGGGCGAGCGCGTGATCACCGTCGAGGATGCGGCCGAGCTGCGGCTCAACCACGAGCACTTGATCAGCCTCGAATCGCGCCCGGCCAACGTCGAAGGCAAAGGCGGCGTTGCCATCCGCGAACTGGTGCGCAACACCTTGCGCATGCGGCCCGACCGCATCGTGGTCGGCGAATGCCGGGGCGCCGAGGCGCTGGACATGCTCCAGGCCATGAACACCGGCCACGAAGGCTCGCTGACCACGCTGCATGCCAACAGCCCGCGCGACGGGCTGGCGCGCCTGGAAACCATGGTGCTGATGGCCGGCATGGAACTGCCGCTGGCGGCCATCCGCGAGCAGATCGCCAGCGCGGTGGACATCCTCGTGCAGCAAACCCGGTTTTCTTGCGGCACGCGCATGGTCACGCACATCACCGAAATCAGCGGCATGGAAAGCGGCAAGATCCAGTTGCAAGACCTGTTTGGCTTCGTCAACCGGGGCTACGCCATGCAAGCCGACGGCCTGAGCAAAGTGCAAGGGCACTTCAGCGGCTGCGACACGGTGCCCCATTTCTATGACGAACTGCGCGCCAGCGGCGCCAAGCTCGACCTGGACATCTTTCGCCCCGCCCCCGCCCCCGACAGCAGCAGCGGCGGCGGCAACGCGGCTGGACAGCGGCCATGAACAGCCTCGCGCCGAACGACCCCTTGCTTGCCGCGATCATCGCCGTCGTGGTCTTGTCGGTCGCGCTGCTGGCGTGGCTGCTGATCGACATCGGCAGCGCCACGCTGGAGCGCTACCGCGCCAGCTTCACCGAGCGCGCGGGTTTCCAGGCCGCCGAGTTCTTCCTGTTCATCGATGCGCGCAAACTGTTCCTGGCCAACCTGGCGGTCATGGCGCTCGGCGGCTTGCTGGTGTGGCTCATCAGCGGCAGTGAACTGCTGGCCCTGCCGGCTTTCTTTGCGCTCGGGCTGCTGCCGCGCCTGCTCTATCGGCAGATGCGCAAGCGCAGGCTGCGCAAGTTCGAGGAACAACTGCCCGACGCGCTGATGATGCTCAGCGGCGGCCTGCGCGCAGGCCTCGGCCTGAGCAGCGCCATGGCGCAACTGGTGGCCGAATCAGGCCCGCCGCTGAGCCAGGAGTTCTCGCTGATGCTGCGCGAGCAGCGCCTGGGCGTGACGCTGGAGCAGGCGCTGAGCAACCTGAACCACCGCATGCCCACGCAGACCACCGTGCTCATCACCTCGGCCATGCGCATTGCCAACGAAACCGGCGGCGGCCTGGCCGAAACCCTGGAACGCACCTCCGCCACGATCCGCAGCCGGCTACGGATGCAGGCCAAGATCGGCTCCCTGACGGCCCAGGGAAAGCTGCAAGCCTGGGTGGTCGGCGCCCTGCCCATCGTGCTCATGCTCATCTTGAACGAGATGGAGCCGCAGGCCATGTCCATGCTCTGGCACACCCGCGTCGGCTGGGCCACGCTGGCCGTGATCGCCCTCTTCGAGTTCCTGGGCGTGTACGTGATCCGCAAGATCATCGCCATCGACGTCTAGCGCACCGCCCGGCAAACGACTGCACACACAACCCATAACCAATAACCAATGGAGGTCTCCGATGGAGTCGAGCACCCTGATCCTGACCCTCATCGCCGCGGCCGCCGGGCTGAGCGCCGCGCTGCTGGCCTGGCTGATCGGCCACTCGATGGCCAGCGTCCGGCCCGAAGATCGCAGCTACAAAGACCCGCCGCCCCTGGCCATGCGCCTGCTCTGGTGGCCCATCCAATGGATCGGCCAGCACCTGGGCCCGCGCCTTGGCACGGGCAAATCCGTCCGGGCCCTGCAACTCAAGCTGCGCCAAGCGGGGCTGGACTACACCCTCGACCCCGCGCAGTTCATCGCCAGCCGCATCGTCAGCGCCTTCGTCGCGGCAGCGCTGCTCTGGTGGGCCGTCTCCAGCTTCGACGGCCTGCCCATCGGTGCCGGCGCCGCCGCCGCCGCGCGCCGTTACATCGCCACCGGCACCTATCTGCAGGCCATGGCCATCGGCGCGCTGCTGGGCTGGTTCTACCCGGCGCTCTGGCTCAAGGACCGCATCGCACTGCGCCGGCGCGAGTTGCTGCGCATGATGCCCTTCTTCCTGGACATCATCACGCTGTGCGTCGAGGCCGGACTGAACATGCACGGCGCGATCGCCCAGGCCGTGGCCAAAGGCCCCCAGGGGACGGTGCGCGAAGAGTTTCAGCGCGTGCTGCGCGACGTGCGCGCCGGCAAGGCGCGCACCGAATCCCTGCGCGACATGGCCGAGCGCCTGAACGAGCCGGGCGTGACCCAGTTCGTCATGGCCGTGATCCAGGCCGAGCGCATGGGCATGAACCTCGGGCCAGTGCTGCGGGCGCAGGCCGACCAGCAGCGCAGCGAGCGCTTCCTGCGCGCCGAAAAGCTGGCCATGGAGGCGCCGGTCAAGATGCTCCTGCCGCTGATCGCCTTCATCTTTCCCTGCACCTTCATCGTGCTGCTGTTTCCGATAGCGATGAAATTCATCAATACGGGGTTGTGATGGGCCGCCAGCCAACGCCCCCACGGCCCCTGCCGCCCCTGCCGCCCCTGCTGCGCATTCGCCAGGCCCAAGGCTTCTGGGCCCGCTTCATCGGCCTGATGGGCCGCCCCGACCCGCGCGCCGCTGCGGCCCGTGATGCCGGCAACGCCGCTCGCACCGGCGGCGCCAGCGCCTTGCTGATTGCGCATTGCACCAGCGTGCACACCTGCTTCATGCGCTATGCGCTGGACATCATCTACCTCGACGCCCAGGGCCGCATCACGCGCCAGGCGCTGGCACTGGCGCCCTGGCGTTGCAGCCGTGCCGGCCCGGGCGCAGCCCATGTGCTGGAGCTGCCCGCCGGCGCCATCACGGGCCTGCAACCGGGCATGCAGTTGCACCCCTGGCCCATCGATGCCGCCACGGCGAACGCCCGGTTCGTCCGGGTGGCAGACCCGCGAGGGGCCGCATCTGCGCCGCCTGCCGCCCCCATCGCCACCCCATGAAAGGAGACACCCCGACAACGCCATCCCCATCCCCCAACGACCTGCCTTGCAGTGCCGGCCCCGGACGGCAGCAACGCTTCTTCCCATCTCTTGATTCAACCAACATGCAACATCGACTCTCGCATTTGCGCCTGGCCATGACCCACCGCCGCTGCGCACCCCTGTTTTCCTGGTTCCCGGCCTGCTTGTTTGGCCTGACCCTTGCCGCCTGCGGCGGTGGCGGCGGCGGCGCTGACATATCTGGCGCCGACGGCGGCGCTGCCGGCGCTGGTGGCGCTGGCGGCACCACCAGCGCCGGCACCTTCATTGCTGCGGCCGGCCCACTGTGCGCCAAGCGCGCGGCCAACAACCACTGCGTTCAGCCCACCTCGTCCTCCGCCACGCCATTCGCGCTGATGAAGGCCATCACCGACCCGAACGGTCAAGTCATCGACTTCGACAGCATGGGCTCCACAATGGACTACGCCGTCACTTTCAAAGGCACTCCGCCCGGCCCCGAATACACCTACACGTCCTATGGCATGGCGCGGCGCAACATCCAGGCTGGGCGCAATACCTTCACCGTGGATGACCGGTACTACGGAAATGCCCGGGCCTTCCCCGTCGCAGGAGAAATCAAGTACCGTCATGCGCGCGACGACGCCACCGTTACCTTCAACGTCGGCCGGCAGGAAAATCAAAACGACGAAAACCTCTCGTCCCTGACCCTTTCGGAGGACCAGGCCATCGGCGGCGGGGGTCGCGCTTGGTCTTCCGCACTCAGACTGCTGACCGACCAGACCGACGCCCCCCCAACCCCGACAATCACCTATGTCGGCCGCGTCCTGCCATCGGCAGGATCGGCGGCGCTGCTCGATGAGCACACCAGGGACTTTCTGATCACAGGCGTCACCTACGAGGCCGTGCTGAACACGGTCACGGGCACGCTCACCGGGGTCAGCATCGACTACACCGAATCCAAGAGCCAGAGGCACACGCGCCTGGAACTGCCCGAACTGAGGTTCCAGAACTCGCAGCTCGACAGCGCCTCACGCCAACAGCGTATCCACGCCCGCATGGAAGGCCCCGGGCAGGACGATCGCGGCGACGAACCGCAGTCTGACACCGCCCGCACCCGGCATGAATTCACCACCGATGGCCTGGAAGGCGAGATCACCGGTAGGCAGGCCGAGATCATCGAGCTCATCGGAGGCGGCCCCAAGGGCATTCTGCAGGTGGTGCTGATGCGCAAGGACCTGACGGAGGACGACTTTGTCATCGACATCCCGAGGCCAAAACCCTGAACCCTGAACCCTGAACCGGTGCTGGCGCTCACGGGCCGCCAGCGCCAAGCTGATCTGGTCGAGCAGATTCACGATGAACCACGCCAGCACCCCGGCATCCGTCGCGCCACGCCAGCGCGGCAGCGCCATGGTCGAGGCCCGGTTGTCCAAGGCAGCCATCGCATGGATGGCGGCTTTCATCGCTCGTCAAAACACAGTCGATCGACTCTTTGAAACAGCGCGTGCCCGGATAAACATCATGAAATCAGCAGCCACGACAGCCATTTTCATCCTCGCCGCAGGTCTTGGATCTGCAAGCGCCAAATTGAACATCGAAAACATCAGCCCTCAGCAAACGGATCGACCCTACTCGCAAATCATCCTGAAAGACAAAAAGCCCTATTGGCTTTCTGCCGGACCAACCGATGTGGCCGGTGCGCAGGGAGATTTTCTTGTGCTACAGGAAATGGACTGCCGCTCCAATGGAAAAGCAAAAAATATCAACATGCCAGCCGACTACATGGCTTTGGCACCATTTGCCGAATTCATGTGGCAAAAAGCCTTGGTGATCGGAGTGAACTTTTCAGGTGAATGGAGCCTGACCCAATTGCACGACGATCTGTCAGGCACCCAACAGTCCCTGCCCTTGAGCAATGTGGGAGCCATTGGGGCCAGCACCTCGTCCAAGGCCGGGTACTTCATCGCAGGAACCAGTGCGAACAAGCAACCGATGCTCATGTATTTCAGCGGCGATCTCAAAAGCAAGAAGGCGTTGGGTCAGGCCAATGACCATCATGGCGAGGTATCGAGCGTATTCGAAAGCCGAGGCCGTGTTTTTGCACTGTTCAACCGCTATCCCGGCGCCAAAGACACGGGCACATCCCCCGGCGCAGAACTGCGCGAGTATTCCGCTACCGGTGCTCCTGTTTCACGCACGCCGCTGAATGGCACGGCGGCAACAGGAACGGCACTGAAAGATGGCGGCATCGCCATCAGCTACTGGATAGGCAAGCAACTATTCATGGAAAAGCGTGCCGCCCACCTCGCCACCCTGTGGACCGCCCAACTGCACCAACGCAGCGGGATTGCTTCGATGAAAGGCCATCTGCTCGAAGCCGGCAGCGATATTGCCTGGATCGGGGCCAACGATAACCAATTACTGGTGCACCGGGTAACACAAGACGGTGCATCAGTTCAAACCTCGGTCGACACTCAGAGCAAGATGGGCATTCCAACCCCCCGCATTTACTCCGCGAGTTCATCGGGCAATGACATCAGTATTCGCGGCACGGCAGGACGGTCGGCGAACCCCCGGCCCGGGCAAGTCACCAGGTTTTGCTTCACAGAAAAACCTGACTCCTGAATCCACGGGTAACCCGCCTGCGCCCAATCCGCCATGAATCGCCCAAGCACCCCGGCATCCGTCGCGCCACGCCAGCGCGGCAGCGCCATGGTCGAGTTCGTCGTGGTCGGCCCGATCATCACCTTGTTCGGGCTGGCCATCTTGCAGTACGGCCTGCTGTTCTTCTCCAGGAACCAGATCAATCACGCCAGTTTCATGGCCGCCCGAGCGGGCACCATGGCCCATGCCAAACTCTCGGACATCCGCGAAACCTACCTGCGCGCCATGGTGCCGCTGTATGGCGGGGGCCGCAACAGCGACGAACTGAGCCAGGCCAAGGCCAAAGCCGTCGCCGACCTCGATGGCAATCTGCGCATCGACCTGCTCAACCCCACGAGCGCGAGCTTCGACGACTGGAGCGCGCCCTACCTGCAGAAAAAATACCATGCCCGCGCGATCCCCAACGCCGGCCTGGCATACCGCGACAAGAACGACATCGGCGGCCAATCGGGCCAAAACGTGCAAGACGCCAACCTGCTCAAGCTGAAGGTGACCCACGGCTACGAGCTCAAGGTGCCGCTGGTCAACACCATCTACAAGCACTACCTGCAATGGCTGGACGACGGGCACGACCCGTTGCACACCGAACTCATCAAACGCGGCCGCTTGCCGATCGTCACCCATGTCACGCTGCACATGCAAAGCGACGCCATCGAGGGCCAGACCACATCGTTGAACCAGGGCCATGGAGACAATGACAGCCCCTGGGGTCAGGGTGGTTCTGGTGGCTCTGGTGGCTCTGGTGGCTCCGGCTCCGGCTCCGGCTCCGGCTCCGGCTCCGGCTCTGGCTCTGGCTCCGGCTCCGGCTCTGGTGGCTCTGGCGGTCCGGACGATTCAGACGACGCAGACAGTCTGTCCAGCCGCAAACCCCCGCCCGACTGCCGCACCATCGGTTGCACGCTGCTCGACCCATCAGACACGAAAGAACCGGAGCCAGATGACGGCGCAGGAAACAGCGCCGGTGGCAGCGCCGGCCAGGGCGGCTCAGATGGAGGCAGCCAATGCTTTTGATGCATACGGCGCCGCGCAGCCTGCGCACCGCGTTGTGGCGGGCGCTGGTCTTGGTGCTGGCCCTGGCGCAACTGCACCCGGCACTGGCGCAGCTACCCACGGGCACCCCGCAGACCAGCACCCCGGCCGCCCCGCCGAGCAGCGCCATCACCTGGAAAACCTG
>Ga0081606_1000924_pt1 | contig 10210 bp, 6 predicted proteins | sample EareggfetidaYelm_FD_71127 | JGI IMG/M metagenome (GOLD analysis project Ga0081606, IMG submission 71127) | Earthworm egg capsule microbial community from the University of Washington, USA - E. fetida Yelm (SPADES assembly) (version 2) | ecosystem: Host-associated > Annelida > Reproductive system...
TACGATCGGGATACCGACCGGATTATTGAGATGATCGGTGACCCGGCCCGGGCGAAGGTCGTGTTGTCGTATCTACCCGGCTCTGACAGCACACTCAAGGGGATGTATCAGGGTGCACTGAACGGCCGCAAGCGTGGCGGAATACAAGCGCTTGCGCAGTGGGAAGTAACCCAGTCGCACGGGGAGGTGGTTGCGTTTGTTTTCAAGGATGGTCGTTTTCCGCAGACTGCTGATCTGTTCTCTCACGGGCCGCAGATCAATACAATCGCCGATACGATCGGGGCGAACTACGCTGACTTTCTCAAGGGATTTCGGGCCAGTGAGTTCGGGGATCTGAGGATTGTTAGTGTGGAGCACAGTTTTGGTTCGGCTGCTGCCGGGGAAGCGGAACGACGTGGGGCACGGCTGGACACACGGATCCTGCTCGGAGGGATCGGGATGAAAGCTGGTTGGAAGCCTGACCCGTCTACAACATACATTGGTTACGCCGGACGCTACGACCTTAACAAACTGTTCTACACCCCCACCGGTCAGGGACTAGCGCTGGGGGATCTCGGCTACGCCGTCGCACCAACCTCGGAAAACGGAATCATCGAACGTGACTCGGGCATCAACTTCAGTGGAAACGAGCTCGCGAAAATCATCTGGGGCGCGACAGTGCCACCCATCGCGATGCAACTCCAGATCGAGGACATGCTCGCACAACACAACCAAATCGCCGGAGTCGAGGGCAACAACAAAGTACTGAGAGAGGTACAACATGAGCTGGTCATCAATGAGAATTAATCGTGCGATCAGCATCGTGACTATTGCTTGCGTCGGGTTAGTTGTTTCGGGGTGTGGCATGATCAATGATTTTCCGACTTTTGATGAGGCTCGTGCTGAAACACACGTTGAGATGCGGAAAATTGTTGCTCGTATTCCGTCGGAGGCATTCCGGGGGCTTGTGGATATACTCCCGAACAGTTCCTTCGCGTGCAACAAGAAAACTACACAGTATACGGGTTACTGGGAAGCGTACGTGGCTGATACCTTCGATATTTCTACCTGGCTAGACACCCTGAGAAACCAACTTCTCAGTGAGGGGTATAAGGATGAAGGATACCGCCCGGGCCAGAGCGTTGATCTTCAAAGCCCTGGAAATAATCTACTCATCACGGCAGATAGAGACCATGATGAATCCGGACGTGCATGGATCGAGATTCGCGGCTTCTCCCGCTGCGCTCAAGATCTTCCCCCCACCACACCCGAGAAAGTCCCCCCGATTACCCTCAGCCCGCCCCCGTTCACCGCCGGGTAGCATCCTGCACCTCACCAACCAACTCCTCGATAATATCCTCGAGAAACAACACCCCGGTCACCCGCCCATCCTCAGCAAAAACCCGAGCAAGACGAGTGCCACGACACCACAACAAAACCAGAGTACCCCCTAGCAGGACTTTGTAATCTGCAGCGCATCAGGCACTGATTGGTGCTAGAGTCTGTTAATTACACTGGTGTAATGTTGACAACCTAACTATTGTTCCCACGGAAGTTTTGTGGGTGTTTGCCTCTAATGTCGGTGGGGTGTAGGTGTGGTTCCGAGCTTGGCGGATGTCGATTCGCTCGATGTCTGAGTTGTAGTGGCGTGCGTAGGCTCATTTCTACAACGACCAAACCGACCCCAACGCATACGAGCGTTATTCGCCAAGGCATGCGTATTCCACATCATTCAGACCGCAAACGTGACGCGCCTGATGCTGTTCACTCGTTTCTCCCAACAGCCCGACGGTCTTAACACTTTTTCCAGCACCTCCAACGAATATGGTCCTTGACCTGAGAACTACTTCCCAGGTCAAGGACCATATTTGTTTTCGTGCGCGAAGGGGGACTCGAACCCCCACGCCCTTACGGGCACTAGCACCTCAAGCTAGCGCGTCTACCATTCCGCCACCCGCGCGTGGAGCATGGGATGCCGCAACAGCGCTGCAACCCGAGAGTAGAGACTAGCACGGAATTCAGTTGTGGTCGGTGAGGGGACACATCCGTGACCTCTACACAGCGGCGGGAACGCGTTCGGGTAACGAGGCGTGCGTCAGGCTCGCGTCGGAACCCTAGCAACACCGACACGACTCAGTCAGTGTGCACAATTTCGCAGGCTAGTCTGAATCGCATGCTCGAGCCGTTTCTCCCGCCACCGCGTGTATCTGATGGTGTCGGAGAGGCTCTCACCGGGCTCCCCGACAGCGATGGTGATCTGGAAGAGACCGCACGGATCGCGCGAGATCTCATTCGATTTGACACCAGCAACTACGGCTCATCCCGAGCGAACGGTGAGCGAGAGGCCGCTGAATACGTCGAGGCGTACCTGTCCGGGTTAGGACTGACTCCACGCCTCTTTGAACCCGATACGCGTCGAACGAGCCTCACTGTCCGGGTACCCGGACACAACCGCACGAAGCCCGCGCTCGTTGTGCACGGGCATCTGGATGTCGTACCGGCTGAGGCATCCGAATGGAGCGTTGACCCGTTTGCCGGCACCATCCAGGATGGCATGCTGTGGGGCCGCGGTGCGGTCGACATGAAAGACATGGACGCGATGATTCTGACCGCACTGCGGGACATCCTCAGCACCGGAGCGCAACCGGAGCGCGATCTCATCGTCGCCTTTTTCGCGGACGAAGAAGCGGGCGGCGTGCTCGGCTCGCACTGGCTCGTTGACAATCATCCCGAGATTTTTGCTGGTGCGACGGAAGCGATCAGTGAGGTGGGCGGATACTCGATCACGATCGACGGGAAACGGGCGTATTTGTTACAGACGGGGGAGAAGGGGCTGCTCTGGTTGCGGTTGCGCAGTCGCGGGACCGCCGCGCACGGTTCGCGACATATTCGCGACAATGCCATCACCGCGCTGGCTGAGGCCGTGGTGCGGCTCGGACGGATGGAGTGGCCGATCCGTCTCACGGCGACAACGCGCGAATTGCTCGCGGGTGTGGCGAAGATTGTGGGAGTTGACCCGCACGAGAGGTCACCGGATGAGCTTGCGCGGGCCACCGGAACCGCCGCAGGATTTGTTACACCAACTCTGCGCACGACCTCCAATCCGACCGTGTTGCAAGCCGGTTACAAGCACAATGTCATCCCTGCGCGGGCCGAGGCACTCATTGATGTGCGAACACTGCCCGGTGAGGATGAATCGGTGCTCGCTCATATTCGTGCCCTGGTGGGGGAGCAGATTGAGGTGACGGTCGTGCACCGGGATGTGAGTTTGGAAAACCCGCGACACGGTGCGCTGGTTGATGCCGTGACAGCATCGCTGGGACGGCATGACCCGGGCGCTCCGATCCTGCCGTATCTGATGAGCGGCGGAACTGACAATAAGGCGCTGAGTGAGCTTGGCATTGCTGGCTACGGGTTTGCACCACTTCTGTTACCGGCCGATTTTGATTTCCCCGCAATGTTCCACGGAATCGATGAGCGCGTCCCGCTGGAGGCCCTCACATTTGGTCGCAAGGTCCTCGGCGATCTGTTACGAACCTACTGACGGCCCGTCGACCGAATACCGCCGACCGGTTGAGAACAGACCACGGCACACCGGATGCCCCGGGCACCCGTATCCCCTACCCTGCGCGTTCCAGAACTATCCTGTGCGTTCCAGAACCATCCTGTGCGTTCCAGAATCCCGACGGGTTTCGCGGATGCCCCGGGCCATCCGGTATTCCCTCAGGCTAACCCTCACACTCCAAGGTCAGCCTGGAATGCTCCCTCTTCGAGCCGAGCCTTGACCGTGGTGAGGAACCGCGCAGCATCGGCACCGTCGATAATTCGGTGGTCGTAGGAGAGCGCGAAGTACACCATTGATCGAATGGCAATCGAGTCGGAACCGTCAACCGCCACAACGACCGGGCGACGGACAACGATCCCGGTGCCAAGAATTGCAGACTGCGGGAGGAACACGACGGGTGTGTCGAAAAGAGCCCCGCGCGATCCCGTGTTTGTCAGTGTGAACGTGCCGCCGGAAAGTTCATCGGGTTTCAGCTGGTTATTGCGTGTGCGGGTGGCGAGATCGGCGATCTGCGCTGCGAGCTGAGCGATGTTCAGGTCCCCGGCGTTCCGAATCACAGGGGTGAGAAGGCCCCGTTCGGTGTCCACCGCGATCGACACGTTCTCGGACGCCGGGTAGACAATACTGTCGCCGTCTACTGTGGAGTTGATGATCGGGTAGGCACGAAGGGCCTCGGTGGCGGCGAGTGCAAAGAAGGGCAGGAATGAAAGTTTGTGTCCCGTCTTTTCTGCAAATGCCTCCTTCACCTGATCTCGCAGCTGCGCGACGCGCGTGACGTCCACCTCAACAACACTCGTGAGCTGAGCGGTCGAGGTCATCGAGACAACAGCGCGTTCAGCAACAACCTTGCGCAAACGGGTCATGGGTGCGGTCGTACCGCGCAGCGGCGACACCGTCAGTGCGTCGCGTAGGTTGGATGCTCCTGCCGTTGCCGTGACGGGGGGCACGCCACTGCCCACCGTGGGTGTCAGGGATGCGGCTTCCGCGGCGGAGTTTGCTGCGTGCGCGGCGATAATGTCTTGTTTCCGAATCCGACCACCGACACCGGTGCCCGTTATGTCGGTGAGGTCAACGCCCTGCTCGTTCGCGAGCTTGCGGACAATCGGGGTGACGTATCCGGTAAGTCCCGAGAGCATACCGGTGAGGGGCGGGTGATCGGGTGCCACGGTATCGTCAGTGGGCGGTGTTGCGACGGTGGCACCGGGGGCACTGGCAGCCGGTGCATCCACGATGGGTGCCGCAAAAGTCGGCGCGGCAGTCGGCAGGCCCACGACCGGCGTGTCTGTGATCAGCCCGGGAACCGGCTCTGCCTCAGCAACGGGGGTGGCAGCTATCGAAACGCCAGGATCCTGCCCCGCACCGGCCTCCTGCCCGGCAGCGGTGCCAGTTCCGATGGTCACGAGGGGCGCGCCCACCTCAACAGTCTCGTCCTCCTGCACATGGATCGCTTCTATGACTCCCGCCACCGGGGAGGGAATTTCGGTATCAACCTTGTCAGTGGATACTTCGAGCAGGGGTTCATCGATCTCCACCCGGTCACCCACCTGCTTCAGCCAACGGGTCACCGTTCCTTCGGTGACACTCTCTCCGAGTGCCGGGAGGTTGACAGATTCACTCATGCGTAGGTCTCCTTCGCAGCGGGGGTGTTTACTAATTTAGTGCAGTCCGAGGCATCCTGTACCGCGAGGCTGTGGGTGTGTTATGTACTGTTGCTTCGGTGCTGGATGGTGCCACACGTGCCGTGTCGGCCGTGTCTACAGTGCATTGAGAGGTTTTCCGGCGAGCTTGAGGAAAGCCTCGCCGAGTGCCTCGTTTTGAGTGGGGTGAGCGTGAATGAGCGGGGCGACATCCTCCGGGTAGGCTTCCCAGTTGACGGCGAGTTGCGCTTCGCCGACGAGTTCACCGACGCGACCGCCAATCATGTGTATTCCAATAATTGGGCCGTCTACGAGCCGAACAACCTTTACGGAACCGCTCGTTTCAAGGATGTGGCTCTTGGCGTTACCCGCGAGGTTGTAGTCGTAGGAGGTGACCCTGTCGGCACCGTGGAGGCTTACGGCCTTTGCCTCGGTGTAACCCACCGACGCGATCTCCGGCTCGCAGTACGTGACTTTCGGAATGTTTACGTCGGCAACGACAACCGGCTTGAGCCCCGCGATCTCTTCTGCGACGAAGATGCCGTGCTGGAAAGCTCGGTGTGCCAGTTGCAGACCGGGCACTATGTCACCGACCGCATACACGCCCGGCACAGTTGTCTGGAGCCGTTCGTTGGTCATAACGAATCCACGGTCAACGGTGATTCCGACCTCTTCATACCCGAGCCCAGCGGTGGACGGACCGCGCCCAACGGCCACGAACAGGTAGTCGGCGGAGAGAGTTTCGCCGCCCTCAAGGGTGACGACAACACCCTCAGTGCTTTGAGCAACTCCCTGAAACCGCACCCCCAGTTTGAAATCAATGCCACGCTTGCGGAACGCACGCTCTAGCTGCTTCGAAATCGACTCTTCCTCGTTGGGAACCAGGTGCGGCAAACCCTCGACGAGGGTGACCTGTGCCCCGAACGAGGTCCAGACGCTGGCGAATTCAACACCGATGACACCGCCGCCGAGAATGATGACCGAGGATGGCACAACATCCAGTTCCAGTGCCTGATCGCTCGTGATAACTCGCCCGCCGATCTCCAGTCCGGGTAGGGAGCGCGAGTACGAACCGGTTGCAAGCACGACGTTCTTGCCGATGTAGCGATCCTCCCCGACCAGCACGGTGGTTGGAGACACGAGCCGCCCCTCACCCTCAACAACATGGATGCCACGCGCTTTGAGCAGTCCCTGCAGGCCCTTGTGTTTACTGCTAACGATTCCTTGGCGGTATGCGGTCACACTCGCAATGTCAATACCCTCGAGGTGGGCGCGGACACCGAACCGTGCGGCTTCCCGGGCGGTGTCTGCCACCTCGGCAGCGTGAAGCAGCGCCTTGGTGGGAACGCATCCTCTGTGCAAACAGGTGCCGCCGACCCTGTCTTTTTCGATGAGTGCGACCGTTGAACCCAACTGAATGGCACGTAGCGCGGCCGCATAGCCACCACTGCCACCACCGAGGACTACTAGGTCAAAGTTCTGCTCAGACAAAGTTGACACTCCCAACTGACATCCCTACGACGACGTTTTGCGCCTCTAAGACCCTACTACCTGGTGGGCGAGTGCTTCGCCGAGCCGAACAAGAGTGCGAACACCGACACCGGTCGCTCCGGCACCTGTGAAGCCCCATCCCGCGGTGCTGTTGTACGAGGGACCGGCGATGTCAAGGTGCGCCCAGGGAATGCGGTGCTCGGATTCAGCCTGGGTGCCCACAAACTCCTGCAGGAAAACACCAGCAATGAGCATCCCGGGCAGGGCAGCACCCATCTTGGCATTGGCAAGGTCCGCGACATCCGAGGTCAAACTCGTGAGCAAATCGCTGGGTAGTGGCATGGGCCAGACTGCCTCGTCGATCTCCTCGGCCGCGGACCTGACCTGTGCGACGAGAGCGTCGTCGCCCATGAGTCCAGAGATTCGGTGTCCAAGCGAGACGATTTGGGCACCGGTGAGTGTCGCGATGTCGATAATGGCATCGGGATGCTCCTCACTGGCTGCCACGATCCCGTCAGCGAGCACGAGTCGTCCCTCGGCATCGGTGTTTGTCACCTCAACCGTTGTACCACCGCGAATTCGGAGCACGTCGTTCGGGCGGATCGCCGTTGCGGAGGGGAGATTTTCGGCCAAACAGAGCCATCCGGTCACCCGCACCGGAACCTTGAGTTCTGCCAGTGCCACGATGACCGCGAGCACAGCAGCAGCTCCGGCCATATCGGTCTTCATTCCCACCATGGACGCGGCAGGCTTCAACGAGAGCCCACCCGAATCAAACGTGATGCCTTTGCCCACAAGAGCGAGGTGCTTGCTCGCACCATCGGGACAGTAGCTGAGTTTCACCAGTCGCGGTGGATGGCTCGAGCCCTGTCCAACTCCGGCGATGCCGCCGAATCCGTCTGCACCAAGTTCTTTTTCGTCCCAGACCCGCGCCTCAACGCCGACAGCACTGGCCGTCTCGACGGCGATCTCCGCGAACCGCTGCGGGAAAAGATCGGCGGGAGAGGCGTTCACAAGATCCCGCGTGCTCGTCACGGCAGCCACGATGGCGCGCACTCGATCAAGACCGATGGCTGTTGCATCGTGCGACGTACGCAGGCTGATTGACGTGATGGCGGGCTTCGGCGTGGAACGATATTCGGTGTACGCGTAGGCACCGAGCGCGGCACCTTCCAGCGCAGCGGCCGCAAGCTCTGGGTTACCCTCAACGACGAGAGCAACGGACTCAACGTCTGTGAGCTGTCGGGTCGCGGCACCGGCGGCGCGGCGGATGGTCGCGGCATCCGGGGTTTTAGCGGGATCTGTTTTCGTAGCACCGCCGACCTTGCCCACACCAACGATGGCAAAAATACGTGGACCGGTGTCACCGCCCGGTAGACAGGTCACTTCTTCAGCCCTCCCGCTTGCACCGAGCTGTACAGCGTTTTTTGTGAGGTCGATGAACGGCGCGGCATCGTAGGGGGTGCCGGGTGGAAGCAGGAGTTCGGCACCATCATCGCCAGTGCGAGCAAAGAGGATGACAGCATCGACTGACTCGTCGAGCGGCGAAGCGGGGGAGAGCGAGAGCACAGGAGCAGGCATGTCTCCGATGGTAGGCCCTAGAGTGTGAGACCGGTATTGATTTTCGCGCGCGCGTGCGCACGGTGACCCCTCGGGGCACGCCCGTGGCGAACGCCCCCTTCTCTGATCGAGAGCCGCCGGTAGGGTTGGGGCATGCGCGATCCACAGAACCTCTTTGAGGTGAACCCTGATGTTCACGTACCCGCGGGAATCCCTCTTGTAGCCGGTCTGACCGGGTACTCTGATCCCGGCTCGGCGGTCGCGGAAATGACTAACCACCTGCGGTCAAACCTTGAGCGCACGAGCGTCGCAACGTTTGACACTGATGAATTGTTCGACTACCGGGCACGGCGACCCGTTATGATTTTCACGGAAACCCACCTCACCGAGTACCACCCGGCGCGGCTCGGTCTTGAGCTTACGCACGACGACATGGGGCAACCGTTTCTTCTGCTGAGCGGGTACGAACCGGACTTCCAGTGGGAACGTTTTGTCGCGGCGGTGCTGCACCTGATCGGCACATTCGGTGTCACCTCGGTGACATGGCTCAATGCGATACCGATGCCCGTTCCGCACACTCGCCCGATCGGGGTGACGGTGAGTGGCAACCGACCCGAACTCACCGAGGCGCTGTCCGCGTGGCGTCCGACCACGCAGTTGCCGGCCAATGTGCTACACCTGGTGGAATACCGACTGCAAGAGCTGGGCCATCCCACTGCTGGTTTGGTGCTGCTCATACCGCACTATCTGTCTGATACCGAATATCCGGATGCCTCGGTCGCCGCACTCGATGCTCTCACCGCTGCCACTGGGCTCATGTTCCCCACCGACAGTTTGCGGGAACAGGGGCGCACTTTCCTAACCCGTATCGACGCGCAGATTGCCGAGAATGTGGAGCTTGCGAAGCTCGTCGAGAGTCTCGAACAGCGGTACGACTCGTTCATGGAGGGCAACACCCTGCGGTCTGCGTTTGCCGATGCCGATGGTGAGCTTCCAAGCGCCGAGTCGATCGCGGCCGAGTTCGAAAAATTCTTGGCGACGCGAACCCCGCGGGACGGTGAAACCCCGATCGGGTAGCACCTCAGCTGTGGTAGGGGCGTTGTGCAGGCACTGTGTTAGCAAGACAGGGGGAAGGAGTCTGACTATTTTATGCAAATTTACTGGTAAATTGCCGCATGAATGGACCCTCTGTTCCAGGGCATGCCGTGACGTCGGAGTATAATGTGAGGGTTGACCCGGTCGAGTCCGTGTGAGCGTTGACACGTTTCACAGCAGACTTGACAAGGGTCTTTCTGTTGCCCATTTTGGGTGACGCGCAAGCACGCCACACATCACCGACTAGCACGAGAGATGGCAGATGACGAGAAAACCTGTGATGACCGGAGATTCGACAGAGGATGCCAGCGCGGTCGCAAGCACGACCGTGGCGACCAAACCTCGCCGCACCGCGGCGACGAGGTCAAAAGCCGCCTCCGCTGAAAAGGCCGCCCCCGCCGAAAAAGCCACCCCTGCCGCACGCACAGCAACAGCAGCACGAAAGGCCCGGGCCGGCGGGGCATCCACTCGAAAAGGCGCGGCATCGGCGACGAAAACCGCAGCGAAAACCAAAGCGGGTAAGAGCGCGAGCAAGAAGGTGGTTGATCCTGAGGTGACCGACGGCACTGAGGATGTCGCGGTCGACGGACCCGGGGAGGTCGCGGCCAGTTCCGTCGGGGAGATCGCGGGCGATGCCGTCAACCCGGACACTGTCGCCGCGGTGGCAAGCAAGGACACCGTCGTTGCGGACATTCCCGACGATGACGATGACCCCGACGACGATGACGAAGATGAAGAGGGTGCTCGGCGGAAGACACCGGCGGAGGTGCACCCCACCGGAGCGCTCGTGCTGCGGGCCGCTGACGACGATGACGACGTGCCCGTCTACTCCAACGCCATCACCGGCGCAACGGCCGACCCTGTCAAGGACTACCTCAAACAG
>Ga0081606_1000925_pt1 | contig 10195 bp, 5 predicted proteins | sample EareggfetidaYelm_FD_71127 | JGI IMG/M metagenome (GOLD analysis project Ga0081606, IMG submission 71127) | Earthworm egg capsule microbial community from the University of Washington, USA - E. fetida Yelm (SPADES assembly) (version 2) | ecosystem: Host-associated > Annelida > Reproductive system...
TGGGCTATGAGGTCGTCGTCAACGCCGATGCCTGTGCCGCAGGAAGCCCCGGAGCACACGCAGCCTCGCTGGAGAACATGCGCCTGATTGCCGAGGTGTGCGACGGCCCGGCGAGTTTGTGGCATCTCGATGCGGGGGCCTCATGAGCGCAGGGATGGACAGGCCGCCCGAAGGCGCTCATGCCAAATTCGTCATCTGCCCAATCATTGCTTTGTGTTCTGACCATCGATTTCATCCCTTGCCTGTGAACCCGCCACCAGGCAAAGTCAACATCATCCGACACGGCCTACAACCCCTTCAAACCTGATCTGACCAGTGGCGTGGAGTTGTGGGTAAACCTCAGAACTTGGCGGGAGGGAATCACGACACGCAAGTAGTCATCAGTCAACTCAAACCCTGCATCCTTACCGGCATAGTCGCGCGTCAGGGGAACAATTTTGCGGCGAACACCCATCCCGCGCGCATCTACGTAGCCGTAGTCGCGCATGATCTCCACAATGATCGGGTTGCGCGACGACCGCTGCCCAGCCAGCATTTTCTCAATGGTCATCGAATTTTGTAATGCACCCGGACTGGTCACTTCCAAGCGGTCGGCGTAGTTGACTACCTCAACCTCTATCGAACGTGTCCAGTCGCGGTGAACGAGCGCATTGAGAAGCGCCTCACGGATTGCATCAAGCGGGTAGCGGTAACCCGATTCGCGGCGTAGTCCTTCGTTGATCTCACTTCCCTCTTCGGAGATGAATGGGTGCATTCGATCGATCAGACGTTCGAGCAACCCGTCTTCTACAATGCTTCGCCCTGCACCGGGCCTGCCTTCCCAAAGGGCAACCAAAGGACCATCGAGCACCGTGTCGTCCTGCGCTTGGTATTCCTTCATCTCGCCAGCAAAAGACATCCAGCGAATCCCTGCGTAACGCAGGCAACGGCGCGGGCTGCGCCCAAACAGCACCAATCCGGCAATAGTGCATGCAGCGGGACCGTCAGCGCGGCTCACCATGAATCCCAATCCGGTCAACCGTTGCTCCCAATCTTCGGCGGATTGCGGAGCCATCTGGTCGCCCGCAACATTGACCAGATAATCACTGAGCCGTGCTTGATCAAGGTCGTCCAGGTTGCTGCCTGATACCGGCAAAACTTCGGCATGCAGCATTCCGCCGTTTTCAAACAACCGGGCTTGTTGTTCCCTCGTTGCCAGACGTGATGTGCTGCCAACCCGGATATAAATTTCCTCACGATTGTTATTCCGCACCACATAGGGCTTGGCGGTGCCTTGGGTGAGCGTAATGACTGCCACGCGCTTGCCATCTTCGAACATCACTTCTTCGTAGAACGGCAGTGCCAGCGGATGCACATATCGGCCAAATACGGTATCCATCACCCAGGCTTCCAGGTCGGCACGCTGAATGCCGCTAATGGTGCCGTCATCCTCCACACCCAAAAGCAATTTTCCACCCTGAAAATTGAGCAGCGCGACAATCTCTTTCGCCAGTTGCTCCGGGCGCAGGTCGTCGCGCTTGAACTCCACGCCGGAGTTCTCGCCATTGGTGATGATTTCCAGCAGTTCAGATTTCAACATGTGCCGTCACCTCAAAATTCGTATTTTTCCTTACGCTGAATGAACGCATCTCGCCCACCTTCGAGGATGTTGGCGACCTGATCGCGAATGACAGGAACATCGATGGAACCCTGGGCATCGAAGGTCAACGAACCATGGTTTTCCATTGCCGTGAATACGCCGATCCATTCCGCGTCGCCAAATACGGGAATGTTGGCATTATGTGTGGCGAACAAGAATTGACGACTCGTTTTCGCCGCGCGCAATTCGTGGACGATGCGTTCGACAATGAAAGCATTGTCCAGGTTGTCCTCGGGCTGATCCATTATCAAAGGATCAACGTTTTCAAGTAACAACATGTGCAATATTGCAGTGCATTGCTGACCGGTCGATAGCTTGTCCAACGGACGGAAGACTGCCTCCATCTGACCATGTGACACATTCAAGAAAATATCTATCCGGTGGTCGAGCTCAAGGGCTTCCAGTTCCATCAGTCGCGATTCAGACAACGTGGTCATGGCATCTGCAACCAAAGGTGTCAACCTCCAATCGGTTTGAAGAACGCCAGTGCCAGTGCGAATCGCTTGCGCCAATGCCGATGGACTGATTGCATCCCGCTCGTCGATCCATGACAGCCGCTTTTCGCCTTCGCTCTCAAGGCCGAGGATGCCGCCGCCGTAGCGCTCTTGCCAGATCCGCCACCGCTTTTCGCCTACGCTCTCAAGGTTACTGTCCAGCAGAAAAGTCTTCAGCGGTGTTCGATCTGCCTCAGGTACCACTTCGACTTTCAATTTCCCCTCCAGGCGGCGATTCAGCTTCCTGGCGGCACTCTGCAAGTCCTTGGTGCGCTGATTGCGAAGGTCAGACAACTCCGCAAGCAGATTTCGACGCTCCTGCCGCTGAGACTCAAGCAGCCTATCGTGATTGGCAACGCGAGCTTCGAGCGGCTTGATGCGCTCGATGTCCTGCAGCAGCCGCTGATAGGCTGTTCCGACCTCCTGGCCTCTTTTCCCGGCTGTCGCCGGAAGGCTACGCAAGGCTTTTTCCAGTTCTGCCTCGCCTTGCGCAATTGACTGCTCCCACAAGGCAAGTCGAACCGCCAATTGCTGTTCACCGTTTGCAAGCTCGGCTGTCAATTCGGCAAGGTGACGTTCAAAACTCTGATGCAGTTTGTCCAGAACTGTGCGCGCCGGGCTGAGCAACGCCGCATTGGGCAATCCTTCCAGGGCCTTGTCGCTGATGAAAGTCAGGTCGGGCAAATTGTCCCGAAGGCTTGCCACACCATCCCTTGAATGCCGGATTTCTTCACGGATTCGCTCGACAATCTGCCGCTCTCGGGTAAACAGCGGCGTCTTGGCAAGTTTTTCCTGAATCCCCAGCGCCTGAAAGCCTTGAAGTTGCTCAACCAATTTCGGCAAGCGTGCCATCTGAGCTTTCAGGTCATCGACCTCACCCAAGGTCTTGACCAGTTTTTGCTGGTTTTCTTGCAAGCGCTTCTTCAGGGTGGTGTTGTGCTGCGCGTAGTCGCCATCATTGGGCAGAAAGCGATCCAGCAACTGAACCCGGCTCTGCTCGTCCTGCGCCAGCTCGTAGATTTCATTCTGGCCGTAGATGTCGATTCCCGGCAATAGATCGCGCGGTTGCAGGGTCGAGACATTGCCGCTCCCGTCGGACACCACCTCTCGCACGATGGGCATTTCGCCATAGCGCCGAGAAACGCGATAGCGCTTGCCATGCTGCGAGGAAGAAACGATCTCCATCTCGATCCGTCCTGACGCCTTGCCCAAGTTTTCCTTGATGATCTCAAGATGAAGCTTTTGCGCCTGCCTGCTCTTTGGCGGGATATCCAGCACGTAACGCAAGCATTCCAGTAGCGTCGATTTTCCCGTCCCACGTCCGCCAATTACCGTGTTCAGGTGTCGGGAAAAGGCAATCTCCACACCATCGAGATACCCACCCGAAATGGTCATGGACACGATCGCGCCAGCCATCGCCTCAGGCTTTTGCGAGTTCAGGCGGATGCGCGATTCCGGGTCAAGGAACGCGACTTTGAAGGCATCAAAGGTCGGCTTCGTCATCTTGATCCAGCAAGAGGCGCTGGCATCGTCCAGGTCAGACGGTTTGGCAACATCCTTGGCGTTGATGACCGCAACAGGGCGCTCTCGCTTCCAGTTGGGGTTTGCGTTCAGAACGATGTTTTTGTACTCTTGTGGCAAATCATCCATCGAGCCAGGAATTTGTGCTGCCTTGACCAAATCACTGCGCTGCCAAGTGTGGACTGACCTCTGAAACAAAATGCCACTTGCCTGCGTTGCGTGCGCCGCATACCAGAAACCGCCCAACTCCTTGATCGTTTCCGCCAACTGAATGCAACCAAACCGTGAGGGGCGCACCTTTTCCTCGGGGTCCGTCAGTTGCAAACGCCCAAGATAGCGGTTCAACTGATCTTTGGTCGTGTCTTCCGGGAACAGACAGATCATATGAATTTTTTCGGTCGAGGCGATCTCGAAACCGGGAAAGACGACGATGCCGTGGGGCGCCAATATATTGCGCAGTGCATCGACACGATCGACGCTGCCATGATCGACCAAGCCAACAATCTTGATTTCGAGTTCCTGGCACTTTGCCAGCAGCGCCTGGTTATAGTCAGCCTCGCTCATGCCATGCTTGCCGCCACGGTAGACGCTGTCGTAGCCAACCGGGTTCACCTGCAAGGCGCACCGCCAGAAACGGGCATAGGTGTATTGATTGCTCATTTTCTTCTCCTCACCAAACTGCCGTGAGCGAATGCCAAAGTGGTATACATCAGTTCACCAGATCCTCAAGCGTACTCACCATCCTGAACTGCACCTGCTCGAAGTTCTTGAAGTGCCGCTTGCCGCACTCGATGCGCAAGTCTTCAATTGGCCTTAGCAGGTCGAGTTGCACGTGACCGCCGTTGCCGGTCTTCTTCGTTTCGGCAACAAAGTAAAGCGTCGTATCGTTGCGATAGGCCACCGCCCAATCGGGGTTGTACGGCCCAACTGGCGTTTCTATCTGGAACCAACGCGGCAGCTTGATGTAAAACAGCACATCCGCGTTGTCCTCGCATGCTTGCGCAAAGGCTCGCTCTGGTCCCGAATTCGAGTCGATGACGATGTGCGAGAACAGCGTCTTTTCCCGCTTCTCGACGGCGCGAACGTTGGAAGCGAACACGTCCATCAAATCGTCGCGCTCAAAACGGCGCATTTCGTAGACAGCGTTGTCCAGCTTCACGTATTTCACGCCGCTGCCATCCGAGCCATCGCCATAAACCAGAAATTCTCTCTTGGCCGCATTGACGAGTTCCGATGCGTGATCAATAAACGCCTGGGGGTTGTTCACTGCATCATTCAAGCGAGCGGATTCCAGGAGGATGCGCGCCACAGTGGACTTGGCCAGCCCCGTCCTGGCCTGCACCTGGCCGACAAAATCCGGCATCAAGTACTTGGCTTCCACCATCTGCGTGCGATACCCGGTCTGCTTGCCGACCACACCGTCCGTGCCGATGGCAATCTCTGCACGGGTCAGCGCCACCTTGGGCCGCTCAATGACTGGCATCTTTGCCTTGATACGGCCTGCGGCCTTGGTAATCAACTCGCCGGTCTTGTATGTCACGCTGTAGCGGGTACGTGCCCGAATCCGTTCCCAAATCGCGAGGAACTGCGGGTCGGTCTCAAAACCTTTCCTCAAGCGCACCGTTACTTTGTCGCGCTCGTTTTGCACCATCTCGCGCTTGAACCTCACGCCCGCCTCGACCATCTCGGTCTGCAACTGGTTGGCGAAGTCCTCGTAACTTTCGTTGGCGATCACGGTTAACCGGTTGATGGCCGGGTCGCGCACGCGCTCGCCTTCCTGATTCACTGCAAGGCGCAGGCCACGCCCAATCTCTTGCCGTTTTCTGATTTCCGAACTGGACTCAGCCAGAGTGCAAATCTGGAATACGTTGGGGTTGTCCCAGCCCTCACGCAGTGCGGAATGACTGAAGATAAAGGCCAGTGGCTCATCCAGCCCAAGCAAACGTTCCTTGTCGCGCATGATGAGTTCAAAGGCACTAGCTTCGGCGTCAGCGTTGGTCTTGCCGGTCAGCGTCTCGAAGGGTGATACGGCCCGCTTGTCTTGCGAGAAATAACCGTTGTGTACCGCCGTAGCGTCGGCGGTCAGCAAGCCCACGAATCCTTCCCTGGCCTGGTACTGCGCATAGATTTCCTCGAACCACGCCGCGAATTTACCCTTGGCCGTCGTGCCGTCCTCGCCATATACCCGGTAGTGCGCCACCCGGTCGATGAAGAAGACCGACAGCACCTTGATGCCCATCGGGTGCAGTTTCTTCGCCTTTTCAAAGTGGCGGCGCACCGTGGCTTCGATCTGCAAGCGCAGGACCGCGTCGGTCAGTGCGCCATGCGGGCGACCTACGGCTACACGCACATCATTGGCAAAAGTCACGAAGCCTTCGCCCGCGTCGATCTCGTTGACGATGAAGCCATTGTTGTAGATTTCCCGCTGGTTGGAAAATTTCTCCGAATAGAGGTCGTCGCCGTTCTTCACTGTCACCGACTTCTTGGCCGGACCGCTGGCCTGGTTGACCCAGATGGAGAGCTTGGCCGACACGCTGCGCTTGCCGGTCTTGAAGCTTTCCACCTCGATGAATGCCTGGTTGGCATCCTTGAGCTCGATAACCGAATCCACGCCGATCTGCTTGACCAATCCCAACTCATACGCGCGCACGGGATCTAGTGAATAAATCAGATTGTAAGCATTGCGGTGGGTGGCCGAGTACCGCAGTGTACACAAAGGGTTCAGCCGCACAATAGCCTGCTTTCGAATGTCGGTCTCCAGATTCTGCGGTTCGTCCAGAATTACGATTGGATGGGCAACCTGGATGAACTCGATGGGTTTCACCCCGGTCTCGCGTATCTGGTTGATAACATTGCCCTTGCCCTTCTTCTTGGCCTTGCCTCCTGCCGCATCGTCGGCCGCCTCGGTAGAATCCTTGGCGAAGGCGTCGATGTTGATGACCAAAATTTGGATCGCGTCGGACAGGACAAAGTTACGAAGTTGGTTTACCTTGCCCGAATCGTAGACCATGAATTCCATTCGCTCATAGTCGTAGAGCGTCTGGAAGTGTTTGCGGGTGATTTTCAGGTTGGACAGTACACCCTCGCGGATTGCGACAGAAGGCACCACGATCACGAACTTCTTGAAGCCGTAGGTCTTGGACAACTCGTGAATCGTGCGCAGGTAGACGTAAGTTTTGCCGGTGCCCGTTTCCATCTCCACCGTGAAGTTGGGGAAACTGCCCACGGGCGTGCCATCGTCCAGCGTCATCGTTGCCAAGGCATCTGATGATTCAATACCGTGTACCTCCTGCACCGTGCGCAGGTTGGCAAGCCATTGTATATCTTCGATCACGCGCAGGTTGGCAACGCCCGTTTCGGTGAGCGCCAAGCTGGAAAGTTCGTCGTCCCGCGTCACGGTGGTTTGTGAAGCGTCCGGCTGCCCCTCGAACAAAGCAACCACAGCGCGGACAGCTTCGATCTGGTAATCCTGGTGGGCGTCGAATTGCAGTTTCATTCGGGCTGTCTCACAGGCAGGTGAAGCGGATACCCGCGTCGCGGCATTGCAGGTCAAGATTGGTCTTGAGCATGTCCAAGTCGTTAAACACGCCGTCGATGGCAATGATCTCGTGCGGCTTCGGCTTCATTTCCACCAGCGGCACGATCATGGCCTCTGCGAACGATTCCAGTATAAAAAGCATCTTGCGGTCATGGATGGCGAACACTTTGCCGCCCGCCACTTCCAGCGACTCGATGGGTGTGGTCAAGTCTTGGCCGAATTTCAGCAGCAGTTCGTAGAGCATGTCTTCGACGGCTGCGCCTTCCTTTTCGGACTTGGCGAACATCTGTATCTGCTCGGCCAGTTGCTCGGGCGAGTCGATGCCATCGCCGCGCCATTGCTTGAAGTTGGAGGGAGCAAGGACGAAGGACTTGAAACCAAGATTTGCAGATGATGAAGTGGCTAAATCCGAGGCAGCATTTACCGATTCAATTGCTTTGCTTATTCGACGCCGACTTATTTCAGCTATTGTTTCAAACCCGGCGGATTTAGCTTCGGAACCATCTTCAGTTGGTTCTGGTAGTTGGACACAAATAAAACGACGATTTGAAACCCTCCCCGCATCCCACTCAATCAATGTATGTGCAGTTGGACATGACCCCGCAAAGAAGTCCACAATCAACGCATTCGGATCGTCATGGATGAAAGTCAAAAAATGACGAATCAACCCTTTTGGTTTGGGAAATGGAAAAACTTTGCCATCTCCGAATAACTCTTTAATTTCGTCGGTACCTGTTTGCGTGTACGGTCCATCCAGCACAGAAAACGGTTTTGTCCCTCGCTCTATACCGTCTTCGTTTCGAAGATATTGCTTATAGTTGACTGACCATCCATCTTTAACGCGAGCAATCGAAAGTTCATCGTTGGCTTGCGCTGCTAGCACACGCTCTTGCGACCACTGCCATTGTTTTTCCGGCCAGATTTCCTCGCCTTCATGAACAATAGGAAAACGCAGATTTTCGCGCTCATCCATGCTTGTTGTTGCTAGTGGCTGAAGGCGGTAAGGGCCACGCACTTCAAATTTTCCATCTTTGAATTTGTAGTACTTCAAAACCTTGGGGTCTGGTGGTAATTCAATTGCACCAAGTCGCTCTTTATATCTGGCATAGCACAGAACATATTCGTGAAGCACAACAATATGTTTTACCTTCGACCCCCCGCCGTAACCCTTTTTCCAAATGTTTTGAGCCACGAAATTTTCTTCACCAAAAACCTCATTCATCAGGCAACGCAAGTTATGAACTTCGTTATCGTCGCATGACACAAATATAATCCCGTCCTCGCGCAGCAAGTTGCGCGCGATATAAAGGCGCGGCAACATCATCGACAGCCAATTGCTGTGGTAGTGGCCGCTTTCCTTGCTGTTTCTGCGAAAGAAGCCTTCGCGCATCAGCGTGCCATCGTCGGCCAGATCGTTGATACGCCTGAGGTAGTCTTCCTTGCCTTCCTGGAAGCGGTCGGGGTAAATGAAACTGTCGGAGCCGGTATTGTAGGGCGGGTCGATGTAGATGAGCTTGACCTTGCCGAAGTACGCCTTCTGCAAGACCTTGAGCACTTCCAGGTTCTCGCCTTCGATGAACACATGTTGCGCCTGGTCGAAGTTCACCGATCGATCGCGCTCGGGCCGGAGCGTTGCGGTGGACGGCGTTTGCAGCACCTTGTAGGCATTGCTCTTGCCCGCCCAGGTCAGTGCATAGCGCTCGCCACCTTCAATGACAACGCTCTCGCCCAACGCTCGTTTGAGGGCGGCCAAGTCAAGCTGGCCTTCGGAAAATGCCTCGGGGATGAGCGCGGCCAGTTGCGCACGGCACTCGTCGGCTGGATTGGGCGATGCGGCCAGGTTGGTATCGTTTTGCGGGTCGCTCATGTTCTGCCCTGTGCCTTCTCGGCAATCTGCGCTGCGATCCAGCGTTCCAGATCGGAGCGGCGAAACCGCCAGGTGCCACCCAACTTGAAGCCCGGTATCTGCCCCAGGTGCGCCAGTCGGTAGGCGGTTTTTTTGCCTGCCTTCAGGTAGGCAGCCACTTCATCCAAAGTGAGAATTTCGCCGTCTGCTTCGTTCATGCTGTGTCGCTCAGGTGGCATTGAGTGGTGGAATCTTCCAGATATTGGTCAATCTTACCATTCTTAGGCAAACAATGCCCGATGTCACTTGGAAATCTTGAGGAATTTTCGCAGATGCGAAAATTATGCTGAACGGTGCGCCCGGATGGTCGCGCCATACGTGGCACGGATGCTGGCAATGACAGTGTGGTCGTGAATGTGCAGCGAAGCGCGTTCCCGGGCCAGCCGGGAACGCACGTCACGGATATTGCCTTGCGCTGCGGTTTTTCCCGTCTGGGGCGCTTTTCCTTGAGCTATCGCACTCGCTATGGAGAAACGCCGCTGCAAACCTTGCGACGCTGGTGCAGGCCGCGCTGATGCAGCCTTGCCATAATCTGCATGCTATTTCAAAAATCGGCCTAAAGATGCTGCAATCGGATAGCGCCGCTACTGCCTGCGCTATACAGTGAGCCTCCGATGCACGGGGCGTTGCCCATGCAGTCATCGAAAGGAGCCTGCATGCCCTGCACCGCCGATAGCGCACAGCGCCAGCATGTCATCGCGGCGGCACAGGCCCTGCTGAGCAAGGCCAGGGCTTGTGCGATTCCTGTCGTGCATGTGCGCATCGCCTATCGTCCCGACTATGCCGACCTGTTGACCAATGCCCCGATTTTTCGCCAGGTCGCCAGCCTTGGCGCGGTCTGCGAAGGCAGTTGGGGCGCCGGGTTTTATGCCGACCTGGCGCCGCTGCAAGACAGTCCGCGTGAATTCATCGTCAAACACACGCGCGTGAATGCCTTTCACGACTCGCCGCTGGAGGGCATATTGCGCATCCTCGCCACCCGGCGCCTGATTGTCGCTGGCGTGGCCACGCACTCCGTGGTCGAGAGCACGGTGCGCCACGCGGTGGATATGGGCTATGAGGTCGTCGTCAACGCCGATGCCTGTGCCGCAGGAAGC
>Ga0081606_1000926_pt1 | contig 10170 bp, 2 predicted proteins | sample EareggfetidaYelm_FD_71127 | JGI IMG/M metagenome (GOLD analysis project Ga0081606, IMG submission 71127) | Earthworm egg capsule microbial community from the University of Washington, USA - E. fetida Yelm (SPADES assembly) (version 2) | ecosystem: Host-associated > Annelida > Reproductive system...
CCAATGAGAGCCAAGCTTTCAGAACGCCGCGCAAAATACCACCAATGGGAGCCGTGCTTACAATCGCATTGACATAGAAACATAAATAGATGACTGCATGCTCGAGCCATGAAACACAAATAGCAAGACGATAAAAATACTAGCGATCTGGAAAACCAGGTTCGCTACACCCTCCCCCACTCACGATAAATTTTCAGGTTACTCTGAAAATTTCAAATAAAATTATTACATACTTTCACCTATGATTAGATAGAAACAATGCAAGTACATCCAGCAATTAATAGTACGTGCTAACATAATAACGGAACTAGCGGCAATGCAACCCTAAATGCACATCATAAAATGGAACATCACTACAATACAAAAGCTTCAACTCACAAATTGACCAACTGAAACTAAGGAAAACCTATTAGCCTTTCTTACCAGTCTCGACCTCTTCCAATCTACTAACCACCATACCTCCACTTAGTAAAGCACCACACAGCTAAGGCCAAAATCTAATCACCAGGCAATCAGTCAGGCAAACCCCATGACAACACATGTATGCCATATACTTTAGGGTTCCGGGGAAACTCACTTCACCACGGTCTCATCTAAAGGGGTCCCTCTGCAAAAGATTCCTGAGCTACGACCTACTCCTAAGACCATAAGCTTCTAAGGGTAAACTAGACCAAGTGCAACCATCCATTAAGCGAAGCGACTAATCACTCATATGCTTAACAACACTAACCCCCCACAACACTCATCTAACCAGGAGAGATCTTGTTCTCCATCAGCCAAAACCCAAAACTCAACGACCAAAAGGTGCTACCTGTTAGTAATGTCCATTTACCAGTGACACCTTCAATCCAAAATGCATTGCACAAAAAGAAAAGAAAATTAAAACCTTCCAGCCTAAACAGTAACTTGAATACAATAACATCAGGAAACTGTACTAAGCAGGACATTTAACTTCTATTACAAACACCAGAACACTGTCTCTTGGATCTGATAGCTGTAAATAAAAGCAGAAAAGAAACCACAGTTGATATTCCTCTTAACAACAGCAGCTCTTACTTTACTTCAAACATTCAAGGCAACAAACAGAATAATAATGATAAAAGTAAACAGTTCACGTAGGTCGCACCCACAACGTTCAGATTAGGTGGAAAACCTACTCGGACGGACTATATTCCTTCTGGGACGACCTGACTCTGAATGGGTCTCGGGTTCTGCCGGTAAGGGCAGGGTTATACCTTCCTCTGGAAGGGACGATGTTCCTGCCGGTTCCCAAGGGGTGTTATCAGGAGAAGAAATAACTCTCTTCAGCTTATCCACATACACCACCTGTGGCTGGGAACGTGGAGTTTTCTGAATGCGATATAGAACGGGGCCAAGTTTCTCCAATACTTTGAACGGGCCGGTATACCATTTGGCCCACTTGTCCTTTATCCCAGGCCTTTTGCGTGGATAAAAATACCAAACCATGTCCCCTGGTTTAAAATCTGCATTCCGAACACGCATATCATACCGGGCAGCTCGCAACGTAACTTGTCGTCGCATGAATTGACGGGCTAGACAAAAGTCATTTTGCATACGCGTCAATTGTTCAGACACAAAATCATCATGAGTGTACAGATTAGGGGCCATTTGACTATCACCCAACACAAGGTCTATGGGCAAGTTCAATTCGCGACCGAGAAATAGTCGATTCGGGGAGAAACCAGTACTTTCACTTTCGCTAGCCCTGTAAGCGGCAAGAAGGTACGGGAGATGGAGATCCCAGTCTTTCTGATTCTGGGAGACTGCCTTGGCAATCAGTGAGTTTAGCGTGCGATGAAATCGCTCCACGGCTCCGTTCGTGCTGGGTTTATACGGACTGGTTCGGAGTTTATCAATTCCAAGGAGAGCGCAGATATCTTGGAACAGGCGAGCCTCAAAGCAGGGCCCCTGGTCTGACAGCAGTTGCTTAGGGCATCCAAACCGGGATATGAATTCGTTCACCAGTACGCGGGCGACGGTAGACGCTTCTTGATTCCGTATGGGATACGCCTCGGCCCAGCGTGAGAAATGGTCCACGATTGTAAGAATGTACATAAATCCGGAACTCGACTTAGGATGTGGACCGGTAATGTCAATCCCGACGCACTCCAGCGGGGCGCCCACCGTCATAATACGGAGCGAGGCTTGTCGAGGAGGCGGACCGCGGTGGTACCTTGCACAGAGGTTACAGCTTCGGAGACATCGGTAAACGTCATCTCTCCACCCCGGCCAGTACGCTCTCTTCTGAATTTGCGCTAATGTCTTCTTTATCCCGAAATGGCCTCCCGTCATCCCACTGTGGGAAAGTCGTATCAGGGGAAAACGCCGTGTAGGAGGTACCAACAACTGGTGGAGTCCGACCGTCCCGGTCGAAGCATCCAGCCTCTGTCGCATTAGAATATCGTTATGGATTACCAAATGTGGCCATTGCGCCATAAGTATCTTCGTTGCAGGGCTTTGATCTCTGTAATCCCCTACAGGGGGTGGGTCAGGTCCCTCCAGCTTCTTGGTGATGACCCAGCCGATGTCGGGGTCTTGCCTCTGCTCCTGCGCTATCAGATGGGCATCCCAATCAGGGGGAAATGATGACCCAGCCGGGATAGCCGCACGAATGGCTTCTACGCGAAACGGTCGTCGGGACATCGCGTCAGCATTGGCATGAGACCGTCCAGCCCGGTGTTGAATTTCGAAGTTAAATTCTTCCACCGACGACAGCCAACGAGCCTGCTGTCCGATGGGTCGCGGAGTTTTTCGCAACCACTGTAAGGCAGCATGATCGGTACGCAGGACGAACCGCCGTCCCAATAGATATTGTCGATACTCCTTTAGGAAGAAGATCACCGCCAAAAGTTCCTTCCTAGTGACATCATAGTTACTTTCAGCCTGCGAACACAATCGACTACCATAGCAAATGACCCTTTCGTTTCCGTCTTGAACTTGTGAAAGCACCGCTCCGATGGCCTCACCGGAGGCGTCTGTATCCAGGATGTACAGGTCTTTATCGTTTGGGAGAGCCAAAATTGGCGCACTGGTTAACTGGAACTTCAGACGTTGAAAGGCCTCTTCACAGGCCGGAGACCACACAAATCGCTGATCTTTCTTTGTAAGGGCATGTATGGGTCGTGCGATGGCAGCAAATTGAGGCACGAACTTCCGGTAGTAAGAGCAAAGGCCCACGAAGGACCTGGCTTCCTTTATCGTCCGTGGAGATGGCCATTCCTTGACATGCTGTATCTTGTCCGGATCGGTACTGATGCCCTCTGCACTCACCACATGGCCCAGAAATAACACTTTCCGTTGTAACAGATGACACTTATTCGGTTTCAATTTCAGCCCGGCGGCACAAAGACGCTCTAACACCAATTCTACTCGAGAAAAGTGTGTGTCCAAGTCCGGGGCGAAAACAATTATGTCGTCTAAATATACGAGACAACTAATGAAATTTAAACCCGTCATCACCAAGTTCATCATCCTGGAGAAGGTGGCCGGAGAATTGCACAACCCGAAGGGGAGCACCCGGAATTGGAAACTCCCGGCTCGCGTAATAAAGGCAGTCTTAGGGCGATCTCGAGGATGGACCGCCACCTGATGGTAGCCGGCTCGAAGGTCGAATGTGCTGAACCAAGCCGCTCCAGTCAAGGCGTCGAGACTCTCGCTAATGAGCGGAAGCGGGTAAGCGTCCATCCGAGTTTTAGCATTCAAGGCCCTATAGTCCACGCAAAAACGGGGGGTTCCATCCTTTTTCTGAACGATCACCACGTTGCTAGCCCACGGGGATGTAGATGGTTCTATCAGATTTTGTCGGGTCATCTCCTCCACCTGTTGGTCAATCATCGATAATAACGATAAAGGTTGGCGGCGCAGCGGTTGACGAACTGGTCGTTCATTTCCCGTGTCGATTTCGTGGCAAATCAAGTCCGTGTATCCCAAATCCCATTCGTGAAGCGAAAACGCCGACTGATACTTCATGATCAAGGCACGCAGTCGGTCCCGGGTATCTTCGAGTATCTCCGGTGCGACATTTGTCCAGAGCGGAGACAACACATGCTGTACGTCCCCAGAGGTCGATTCCGAGATCATCCTAGCAGCGTGTACACCCTCCTGGGTTATGGATCCCGTTCCCAATGCCTCCAGTACCCGGACTTCTTCAAGCATACACTGAGTCCCCTTTTTAAGCTTGACCCCGTGTGGTGTTGGGTTAAGCACGCGGACGGGCAAATCCATATCCCGACTAGGTAGCAATGTCCCTGCCACCACAACTCCTGATTCCAACAGCTGTGGACGAACCGCACACGGTTTCAGAACAGCCGTCAGCGTCGGAAGGATGGCATACGCTTCTACATCACATTCACTCATAGCCGGAACGTCCACATCGCGAGCCAGAACAATTCTTCTGCAGCTGACAGGACCCATTCGGGTAACGACTGTGACTTCGCGTCCATCCAGTTCGATTGTTCGTCGGCCAAAGTTCCATTGTACCTTGTGAAGTTCCAGCCAAGCCAATCCGAAGATAATTTCAGAAACCTGCTCGGTCACCAAACAGTCTACGGTGAATCGATACCCTTCGGTCTCACAGCGGATCGTCGTTTGACCCAAAACCCGAATCTCTGACCCGTTAGCCGCCCGAAGCATCTGGTTGGTGACAGTTATTTCCGAGGATCTGACGAACCTGGCAGGCACTAACGACATCTCACACCCAGAATCCATCAGCGCCAAAGTATCCTTCCCATTTATTCTCACGGGCAGATAGGCATTACTACTCCCTTGAATGTGACTAAGCCGAGCTGCAGGTGGGTCATCTTCCGTCGGGGCCGGGTCTATCAGTTCCACCGGAACTCGCAGAGGGCACTCCCGAGCTACATGACCCCGTTGGTCACACTGGAAGCACCTCCCAGTAGCGGCACCTGATGTAATCGGGTTCGGTCTCCGGTTAACATTCGAAGACCTCCCAGCATCAGGTCCATACCACTGGTGCGGAGGACGGCGGTTCAATACTGGTGGAGGACGTTGACCTCGCTGTGCTACTAGTTCTTTCATTTGGCGGAAATGTTCTTGCATCTCGTCGACGATTTTCCGAAACTCCTTCATTCCTGGACCAACCTCCTTCACAGTTTTAACTCGGGCAGGGCGACGGTCGTCACTGTCCGAGGACTTCAATTCTGCTTTCTGATAACCCTCGAGTTTCATAGCTAGATTGTACGCATTGTCCAACGAGGTTGGTTCTCTCTCTCTGACCTTCATCGCCAATTCTTTGTTGCGAAGAGCGTCAATGAATGCCCTCGTTGCTATGATCTCGCTGTGAGTAGTGGTGGGTCCCGGATAGGCCAGAATCATTAATCGTCTAATGTCTTGGACCAACGAACCAATTTCTTCACCATCTTTCTGCCGTCTGGTGTTGAGCTGCGTTTGGTACAGTGCGGTCTGGTCTGACCCACCATACCTTGCTCTCAACCGTTTGATCAGATCCTCGCAGGTATGGACAGTGGCAGAGTCGAATTCCCAAAGGAGCTGATTCGCGGGTTCAGTCAGGGCACATGTCAAATGGTTCAGTTTTTCCTCTGCCGACCAACCATTATTGTCCGAGCAGACCTCGAATTTTCGGATGAAGGCTTCTACTGCGGTCCGACCATTGAAAGTTCCCAGCTTGATCCACGAATGACGGGGCGTCGTTGCTGCAGACGAAGTGGTAGTTGAAACCTTTTCCACCACCGCTTCTGTTTTGACAGTAGGAGGACATCTCGGTGGATCATCACCATCACCTCCTTCTTTCTTCGTTGCCAGATCAGGTTTGGTTTCAGCCGTCGGCAAAGAGGAATGTTCACTGGTTCTGGCTTCAGCGGTTTGAGTTGTCGCTGCTGTACTCGTTCGTCGAGCAGGAAGAGACTTAAAGATGGAAGTCGATTCGCTTCGACTACTCTTTCGATGCATGTCTCTTGGGTCGCTGGCTGATGACCGGTCCATTTCTCGTGGTCGGTCGTACACCTCGCGTTCCAGCATCAAGATTCGCTGACGAAGCTGTTCATTGAGTTCATCACGGGCATCTCCATCGTTCGAGTACCGTTGAGGGAGATGGTATGTGTCGTGATCGAAAACAGGTCGACGGTTGACCCTTGGTGCAGCGCCTCGATCGACGGGTTCGACCATGACCATTGGTTGCAATGAACGGAAGTTATTGGTTAGGGGTTGGTTCGAGCGTCGCAGAGCACTGGGTCTAGATGATGAATTGACAACAGCCGACATCGACGGAAACGACATGAAGTCAGAAGGAGGCTGACCCACAATGGTCGGATCACCTCGTTCATCTCGACCACAGCGACGATGGAAGGCAGGCGGAGGCCGGTAAGTATCGCCTTCCATCTGCGGACGTCGACCAGACAGGGATGGGACACAAACAGGAGGACCCATCGTAGACCAGACTACGTTGCGCGACCCCACGGTTTTATCTGAAACTACATACTCAAGATTAGCATGTGGTCGGGTGACATGATAACCCGTTTCTAGCCTACGTGGGTTTTCTACTTTGGACCCATTTTCATTCATTGAAACACCCGGACCATTATTTAGGGTCACCTCTTTTTGGTCCCGTCCTTCCCACAGGTCAGGGTGGTTCATATCTACTGGAGTCGAGTCACACCTAGTTTCATCTAGAGTCAGACATTCCATTTCATCCAAATTCGTCCTCTCGCTCACTTGAGATCGAACATCATCAGCATCATCTTTTTGCAGCGCATATTCATCTTCAGTCATACTGTGTGAGGGGGATTTAACACCATAACGATCTCTGAATGACATTAGACCTTCAGATCTAAATTCTTCCTCACCTTGTACCTCACACTTGTTATTTCCCCAATTATCGCTCATCCAAACAACATCATTTTCAGCACCTTCTGCTACATACGAATCTTTCACTCCACACATGTTAACATCAATTCTAGTGGCAAAATCATTCACCCCACTTCTGGTACCAATTGTAGCGTTCTCGTTCTCACCAGTTACACCTACCCGGTCTGCAAAATGGTGTCTGGTTTCATTAACGCTCGGATGTGAAGTCAAAGATGTGGTGCAAGGCAAACCAGTGGATTCTTTACAAGGGGCTGGCAGTGACCAGCGATAATCTGGTTCGCCTCCCTTCTTTATCATTCCAAAATGGTAGGGAGAAGAGGATTGCATATCTCTCTCCCTTACCCAGGGAGCGGGGTCGAGTGGTAAACCCCCTCCCATGCCCAGGGATGGCCCTCGAGTGGTGTCCACGGACGACCCTAGAGGTACGTCAAGGCCTCCAGCGACCTCTGGCGTTCGGGACTTCACATCCGACTTGGGAAATTTAGCTATTTGTAAGTTCTCTACACATGCATTCAATGTATTCTGTCTGTATGCGACGGTTTTAAGGCTTTCTGTAAGTTGATTATGTGCCATGGCCATGTTAGATTGTTCATTAGAGATCTTAGTTTGTTCACTTGAAATCTTAGTTATTTTACTGGCCATTTTTGATTGGTCAGTAGCCAGGTCCGTTATCAGCCTCATTATTTCTGTTAATTGCCCGGCAATAGTCTCGTGTTCAGACATGATGAATTGATGTAATAATGGATATCGATATTAGTGACAATTCCAAGTCTGTTTATGCTTCAATTATTTAAAATCCAAATATATTCATCATAAAATACAATCACTGCAATAAATCAATCAGGAGCAGTCCTTTGCTCATAATGTCTATCGATAAATTAGAGACAGTTATTTATCACGCAAAAGATTTAACAATCGCCTGAGTTAAGGTTGTCAGGCTAATAATTTCCGTGAATATACGATTAATAGTCACTACTAAGACACCTAATTACAGACAGTAAGTGACGAGTTATCACCATGAACTCGGCAGTAGAACCAATCAACTCAATGCGACAGTTCTGAAAGATACCTCTAGCAGTCTACAAAAACCACAAGCACTTCAACGCTATATAAATCTATAGACAGAGATTAATAAAGGTATACCGCCATCTCTCATACCCGAAGGCAGAAGGACCAATCCAGACAACGGCGCTTCACACAGTCGACTGCGACTCGGACGCCAATTTCGACCAAAACGCGACCACTTGGACGACCTACGAAGCGAAGTCTTCACCCGAAGAACACCGTCGCCAGCAGCCAGTTCTCAATCCGACGACCTACCAGGACTGAGGTCGGAAGACGCAGAATGTCTTGTCTGCCTTCTCAAAGAAGAGATCTATCTTCGTACAGATCATCAACAGAACTGCAGAAAAGATGTCATCCCATCGACAACTTCGGCCAAACTGCGCAGAAAAGCACCCGAGCAGGGCGGAAATGCGTCACGTTCGCGCCTCTCGCCGCCAATCAAAACAACGCTTACAATATTCCTTCTAAGTCGGCGCGAAACGGCCACCCAATGAGAGCCAAGCTTTCAGAACGCCGCGCAAAAATACTACCAATGGTAGCCGTGCTTACAATCGCATTGACATAGAAACATAAATAGATGACTGCAGGCTCGAGCCATGAAACATAAATAGAAAGACAATAAAAATACTAGCGATCTGTAAAACCAGGTTCGCTACACCCTCCCCCACTCACGATAAATTTTCAGGTTACTCTGAAAATTTCAAATAAAATTATTACATACTTTCATTTATGATTAGATAGAAACAAGGCAAGTAGATACCTCAGTCTATAGTACATACAACCATAATAACTGAACTAGCGGCAATTCACATATTAAAATGGAACATTACTACAATACAAAAGCTTCAAGTTTTAACACCCAAGAACTTTTCAAGTAAAACTAAGTGTTTCAGCTTTCACCGCTGGTGATTGATTAACCACTAGAAATGGCCTCATCTTCCTTCAGAATTGCCAGTCTACAATTAATAATGGAAATTATGCTGATCACCTTCAAAGAAAATTGTTCATAAAATCATCTCACTTTTCCCTTCCACAACCAAACCTGACCCAAGATGAGAGGACCCTTCCTACAAAAGCATAGACCAAAACCTTGAATTGCTACGCAACACATAAAGTGTGGCCACTATGATAGGGACTTTCCAAACCTGCACACCGAAAAGGTACTCGTCAGCGCACAAGCGCCCCAAGAACACTGTTTCAGGGACGTCGGGAGGCAACAAGAGGAACGCCTCCACCACAGCCCTTGCCACTGCCCAACAATCGAACGACCAATAATGATATCCGACCCACGGCCGCGTGGATCCCAAGTGGTTATGTGTTACCACGTCCCAGCAGGGGTCCAGGTTGGGATCCTTCTCTATCCAACGCTGGAGGTGGCCCAGCAACTTCGGGGTGCTGGCCAGCACAGCAGTCGTCACGAGGACTAGAGGGACCACTTCCACGTGTTTCTCCAGTTCCGAGGAGGTATTCATTAACCTCTCGAATCCCTCGTCCGTCAGGCTAATAGTGTGACATGAATCCAGATGCTCAAGAATTAACCACACCAGGCCTCCTAGACGACTCCTAGTGATCGGGACCGCCCTCCTACGAGTATAGGGATCCACCAAGATTGGTGAAACTCGCCCATCAGGATAGCCCTTAGGTACATCCTCTACCGCGATCACGCGGCAACGCGACAGTCGACCGGATCTCCGTTGGTGACGGCCTTCAGACCCGGCTCCTTCCACAATGAGATCATCAGGCAGGGGCAGTTCGTTATCAGAACTTCTAGCAAGAGGTGGAACTTCCACAGCGACCGTAGCCGGCTGGTCATGATGCACCAAGACCAGTGCCTCCGAATTCGTATCAGGACACAGAGGCGGACTCGCGGGAGGGGTCTTTCTGTTCAGAAGATCCGTGAGCTTAACGCTGGAAGTAGATGCTGAGATGGCCTCAATACGATAGCAATGGGCCCAGGGTCGCCCCGACCCATCTCGCGATTCGTCCGACGAGGAGAGGACTTCGTTAGCCTCCAGAGGATCCAATTCCTGTACTCCATGGTCACTGGGGGGAACGACCGATGTCAACCCCAGCAAATCGTTGTCACTAGCCATAGCCCCTGAAAGAGATTGAGGATACAACGCTTAAAACATTTTCAGCTAAGTCGAAATAATTACTTAAACATTCAAGGCAACAAACAGAATAATAATGATAAAAGTAAACAGTTCACGTAGGTCGCACCCACAACGTTCAGATTAGGTG
>Ga0081606_1000927_pt1 | contig 10168 bp, 4 predicted proteins | sample EareggfetidaYelm_FD_71127 | JGI IMG/M metagenome (GOLD analysis project Ga0081606, IMG submission 71127) | Earthworm egg capsule microbial community from the University of Washington, USA - E. fetida Yelm (SPADES assembly) (version 2) | ecosystem: Host-associated > Annelida > Reproductive system...
ATCCCAAATTATGTACAAAGACACGTTCACACAAAAATTCATACATAGTTACATACAAGCCTACATGTATGCAGAGAACTTACTAGTTTGCATCTATGCATGTGGCCATATACAGTTTGCATACATGAGAGGTATACACAAGCATACAATTAAACACAGAAATGTAAGCATACACACAATGATATACTCATACTTGGTCACATACAAGGAAAACATAACCCTGTGCACCTAGAGATAGACATTGACCGGGTCATAATTGTAGCCTATTGTCTTGTTTGACTATTGCTCAGTTGGAAATGTGACAACATCACAGGCGTACACCAGAGCTGGAATGGGAAGCTTAGCAACGTTCTTCCACGAAGACGATCGAACGTTTCCTCTTATAATCTGGTCAACCGGAATGCATCTGACGTCATCGACACGTTTCCAAAACCAATCATCATCATCATCGTCGACGTCATCAACCCCTCCGCCGATGACGTAAACAATTCCGTCATCGAGAACCAGTCCAAAGTAGTCTACGTCAACCTTGAGGTTCTTCCTCTCTTGCCAGGTCCCCATCTCGAGGTTGAAGATGAAACACGTCCATCTACCCACCAGGATAACAGAAGTCTCCCATCGCACTGCCCTCCAAGTGTTCATCGGACTGAAAGGCCTTGGGTTGGGACCATTCAGCTTTGTACAAGTATTCTGGAAAGTATCATAGACCTGGACGTCGTCCATTGTTCTTCTTTCATCATAGAAACCATAAAAGAGGTAGATGGAATTCCTGTACGAAACGCAAGTCGCGTTCCTTACACCACGGATCAGCTTCCCAGCAGTTAAACATTTATTGCTCAACGTATTGTACGCTTCCACGCTGTCCAGTATCCCATCCGGATCAGTGGATCCACCGCAGATGTAGAGGATATCGCCCAGGAATGCAACACAATGTCGAGTTCTGCCAAGGACGAGACTTCCGCACTTGATCCAACCGGATACCAAGTGGTATTTCCAGACTTCGTCTGATTTCTCGCCAAGTCCTGCGATGAACATCATGTTGTTGTTAACAGCAGCTGCAAGCTCTCTGTTCACCACGGTTGACGCTGAATCGAAAGAAGAAATTTTGATTGGACTCTGAAGGTGGATTTTGAGGGCACCTGGTTCTGAAGGCTCAGTCTCTTCATGGCTTAAGCCAATGACAAGAATACATTTATGGAATGGATCGACTTTCACGGAATCAACTATAAAAGCAAAAACATAATTATTTTATTTAAGTATCACAGTTTGCAGGCTGCCATAATGGTAACCATGTAATGTAACTAGTTACTTATATAGCTCTGAATCGGTCATTCAGCAGCGCCCAAGTGCAAGGACCCTGAGAGAAAAAATTTTGAGGCGTTTGAGAGACAGAGAGAGACAGATACACACCGAGAGACAGTGAGAGAGAGAAAAAAAGAGACAGAGAAAAGGAGATATCCCTCTGGGGAAGGTCCAACTGAGGCATTGATCTGTTACGAACTTATGGGGCAATGTCGACTAATAATAAATATTGGATGAAAAGAATTTTAACGATAGCTAATAGAACAATTTTAGCATAAACATAATATTTATCGTTTGCATCATAACTAAGGGTGTTTTCATAGCGTATTTCCATGTATCACGTTTTCCTACTTTCTCTCTCTTATTAGACGTGACCATCTTGTGGCCCTGTTTTGACGCTGTGAGTTGTAGTGCCGTCGATTAATGCCTGCTGCATTATGGTAACGGATATAATTTATAGAAGTTCTTACAGTAAAGAAAATGAGCTCACTAATAAATGGAGAGTGCATATGTGAGCTTCTCTTAAAAACTCAATGATATTATCTCCTACCAGCTTGAATTAATCCCTCCAGCGAGTGGGGTCAGCCACTCGGATTCTTCATCTCCACTTACTAACTCAATGATAGTATTTTCAGTAGATAGGCCTAAAGACACCAATCATAATCGTAAACTCTGTATTTCTACATCGCCCACAAAAAGCAAAGTCAATGGAAAAAGAAAGGGGCGCTTAAAGAAAACAAACTCGATAGGCAAGAGGGTAAAAATCCAGAGAGTCAGGCAGGTTATAACTCGTTGTTCTGCAAAACTCTGCAGATGTCTTGAAATTGAAATAGCTTACTTTTGATTTTTCCGACAACATTGTCACCGGCAGCTAATGACTTTTCAAGGTTCCTTTCCTGGAAAGAGACTTCAACGGAAGAGATTTCAATTCTCGACAGAATTTCCCCCAACTCATTCGTTCTTCTGTTCATCTCGTCCTTCACTCGGCAGACGTCAGTGGCCGAACCTTTCGTCTTAACATCGCTGGAATAAACCTCAGAGCTTTCCAATATTGTATGAAGTCTCTCGGTTTCTTCCTTTTCCATTTCCATGACCTTCAGTCGTTCCTTCTTGGCAGACAACAGCTCATCCAAGAGGTCTTTCGTGTGTCTCTCCACCAACTCCTTCAAATCCTTGCTTCTTTCCAGTACCGCTCTCTCCTTCTCGTCGAACTCCGCCACAACTGTCTTCCTCTGCTTCTCCGTTTCTCTCATTAAAGCGTCACAGAGTGTCCTGTAGTTGGAAACCTTCTCGAGGTTGCTCTGAATTTCCCGCCGAAATTCTTTGGCCACACTCTCGACTGCTGAACCTCTGTGGCCCTTGTGTTGGTCTTCCACTAGACACTTGTAGCAAATGATCCTCTGGCAGTCGTGACAGTAGACTTCGAGAGACATCGTCGTATGTTGATCACACTTCATCTCTACTTCGCTCATCCTCCGTGTAACCTCATGCTCGTCCTCATCTTCATCAGTACTCTCATCCTCTACCGCTCCACAAGCAGCGGCTAATTCTTGAATTGTACTAGGCTTCTGTTTCTCGCAATCACTGCAACTCCCATCTTTACACCTCAAACAATTCCGTATTGACTCAACACTATCTCCAGTTTCCTTCTGACTGTTGTTCCCAGTTTGTCTCGACGTGTTAGTCATCTCGACGAGCTTTGCCATGAAGAAGTTCTTCTGAAGACCAGAGAATCCAGTCTTTGGAATGGTAAACATGGTTCGACACACAGGACATGGCATCTCTTCCTGTGAAGTGTGCTCTGAATGGCTTGAGAGCTTTCGGAGGCATTTCAAACAGAAAGTGTGAACACATGGAAGTATTCGTGGATCGGTGTAAGTCTTCATGCAGATGCAACATTCGGTGATGTCGTTAAGTTGCTTAAGCATTTCGTCTCCTCCGGCGGCCATTTCAGCATATTTTAAGTCTAAATCTGAAAATTGTAATGAAATTTAGACTGTTTAATTGTTTGAGCTCTGTTGCAATGTGAACAAACTTCATGCGAATGAATGTGTGAAATTGTATCAACATTGTTTAATTGTTGAATTAGTTTCTTATTCCAGCTGTAGGCCCTACATTGGTGATCTTATTTAATCTTAATGCAATATGTATACATTGTGTTGTATGCCAGGGCTCTTTTGACCAAGGATTCTCATGAAAGAGGTAACAATGTATACACAGGGAAATAGCCCAAAAAAATGTAAGGCAGTGTGTTTGTAAAATTGTATTTCAGGGGTTCTCCATTGATTTTTGGCACAGGTTTAGTCTTTTGTAACATGAACGGATTGGATTCATTTTGGGGCTCCATCCCGATAAATCACCCGTATACATGCCCATCTATATACATGTATAGTATAGGCTATGCATAATTGTATAGTCTCCTCCAAATACACTGAGTCATATATACACTAATGTCGAAACAATGCACAGTTACAGGTTGATAGATTACTGCTATTGATTAAAGCCATATAGTCAGTTTTATCAGAAGCAATTCCTGCATATAGGTCAACACCAAATCTAGACCTAAAGAGATGGATTTCTTGTAAGAATTTATTTTGCAGTCTATACAAAAATATGTTTGAGACAGAGTTGCAGACAGTGCTTAACCTCCTCGCCGTCCTTAGGTGTTCCTCTGGTACCAAAATGAAAAGAAGAGCTTGGCTATTACGAACTTGATTTTGATATAGCAACTTTGTTAGCCTGGACTCCCTGGAATGGCTTTGTGGGCACTGAGAAATCTTTGTACACTACTTTAGGGCCTATATAAGACAAACCGCCATCTCTGCTCTATGGCATTATAAATCATCAATATCATCAACACCACCATTGTCATCATCGATAACATCCTCATCGATATAATCATCATCGATATAACCATCATCATCATCATCATCATCATCATCATCATCATCATCATCATCATCATCATAATCACTAATCCTAGTTTATCATTATAAATATTAAGCCAATAACTATTAAGCCTAGTTTTAAAATAATCTTAGGGGCCATTGCATAAATACGTCATGCCGAAAATGGCCGTTTTTGACCCAACCACCCACCCTGTCACGCTTGGTCACGTTTCCATAGACCCACCCACGCACCTTAGCATGACGTATTTATTGTTCATGGTAGGCCTATGGGTAAACCTATGCGTGTTTCTATGGACACCTGAAAAACGTTCATATCAACTCTGGCAGCAAATTTTAAATAGAACGTGAAATAGAATTCGGCAGTTTACACCTAAAATATAAACGCCTTAATACATCATTGATTCATTCATATTGAACATTTATATAGCGCCGCTTCAAGAAAACCATTCAGAGGCGCTCCATGGATGATCATGCTTGAAATTCAAACAGCTTCTGTTTGAACACAGTTTTAACACCCGAGTACCATAAGCCCCTAATCCAATTATTAATAGGTTGCGGACTGCTGAAGAAGTTTAAAAGCAATTGCTTCAAATAAAAGGTAAATAACGAAAGAATGACTTCAGTTTTAAATGATTAGAAATCCTGACAGTGGTAATTTATATATCTGGTTCCCCAAGGTCAGGAGCTCATGAAGAATTATCACGTTGTTCTGCAGGTAAAACTAAAAAAAAGTATAAATAGTTATCCGAGACTTCCACTATGTCTTTGACTATTAAATTTTAAGTAATAATAGGTGTGCAGTAGTCACTTTTTGTCAACAACAGATGCGAGATTGACTTGTAGGGCAACAACAATTGTAAAATTCATACCCCAAATTTATTATAGGCGTGACATCACGTTCGGCTCAACCCACCCACCTCTGTCACGTTTTGATGGTACCCACCCACCCACCCTCGAGCGTGACGTATTTATGCAATGGCCCCCTATTAATAATTTAATATTAAGCTCTTATAATGAGATTTATAGGGTGCGCTATTATAAATCTTGGTAAGGGTGTCGAGGTTACCATGCTTATCCCTTAATTTAATTTGCAGTACTAAGGTCCCTAGTTCTAAAACATATTGCATGCACTCCGAACCAATGAAAATTTATGTTATGTAGTATAACGTCATGCTATGTTGCACTATGCTGTACCATGTTCTCCTATGTATACTACGTTACGTAGCGTTGTCATGTCGTGTTGTTATTGTTATTCTATGTTATGTTATGTTAGATTATGTCATTGGGTCAATTTCAATGCTAGTTCAATGTTCAGAAAGTCTTGGTTAAAGAGGCATGTATTAAAATCCTACACTAGCAAAACGAGTATGTCCTGCTACTTTTACAACGGCTACCAATTGCAAGAATAGTCGCATGCACAGCAACAATAATTCTGGTTTACATTTCTTAAAAATCTTGCATTGCAGTCATTTTTTATCACGCTGTACACAATTTAATCAGTGTTTCACTTTCGAAATCATCAAGCTGCTTAACTACTGTTTACTGCATTTTTTACAATTTGAACATACTTCATTTGTACCCCATGTAGTTAGCTCTTGCAAGTGGGTTGTGGGTAAATTGGAAGCGGACGTAAAGGAAGAAATCTTACCTTTTGAACGTCAATGTTTCTAGAAACGACGTCGACGATAATAGGCTACGTATTGTTTTCCGCAATGATTTTAGTGGTTTTTCGGCTTCTTGCATTACTGCTGCGACAGCGCTGGTTCCCTGCTACCAGATATTAATGTGCGCATTTCTATAGCGACGTAGCCCTACTTCGACCAATCGCTTTTTCGCCTTTTCGATTGTAATTATTTCTTTTATTAGGATGATAATCTTCGATAATGCTGCCCGTAGGGTGTCAGGTCAGTATTGTGGGTACCCCGTGCAAGGACCGTTCTAGCCCGCGATTATGATCGTAGGCCTAATCGAAAACTTGAGAATTTCTTAATTGCGACTTAAAAGCTAAACGGAATTCAGCAGCTTGGCCAAAAAAAAATAAGTTTTTCCAACGACGATAAGTAAAGAACAAAATCAGATGATCAGAGAGAAAATTAAGGATAGCACATAATTCAAGACGGACGAAGCACGCGACTCAGCGCTCGTGAATAAGCCAGCGCTCGTGAATAAGCTGGTGCCTTGGCCAGTCTAAATGGCCCGTCTAGCTGGAGTCTGTACGGGACATAAGTGGCTCGCCTAGCCGCCAAACAGCAAACAGGCGTCGCTTCGATGGGCCGCTACGCTGCTTTAATTTACTAACACATGGCCCGTCTACGGCCCGCCTACTTAATGCGGCATGGGCAATTTTTGGCTCATCTGGTATTTGCAAATGAGAAGGCCTGCAGATAGGCTAGTGGGCTATGTTGGAAAGTGGTGTTTTTAAGAAAAACAGAAAAATTGGCCCAGAATGTACATGTAGGTGAAAATGGTAATTTTTTGGGAGAAACGACAATAGTAGGGTACATACCCCGGTTCCAGGCCAAACAAAAGAATTCCTGGAAGATGAGTCATCGAGAACAAAGGAATTCCTGAGCCGCAGGCGCGCGGGCGCGGGCGAGCGCCCGAGGTGCTAATGAGGTCATTAGTGTCAGGCCGAACAAAGGGACGGCCGACCGGGGCAGGTGTTAATTACCCCACCCCATTACGCGGGTCATCATGCGTGGGTCAAGGTCATTAAGTGCAAGGTCAAGGTCATTAAGTGCAAAGGGGGATAATGGGAAGACGGAGGATCATGTGAGTCAGGGTATGATTTTTTTAAGAGATGACATAGTGGAAAGCTTTAATATTTGTGACAGACAGAGGAGCCGGAGGAAGATGATGATATGTGATTTATGATGATCGCGAAGGAACAGAAAAAGTGCGGAGTTTAAATCGTTCTAAAGACGTGGTGCGGTGATGGATAGGCCTATGGCTTGGTGGGAGAACTTGAGATGAGTAGTGACTAGGCCTATAGGTCGAGAGAGAGTTAGACAGAGGGAGGATAGGGACCATCATAGGGTAGAGCGGATTGGCTGGATGGTGAAAAGTTCGCTAAGGTAGGTGGGCTGGGAATTAATATTGCAGCGAATTGTTGGTGAGTGACAGAACTTTGAAGTGGATTCGTTCTGGGATTTTTAGCCAGTGCTGTGATTTGAGAATGGTAATGATGTGAAGATGCCTTGACGTTCTGGTGAAAGACTGGACCAGTGAATTTCAGATAAGCCGTTCGTCCATCCGTCCGTCCATCCATCCGTCCATCCATCCGTCCATCCGTCCAACCGTCCGTCCATCCGTCCATTCATCCATCTATCTATCTATGACAGAAGTAGGGAATTCAGAAGAAAGGTACGGCCTACTCAAAGTCAAGCTTATCCCACGGATTCCGAGCCAAATATTTTCTCTCCAAATGGTTGTCTGTCTCTCTTGCAATGTTTCTTATTATGATTAAAAGTGGGTTATTGGCAGAGTCTAATAGAACTGCACAGTTGCTCTAATATACATGTACATGTACACATTTCCAAATCTGCAAATGCGATGCCTTGATGGCGACAGAAAACTCAGATTACCGAAATAGCGATTGCAATGGAACAAAGGGGCCTACCTTCGGAGCACTGATAATTGCACACAATCCAACTCCTACTTAAGAAGAGGAGGTGGAGTGTTTGATTGAGTGGAGTGTAGAAGCGGAGGGGAGAGGAAAAGTTGATAGGAGCACGGAAGCTGTGCCGTTTAGGACTGGCCAACATCTAATTTTCAATAAAAATTAGAAGAGCATATGATGTTTCTGAAACAGCCGTTATAGACTTTATAGACCTCTCGTGAGGTCAACTTCGTAAAGATCCGCAAATTAACGCTTCACAACGCACTTCATGCAATATGCCGGTAGGTGACGATTAGATAACGGGCAGAGGGAGAGGAAAAGAAGAGGGTCAGAGGTTAAGGGAGCTAGGGAGAGGAAGGATTATATGGAGAGGTATAGATGGAGAGGAGAGACGAGGTGATCGGAGGAGAGCAACTATATTAGAGAGGAGAGGGAGGGCAGTAAAGGTGAGGACAAGAAGAAGAGGGAAGGGGTATACAGGTACCCGGTATAGACCGAAGGGAGATTGCTGGAAGAGAAAAGGGGAGGAGAAGCGATAGGAAGTGAGAGGAGGAGTGGAAAGGATGTCGAAGAGGAGAGACAGAGGATGGTAGGGAAGATCAGTGGAAGGTGAGCCGAGAGGGACCGGAAGTGCGAGAGGTTGGAAGCAAAGACTTATAACTGCTTGTTACAACTTACATGTAAGTGTAGTCGGAACGCGAGCTTGTTGAACAACTTCGTGCAGGCAGTGATGGGGACCATACTACAATGTTCTCTACAATGGTAATAGGGCCTATTACAAAGGACATTACAAAGTTACTCTACATTTACACGTGCATAGCCTACAGTTACTTTAAATCACGGTTACACGGTGCTTTAAATAGTAGCATTGAAAGTTCGCACCAAATAATTCTTTTCAGTTTACTGCTTTACCAAAGACTATAGTTATCAAAGGTAAATACAAGCATTGTTAAGGCAGTTTTTTGCTTGATTATTCACAAAGCATAAAAGCACATTTTTATGTCCATAACGTAAACTGTAGGCCTACTTTCAGTCTATAATTTTTTGGGGAGGGGGGAAATAGAGTGGATCTATACACGTACATGTCTAAGCAACAAATAAATAGCTCAGGCCGTGTTTTAAGAAGGGTTTATAACTGCACAAAAAGGCTGTTCATCCGCGCTCAGAAACTTAGATTTATTTTTTTTTACTTCTTTTACCCCGGAAAATTTCCAACGTCCTTTTTTACTCACCAGCGAGAAATTACAAATAGGGCCTACAACTGCACAATTCACCTTTTACAACTGCAAATTCGATTTTACAATTGCATAAATTGTGATCAGTTACACGTTAGGCCTTAAATATGCCCTGAAACAGCTTTTGCTGATTAACTTGCTATTGAAAGCTTAGCAGAGGCTATTACAGCGGTTTGCTTAGGCAGTTTACCGTAGGTCTGCCATTTCGTAGCCTCGTTATTCACAACGTTCGAAGCCCTAATGTACTTAACTTCATCCATACAGTTAATCTGTTCTTCACCACCCGCGTCAGTTTCCTTAAACACACCACAGATTATAAAAATTCGTTCATTTTCAAGAACCATCCCATATAAGCCGATGTTTATTTCTTCATATGGAGTAAACTGTTCTCTTTCTTGCCAGGTATTTTCCTCAAAATTAAACACGAAGCATCCTGCATTGAACAGCAATATAGCAAATGTCTTCCACAACACAGCTCGCACCAATTCAGCAGCACGAGGCATAGACGTCGAAAGGAGTGTGCATGTATTGCCAACAGGATTGAATACCTGCACACAATCTAACCCTTTTTCATCTTTATCAGTTCCTCCAAAGATGTAGATTGAGTCCTTGTAGGCAACAGACGCTGAGTCTTTGGAGCCAAATTTCAACTGTCCAACTATTGTAGTCTTTTCGGTCAACACATTGTAGGCTTCAACGCTGTCCAGAACAATTTCTTCCGCAGGCGTACATCCGCCAATGATGTACATTGTTTCGTCCATGAATTCTGCACAGTGGAAGTGTCTGCTCTGAAGTAAAGATCCGCACTTCCTCCAACCAGAAGCAAAACTGTATCTCCATATCTCGTCACATTCTTCCCCAACTCCAGTTATAAACACTTCATTGTTGTAAACAGCAGCTGCCACAAAGGAGCCAATTTTAACGGGCAAGGCTTGAAAAGGAGAGGCTGCTTCACTTTGACCATGTAGCTTTATTTTACATGAGTCCATAAACTCGACAGCAATCAGCAACTCGTCATTTCCACCGAAAACAACAGCAAATGTTTCCGATTTTTCAACGTCTTCTGTTACAAATTGGAAAAAAAAGATCTTTTAAAGAGTATG
>Ga0081606_1000368_pt1 | contig 10165 bp, 4 predicted proteins | sample EareggfetidaYelm_FD_71127 | JGI IMG/M metagenome (GOLD analysis project Ga0081606, IMG submission 71127) | Earthworm egg capsule microbial community from the University of Washington, USA - E. fetida Yelm (SPADES assembly) (version 2) | ecosystem: Host-associated > Annelida > Reproductive system...
ACATTACCCTTTTTTATTACGGCATTGCTGTTGCGGTAGCAGTTAGTGTATTCAGTGTATGTGCCTCTTTCGCTCCTCCCCACCAAGCCCCCGACCTTAGCAGAAACATCAGTAGCAGAAGAAGAAACATTTCCCGTAGCATAGCTATTGCTGATACTGATACGGCCACTGCCAATGTTACTACCCACCAAGCCCCCGACAGAAGTAGTAGAAGAAGTAGAAGTAGAAGAAACACTTCCTGTAGCATAGCTATTGCTGATACTGCCACTGCCAATGTTACTACCTACCAAGCCTCCGACAGAAGAAGAAGAATAAGAAGTAGTAGTAGCAGTAGAAGAAACACTTCCCGTAGCATAGCTATTGCTGATACGGCCACTGTTACCCCCCACCAAGCCCCCGACAGAAGTAGTAGAATAAGAAGTAGAAGTAGAAGTAGAAGAAACACTTCCCGTAGCATAGCTATTGCTGATACTGCTGTTGTTATTCCCCACCAAGCCCCCGACATAAGAATAATCATAAGAAGAAGAAGAAGAAGAAACGCTTCCCGTAGCATAGCTATCGCTGATACTGATACTGTTACTGATACTGTTACTGCTACTGTTACTACCCACCAAGCCCCCGACAGAAGAATAAGAAGAAGAAGAAGAAGAAACACTCCCCGTAGCATAGCTATTGCTGATACTGATACTGCCACCGTTACTGTTATTGTTAATGTTACTACCCACCAACCCCCCGACGGAAGAAGAAGAAGTAGTAGTAGTAGAAGAATAAGAAACACTCCCCATAGCATAGCTATTGCTGATACTGATACTGATACTGCCGTTGCCACTGTTATTGTTACTACCCACCAAGCCCCCGATAGAAGAAGTAGAAGAAGAAGAAGAAGAAACACTTCCCGTAGCATAGCTATTGCTGATACGGCCACTGTTAATCCCCACCAAGCCCCCGACAGAAGAATAAGAATCAGAAGAAATATTTACCGTAGCATAGCTATTGGTAATACTGCCACTGTTACTACCCACCAAGCCCCCGACAGAAGAAGAAGAAGAAGAAACACTTCCCGTGGCATAGCATTTATCAATAGTCCCTTTGTTAAGGCCTGCCAAAATACCCCCTGCGACAACCGCTCCGCTTACTGCGTTCACGCCAAGGTTTTTGATAATTCCTCCTTCTCCCAAACCTCTAAAAAGGCCTGGATTATTCTTGATATAAAAATTATTTATGCTAAAGTTTCCTCCGTCGAACGTACCAGTGAAATAACTATTGGCATCACCTAGAGGCCGCCACCCCTCGGAAGCATAGTTGCTTATGCCTGTGGCGGCGGCGGCATCCTTATTGGGCAGGTCAATATTATTCTTCAAGAGGTAGCTCGCGGTTAATCCATTAGCCACATCGACTAAATGCTTTACTGTGTAAATTCCGTAAGGATTGCCTGTTGCATTATAGGATGGGATGCTTATCGTGTAGCTTTTCGCCGTTCCGTCTTGCGCGGTAATGGTAAATGTTGCGGGGTTGGTGAAGTCAACCGGTTGTCCTTGGGTGAAAGCGGCGCTCCCCATTTTTATGGCCGCATTGGCGGCGGCCGTGATATACACTTTCACTGCCCTGATGTCGGAAGCAATAGAGCGCGGCGCATTGGCTAATGTGACAGCTCCCCCTGCGGCAGGCAAAGCCACGTTGAAGCGTTCGGCGCCCAAGGCAATAGTGACATCGCTTACTGTGAGCGTGACCGTTCCCGCAACGCCGCTTCCGTCGGCGGCAGTAGCAGTAATGACAGTAGTTCCCAAGGCTATTCCCGTGGCTACTCCCGTGGCCGCGTCAATAGTCGCTTTAGTCGGATCGGAACTTGCCCACCTCACGGCTTGAGCCGCCTCGGCAGGAAGCACTGCCGCGGTGAGCGTAAGATTCCCGCGAATGCCCACAGAAGGATCGGCAGGCATGATGGCAACGGAGGTCGCTCTCACTGTAATGTTAACAGTAACCGTTCCTTTCACATCGCTTCCGTCTTTGGCGGCGGCCGTAATGACGGCAGTGCCCTTGGCTATGCCAGTTACTTTTCCTGTGGCGTCCACGGCAACCTTTTTTTCATCGCTGCTGCCCCAAGTCACTTCTTTGTTTGTCGCGTCTGCGGGAAGGACAGTTACCTCCAACTGTTGATTGCCTCCAACAGCCACCTGTGGCGAAGAAGGAGTGACGGTAATAGAAGTAACCTTTTGTTCAACAGGATCTTTTTTGCAAGAGGAGATAAAAAGGAGGGCAATGAGGGCGAACAGTAAATTTTTTAAGCCAAATAAAGAGTCAGAGAAGCAACTAAAAGATACTTTTCGGACTGACTTGGAGGAGGGACGGGGGGCGAGGTGTGCTTTTTTCATGTTCGTAGTGTTTATTTCAAAATTGTGTACGAAAGTATGAAAAAAAATATAAATCAATAAGGTGCAAGTCATAATCAGAATTTTATGCCCGCGGGTTGGAATTTTATGCCCGCAGACGCCGACTTTTGGCGGAATGACGGGCTTATGAAGGTGATGCGCCTGTTCTGTTCAGCCCGACTTACTCTAGGACGCTTGGGGCATTGTGATTAACCATTAACCCCATTAGCCATTATGCCCGCGGGCTATTTCCAATATTTCAATGCCGCGCAATCTTTTTTGAGCGTTTTGCGGGTCGGGATTTTTTTGGGGTTGAAACGTTTTTGGACTGTAGTTTCTGTTCTTTCCGTAGTCTCTTTTCTTTCTGTTGTTTAAATAAATGCGCTCAAAGCTTTTTCTTCTTCAGGCGTCAGGGAACGCTCTCCGCCGATAAAGTCCGCATCTAGTTCTAATTTTTTCGATTTCATTATTGGGTTGGAAAATATTTATTGATAAGTTTAAGGGTGGCTTGCGTTTCAACAACCATTGCTCGTCTGCCGAAATGTGATGCGCCGAGTGTCTTTTCATAATGGCGGGTTTGTCGACTGAAATTCAATCTGGTTTCCTGCTTATTTTTCACAGGGCTAATTAAAAATGCAGTCCGAGACAATTTGGGGGGTGCCTCTCAAAATTCCCTCTGCCTCACCCCCATCTGAAAATGGGGGTTATTTGCCAAGCATATACCCCCCGCTCCGACATTGACTTCTTTGGCTGCGGTAATCCCAAATGGATTTGATAATTCATAGAAGATAGATCACCCCTCCTGCGGCCATGTTTTTCCTCCCTGCAACTATGTTTTTCGCGCCCGCGCCGAGTGTTCTCGCATCCGCGCCAAGTGTTTTAAGCATTAGCCATTATGCCGAGGCATGGGTTGGATTGCGGATCCCCTATTTTCAAATGGGGCAGGATAGCGACGGAGATTTTGAGAGGCGCCCCAATTTGGAGAGCGTAAATTAATGGCTAATGATTAATGTTGCTGCTCCGACCATTCGCGTAAGCCCAATAGCGCCCTCGCAGGACGCTTGGGACTCGGGGAGCGCTTGCCGCAGGCATTAACCATTAAACTTCCTACCTTTGCCAAAAATTTTAGCGCCACATGAAGGAACTCCGTTATTTGAATAAGTATTTGTTGAAGTATCAAAAGTATTTGTGGCTGGGGTTGCTCTTTGTGGTGGTTTCCAACATATTTCAAATTCTTCCTGCTCCGCTGGTGCGCGAGGCTATCAATTTAGTGACGGACAATTTGAAAGAGTATCAATCCTTGGAGGGCAGTCGGGAACAATCGGCTTTTTGGTCTGTGTTGGCGCGGAGTATTTTAATTGCCGCGGCACTGATAATCGGCGCCGCCCTCATGCGCGGACTCTTCCTCTATCTTGTCCGCCAAACCATCATTGTGATGAGCCGACATGTGGAATACGATTTGAAAAACGAAATCTTCGAACACTATCAGTCCTTGCCGATGAGTTTCTACCGAAGGAACAATACCGGCGATTTGCTCAACCGAATCAGCGAAGACGTCGGATTAGTGCGCATGTATTTAGGTCCCACCATAATGTACGGCATGCAGTTGATCACCCTCTTTCTCATTCTCATTCCTTTCATGTTCAGCATCAGCCCTGTGTTGACGCTGTACGCCATTGCGCCGTTGCCTGTTCTGTCGATAGGCGTCTTTTTGGTGAATACGGTCATCATGAAGCGCAGCGGAGAGATTCAAAAAAGCCAATCGCGTTTGAGCACCTTAGTGCAAGAATCCTTTTCGGGCATCCGCGTCATAAAATCTTTTGCCCGCGAAAAAGACACGGCTTCTTGGTTTGCGCGAGAAAGCAATGAGTATAAAAGTCAATCGCTGAAACTCACGCGCGTAGAGGCGGCGTTTTTTCCCTTGATGTTTGGGTTGATTGGGTTGAGCGTCATTCTCACGGTGTGGGCGGGCGGCATGGAGGTTATTGGCGGACGCCTCACGTTCGGAAACATTGCGGAGTTTATTATTTACGTCAATCTTCTCACGTGGCCGGTGGCTTCCATCGGCTGGACGATGAGTCAATTGCAACGCGCCGAGGCGTCGCAAAAAAGAATCAACGAATTTTTGAACACGAAATCGGAAATTGTTTCGGGAGAATTGGAAAAAGAAATTTTTGGGAAAATAGAATTTCAAAAGGCGTCGTTTGTCTATCCCGACACGGGCATTGAGGCCTTGCGGGAGGTTTCGTTTTCGCTTAACGCGGGCGAATCGCTTGCTATTATTGGTCCCACGGGTTCGGGAAAAACCACGGCCGCCCATCTGGCGTCGCGGCTTTACGACGTCGCGTCGGGCGCCATTCTCATAGACGATACGCCTATTCAGCGCTATTCTCTTTCGCATTTGCGCAGTCAAATAGGGGTCGTGCCGCAAGACGTTTTCCTGTTCAGCGACACTATATATAATAACATTGCCTTTGGCGCCGAGAACCCTTCCGCAGACCAAGTGAAGCAGGCGGCAATCGAGGCGGACATTATGAAAAACATTGAAAGTTTTCCGCAAGGATTGGAGACCCGAGTGGGCGAACGCGGCATCACCCTTTCGGGCGGACAAAAACAGCGGGTGGCTATTGCCCGCGCCATCATGCGCGAACCCAAAATTTTGATTTTAGACGATGCGCTTTCGGCCGTGGACACCAAAACGGAAAACACCATTTTAAACAGTTTGAAAGAAATCATGAAAAACAGGACGTCCATCATTATTTCTCATCGCGTGTCGTCGGCCAAATTGGCCGGACGCATCATGGTGCTCGACGACGGCAAAGTAATAGAAGAAGGCACGCACGAATCGCTCTATGCCCTGCACGGCGCCTATCGCGAAATCTACGACCGACAAATGCGCGAAACCGAAACAGTCCGCAGCTAATGGTTAATGGTTAATGGACGCATCCGAGTAAGGAATATCGTATGGATTACCCCTATAATTATAGCGCAAAAGTCTATGTTGTACAAGCGGGCATAGAGTATAATTTATTCAAAAAGCTAAAAGAGAAAGAATAAAGAGAAGGGATTTTGGCCTCCTCGAATTTTTTAAGCGGCTTCTTAATAACGGAATATCTAAAATCATGAAAAACAGCGGGCGTAACCGCAAGGCCAGAAGATTTTTTGGCGGACTTGAATATTTGGAAAAACGCCCGACAAATTTTCCGTTTCAACTCTGCAATTTTTACCTTATCTTTAGCCCCTTATTTAAAAGTAGGGAACAATAGAATTGACTTTGATTAAGAACCCGCGTCTGTTTGGCATTGAAAGAAATCGGTTGTAATGAAGATTGACTGCAGAATTTTACTGACTGCCATTCTCTTGGCATGCCTTATGGAGGGCAACGCCCAGCAGGCGCGTGAAACTTTTGGCACCAATCGCATTCAGTACAAACTGTTCGATTGGAGTTTTGTGAGCGCCGACAACTTCGACGTTTACTATTACGGCGACCGCGCCAAGCAGGCACGCGCCACGGCGGAATATTTGGAAAAAGAATTTGTTCGAATAACCGGCCTGCTCGGCTCTTCGCCGTTGGAAAAAACAAAAATATTTCTCTACAACTCGTCCAGCGACTTGCAACAAAGCAACGTGAAGCTCAATCGCCTGCAATTTTTGCCCGGCGGAGAAACCAAATTTATTAAGCCTTATGTGGAGGTGGCCAACCCCGGCAACACAGACGAATTTAAAGAGGAACTTTCTTACAAAGTTTCCGACTTATTGGTGAACGAGATGATGTTTGGCGGGACCTTGCGCGAGATGTTTAAGAGTTCTGCTTTCCTCAATCTTCCGAGTTGGTTTTTAGACGGCGCGGCCTACTACGCCGCCAAAGGCTGGTCGGAAGAAATGGACGACTATGTGCGCCAACTGCTGAAAGCGGGGAAAGCCAAGAAAGCCCTCCACTTCACGGGGAGAGCGGGCGCTTTAGTGGGGCAGTCCATCTTCAACTATATCGCCGAAAAATACGGCGTCGCCGCCATTAATAATATCCTCAACTATTCCCGCATCATCAGAAAAGTAGAACGGGGGATTCAAATTTCGCTCGGAGTTCCCTTCAAGCAAGTGATTGCGGGCTGGCAGGAATTTTACGGGACGGAAGCGAAGGCTTTGCAAAACACCTATACGCCCCCGCTCGACTCGCAACAATTTATTCGCAATAACAGCACGAACATCGCTTTCACCGCCATCGACATCAGCCCCGACGGACAATATTTGGCTTACGCCAAAAACGACAGAGGAAGGTTTACGGTTTTTGTCCGCTCGGTGGAAAGCCGAAAAGACATTAAAATTTTGGACGGCGGTCTTCATTCCATTGATCCGGATTTGGATTATCGCATGCCTGTGTTGCGTTGGTCGAATGCCTCCACCCTCGGCGTAATCATTCAGGAAAAAGGAAACTATGCTTTTTTGTTATACGATTTAAAAACGCGCGGGAAGCAATCGCGCTCGCTCGCCCGATTCAGCAACATTCGCAACCTGGCCTTTTCGGGAAGCGGTTCGCTCGTGGTGTTGAGCGCAGACGCCGAAGGACAAAACGATTTGTATTTGATGAGTACGCGCCGCGATTTGATTCGCCGCCTCACCAAAGACGCCTTCGACGATTTAGATCCCGTATTTGTCCCCGGCACAAACACTATTATTTTTAGCTCCAACCGACATGCCGATTCCCTCGCGGGAAAAGATCCCCCCATGGAAAAATTGTCCAATCAGTTTAACTTGTTTTCTTACAACCTCGACAGCATTGGCCGTGGCATCACCCAACTCACGCGCACGGTAAGCCGAGATTTCCATCCCGTGGCCGTAGATCAAAAGAACATTGTTTACCTAAGCGATCAGCGCGGCATCGTCAATCTCTTCAAATTCAATACAGATACCAAAATCTATACGCAACTCACCAATTTCGACATCGGCATTAAAGACTTCGACTACGTAGCCGACGCCAATTTGCTGGCCATGGTAACCACGCGAAAATTGAAAGACCAAGTCTTTTTATACAAGGGCTATTCCGAAAAACAAGTCTTTACTCCGCCCACGAAAAGGCGCGAGTCGTTTCAGTTAAAAAAATTGGCGGAGAAGAGAAAGCAGACTTCCGACAAAACGCCCGCCTCCATAAAAGAAATTGTCAATCAGCGGCTGAAAAAAAGTCAGGATTCTTTGGCGACGAAGGCGACGTCCCCCCGAACCCCGTTGCCTCCGGGCGCCATCGACACCGACAATTATTCTTTTGAAGAGGCGCCCCCCGTTTCTGCTCAAGATTCTTCGGCGGTCGCGGCGAAGTCTCCCCCAAAAACTCCGCCCTCCGTCAATGTCGACAATTATTCTTTTGAAGATGCGCCGCCCGTTTCCGCTCAAGATTCTTCGGCGACGGCGGTGAAGCCTCCCCCCAAAACTTCCTCTGTAATCAATACCGACAATTATGCTTTTGAGGACGAGCCGAAAAAAGCGCCCGAAGCGCCCGTTCCTAAAAATCAAGAGACGGCGAAGCGCAATCCAAGCAACGATGTCCAAAGCAGCGGCATCGACACGGACAATTATAAGTTTGAAGAAAAAAAAGACACGGTCAGAAGAAAATCAGGCGATACCTTTTTGGAGCGGCTGGAAAAGACGCGCAAAAAGCAAAGCGTTTCCGGCCCGTATGTTTACAAACCCCTCTTTACGTCTGACAACCTAATAACCTCGCTGGGCATTGACCCGCTTCGGGGATTGATGCAACGAATTGAAATACAGATGAATGACTTGTTGGAATCCTACCGTTTCTTTGGCGGACTGCAATTCCGATGGGGGGATATTTTAAACAGCGGCTTGAGCGGGGACGCCTTCGCCGAATTTCAATACTTGCCGCATCGCGTGGACTACGGCATTCGCTTCGACCGCAAAGTCTATTATTGGAACACCAAAGCAAAATCCGCCGATACGGACAGAAACGGAAAATACTCCTATCAGAAACTAGAGTTCACGGCCTCGCTCCCGATTACCGTGCATACGCGAATATCCGTAAAACCATTTGCCAGTTTTACCCACTTTGCAGACCAAGGCTTGGTGAAACAAATCACAGGCGTCCCCGATTTTTGGCAGCCTCAAACACAGTGGTACGGCGGCGGCAAAATAGAGGCGGTGTTCGACAACTCCATTACCACCGGTTTAAATATTACGGAAGGAACTCGCGGCAAATTGAGCCTTATCAACTATCAAGCGGTCGGAAATTCGGCGAAAAGCTTCAGCCAATTCACAGTCGATTTGCGCCATTACCAAAAAATCTATAAAGAGATAACCATCGCCTTCCGCGGGGTGGTCGGAAAGTTTTTTGGAAACAGTCCCAAGAACTACATACTCGGCGGAGTGGACACCTGGGCTTGGCCAAAATTTAATACGAGCGGTTACAATAACCCTATCGTGAATCCGACGGGAAAATATAATGAACAACTGCTGTTTATAGAAGTGGCCAGCAACTTGCGCGGCTTTGACCTCGCCACCCTGTACGGAAACAACGTATTGTTAGGCAATGCCGAGTTGCGTTTGCCCATTTTCCGCGCGCTCTCAAGCGGTCCCGTGTCGTCGAATTTTTTCAAGAACTTTCAGGTCATCGGATTTTATGACGTCGGCACTTCGTGGTCAGGGGCGCCGCCTTTCAATTCCGAACAAAGCGTCCGTACGCGCGTAGTTCCCGAAAACGGCAGTACCACTCCTTTCAAAATCGTAATCAATGAATTTTCCAATCCTTGGCTTTACAGCTACGGCGCCGGCGTACGCAGCGTAGTGCTCAATCATTTTATGTGGCTGAACGTGGCTTGGCCGGTGGAGAACTACAGAACACTGCCGCCTCGCGTGAGTTTCGGCATTGGCCTTGACTTCTAAACAATTCTTTTATGGTTAAATCAATGACAGGCTACGGCCAAGTTTTCAATGAAAAGTACGCCTTGACGGCGGAAGTGCGGAGCCTCAATTCTAAATATACGGATGTGGTCGTGCGGTTGCCGAAGGAATTTAGCGATAAAGAATACGATGTGCGCCAAAAAGTGGGGGAAGCGCTGGAACGCGGGAAAATTATGGTAACCGTGGAGTTCTGCAGAGCCGATCCGGCGAAGAACAAAAACGAAACGCTCGACGGCGCTTTCGCAACCGCCTTTCAGCAACTCAAAAAACTAGCCGACAAGGCCGGGGCGCCATACGACGGACTTTTTCAACTGGCCTGGAATATTGCGCAAAGCGAATTGGCAACAGAACCCTTGCCTCCCGAAATTATCCCCGCTTTTGAAGACGCTCTGCGCGAAGCCATTTCTCAATGTCAAGCCTTCCGCCTTTCGGAAGGGAGAACCCTGGAGATGAGTTTTAGAAAATACATTGCGGCCATCGGCGAAAAGCTGAACCTGATTGCGGCAATGGACACGGGACGCTTAGAAAAAATCCGCGGCAAAATGAAAAGCGCCCTCACCGATTTTTTCGGAACCGAAGGCTTTGACCAAAACCGACTGGAACAAGAAATTATTTTCTACATTGAAAAACTTGACATTCACGAAGAGCGCGTGCGGCTGCAAAGCCATCTCGACTATTTTTTAGAAACACTGGACGAAAAACAATCAAACGGGAAAAAACTCGGCTTCATAGCGCAGGAAATAGGGCGCGAAATAAACACCATCGGCTCCAAAGCCAACGACGCCTCTATGCAAAAACTCGTGGTGGACATGAAGGAGGAATTAGAAAAAATAAAAGAACAGGCAAATAATCTCCTTTGAGTTAACGGTTAAGTGATTAATGGTTAA
>Ga0081606_1000928_pt1 | contig 10152 bp, 6 predicted proteins | sample EareggfetidaYelm_FD_71127 | JGI IMG/M metagenome (GOLD analysis project Ga0081606, IMG submission 71127) | Earthworm egg capsule microbial community from the University of Washington, USA - E. fetida Yelm (SPADES assembly) (version 2) | ecosystem: Host-associated > Annelida > Reproductive system...
AGGAGAGAAGCACGAGGCCTAGGCAATTCATCAAAATGAATGAATAGACCTACAGGAAAGAAGGAATAACGAAACGAAAATGATAAACGTGAAAAGTCTAAAAGAAAAATAAATCTATTTCATCCAAATAATTTATGGAATTTTATGACCATTGCAGAGGACTCTCTTCCTCCTGAATTTCTGTCCTTAATATGTATACATCTGACTGTCTGCATATCCCTCTGTTTGCCCGTCCTTTTTTCTGAATGTCCGTCTTACTACTAGATCTCTGCCCTTCTGTCCTTCTAAATGTCTGAGTGACTGAATGTCTGTCCATCGATCCGTCCGAACGTTTGTCTTACTGAATGTATGTTCTTCTATCAGTCTGAATGTTTGTCTGCATGCCTATCTGTCCTTCTGTCCGATTGATTGTCTGCTTGCCTGCGTGTCTGTCTTTCTGAATGTCTGTTTATATGTATGTCCTTCTAGATGTCTGTGTGCCTGTATATCTTTATTTTCTGTGGCTGCCTGCCTGTATATTTGACCATCTGTCCTTTTAAATGCCGGTCTGCTTGTATGTCTGTCCGCCTGAATGTTTGTTTGAGTGTATACAGGTCTGGCCTTCTGTTCCTCGAAATGTCTGTCTGACTACATGTTTGTCCCTCTGTCCGTCTGAATGTTTGTCTGATGGTATGTTTGTCCTTCTGTCCGGTTGAATGTTTGTCCGACTATACGTATGTCCTTCCGTCCGTCTGTATGTTTGTCTGAATGTTTGTCCGAATGCCTCTCTGTACTTGTGTCCTTCTGAATGTCACTCTGCCTGTATGTATGTCCTTTTGTCCATCTGAATTTCTTTATTTATGTCTTTATGATGGTCTGTCTGCCTGTATGTATGTTCTTCTGTGCGCCTGCGTGTTTGTCTGACTGTATGCATGACCATTTGTCCTTCAGAATGTCTGAATGTCTGTCTTTCTGAATGTCTGTCTCACTGTACGTCTGTCCTTGTGAATGTCTGTCGGACTGCATGTTTGACCTTCTCTACGTCTGCCTTTCTGCCTTCAGAATGTCTTTCCGAATGAGTGTCTATCCCTCTGTCTGTCCGACCGACTTAATGTCTATTCCTCTGTCTGTCCGTCTATATATATATATATATATCTGTGTGTGTGTGTGTGTTTGTTTATCTCTCCGTCAGTACGTCTTTATTTCTGAGTGTCTGTCTGACTACATCTATGTCCTTCTGTCATTTTGAATGTCTGTATGACTATATGTCTGTCCTTCTGTCCGTCTGAATGTTTGTCTGAATGTTTTTTATGTCTTGAATATCTGCATTTCTCCTTGTCTGTCCTTCTGAATGTTTGTCTGTAAGTCTGTTCATCTTTATGTCTGTACGCCTGCGTGTATGACCCTCCGTCCTTTTGAATTGTATGACTGCTTGTATGTCTGTCTGAATGTTTGTCTGAGTGTATGTCTGTTTTTCTGTGCGACTGAATTTTAGTCCGACTACATGTATGTCCTTATATCCGTCTGAATGTTTGTCTCATATATGTATATCCCTCTGTACTTTCTGCCTCTATGTCTGCCCTGTTGTCTATCTGAATGTCATTATGTCTGTCCCTCTGAGTGTTTATCTGCCTATATGTTTGTCTTTCTGCCCGTCTAAATGTTTGTCAGACTGTTAGTCTCCTCTTCTGTTCGTCTGAATATTTGTGTGATTGTATGGCTGTCGTTGGGTTTTTCTGAATGTCTGTCCGACTGAATGTCTGTCCCTATGTCTGTTCATCTGTATTTCTGTCTGCTTGTATATTTCTCTGTCTGCCCGTCTTTATTTTTGAATAACTGTCTGACTGAATGTCTGTCCTTCTGTCTTTTTGAATGTATGTCTGTGTATTTGTCCTTCTGCTTATAATTGTTTGACCGCCTGTATGGCGGGCCCTCTGTTGCGTTGAATGGCTCTATGCTTACATTTCTGTCAGTCCGAATGTATGACTTCAAGTCTGTCCTTCTGAATATCTGTCTGACTGACTGTCTGTCCCTCTCTCCGTCTGAATGACTGTCATCGCCAAGTGCGTTGGAGGATTCCAATAGGTCAATGCACGGTCCGTTCTGGACCTCATTCCCCAATAAGAAGACCATCAATCCATTCAATTTACTTGATAACCATAACCACAACAATTAATAGCAATTCATACAGTTTGACACAAAACTAATTTAGGGAAGGAAGGAAGGACACATAACTTGCTCGAGTGTATCACTGTAACCAAAACATAGTGTACAAATGTGGCAAACTGCACATCATTCAATGCCCTAATTGAATCCAACCACAAGACTGTAATAGTAAATTTAAAAATGAAAATAAGTATAGGAGTCTGACCAAAGGAGTACGTCAAATATGATACAATAAACTGGCAGATTATCACACCCTTGAAAAAGTTCGCAACTGCAGTAGAAAGGAATATACAGGTAAACTATCAGGAAAGGATATAAGTCATGTGATAAAACATACAAAAAGGACACAAGCCAACAACATTATCGGAAGAGCTTGCTTGTACATGTAAGGAACGAAAAGATCAATTTATATTAAGTAGTATTAGACTTTCTGGAGAAAAGCAGAAACATAGCAAACAAAATCAAACTTCAGATCGGAAACAATTCAACTGGCTCACTAGACAAATCAGAAAGAAACTGAAGCGCCACAAAAACAAACTGGATGGAACAACAAAGCAAAGAAACTGAAGAATCTTTCAAGACAAACATAATGCAAGACGTATACAACAAGGTAAAACTACTTTGTGGAAATTTGAACTGAAAGTAGCAACAGTCTAAGATGTCAGTTGTAAACTTCTTGCAGACAATGCAAGAATACATAGACGATCGAAAGAGATGTTTGAACAGCTACTACATGACGACACACAAAACCTAAGGTTTTCACTCAGAAAGCAACAAGAACAGAGGGGATCACTACGGAACTACATATAAATATGAAATATGTTTTAAAGCCATCCACACTCTTGTTACAAAGATCTAACAAGAGGAAGATATAACAGAAAACTAGGCAAAGTCGATCACAGTCTCAGTATACACAGGAAAGTAAAATTTATAAGATTGGAAAGCATTACATTAGCCTACAGAGCATTCCAAGGAAAGGCTTCACCAAAATGAAACGAAACAGGATGAAGCAATACCTTGAAAGAGCACTTGTCAAAGAGAAAGCTGGGTTTAGGTCAGAAAGTAGCACAGTACTATTGATCGAATGTTAACAATGAGACTGGTCATTAAAAGGCATAGAGAAAGTCCAAGTTAACTGCACACACCTCTAGCAAGCATCGACCGCATATGCCATGATGGAATGTGAATGTGCAATGCAAAATGTAGATCGTCCAAAGCAACTGATAAAAAACAAGGATCATATCGAAAATCATAAAGGCACATAAAAAGAGCGCAGAATACATTCGCACACAAAAACTGGGGTACAACAAGAATGTATCTTATCCCCATACCTATTCAACCTAATGCTCAAAGCAGTGATGCCACTCAGCTTCAAAGATTTTTGTATTTTCAAGGTAGGAATCAAACTAAATGGGGCAATGGTGAATAATCTCAGATTTGCTGACGACAGTGGCCTCCTCACTAGAAATGGACTTCTAAGCATCAACATCCAAAGCGAAGTTATGGACCAAGTATAACATTTGTCTACATAGGAGGGTTAATACACGCAGATGGCAGCAACAAAAAAGACACAGAAAGAAAAATTTGGCGCACTTCGCACGCATTTGGAATGATGAAAAGGAAATAGAAGAGAGTTGACAAAGAAACCGGGATAACAAAATAAATTAGACGATGGTATAAACGATCTTTCGGTACGGATAGGATTGTTGGACCATGCTAAAAGAAGATGAGAGAATGACTCTTACAGCAATGGATCGTAAAGGTTAGACTACAGAGACTAAATAAAACCACGACACTAAACAAGCATTAGATAGCCAAACAACTCTGCTACTCACAGTCGTCAATCGTAGACTCTGATGGTTTGGGCACGTAGAAAGGGTGATACTTGGGCGAATTTCACACGTTTTTCATTCATTCGTTCATTCCGGATATTTATATAGCGCCCCTTCAAGAATCCTACTCAGGGGCGCTCTCAGTCCAGCTACGGTCAAATAGAAATGTCTTATGAAGCTTGCAGAAAGAAGACACGTTGTTCTGATGTAGCACAATGCACTGCATGTAAGATTCGAAAGAAAAAAAAAAGGCAGACCCGGGTTACTACGAGTAGACTATACGCACGAGGGCATAGAATCAATTGAACAGACATTAAAAGAAGCCTTAGACTTCACAAAAGACTGAGGACAATCATTATGGAGGTCATTCATTCGTACTCATCGCAGCAAGATGGGTGGCGTCATTGACCGATGATGATAATGTAGTCGGCCCACCTTAATTCTAAAACGTTCCAGTGCAAGAAATATGTTGTTTTGTTGGCCTACACTGAAGAAGTTTGTTCTACACATAAGCAATAATGTCAGAAGCAATACACTTTTAAGTCTAGTATAATATAAAATATCTTTAACCCTACAGATTAATAAGACAATGGCGATGACGGTGACAAGTCTTTGTTCGGATTGGTGGGGATGAAGGCGACCCGTCTGGACACACAATGAGAACAGAGGGGGCTTTCGTTATCTGACCCTGAATTCATCCGTGAGTGAGGTTATGCGCATAGGCCCTCGATGTGGTCGCAGGGTTTGTCTGCGTGCAGACAGACGATTGTTGCAGTGTGTGTTATTAGACATAAGGAGCGGTTAATAGGAATCGGATGACGAAGAAGGCCTGGCGTAGCACCAGAAAGCTGGGCACAGTGAGGAAAGGAAGACGATAATCGCTTCTGGAAGCTGACTTCATGAAAGTCTACATGACATTGACCATAGAACGTGGTTGAGCTGCCAAACTGGTCTTTTGGTCAGCTGTCGGATATCGTTGGTTGAACAGAAGATCGTCCGTTTTGCCCAGGTGTATAGGTAAACTGGCAAAGTTACAACTCGTTGAATCGAGCGACGTCGTGATTGGTTGGTAGGATCCCGATGACGAGGGAGACATGGAGAAGAAACGATTGAGTACGGTTAGGAACTTAAGACGATGATGAAGAAAAGACTGTCGTCCGTTTTGCCCAGGTGTAGGTATGCTGGAACAGTTACGGGTCATTGAGTCGAGCGGCGACGTCGTTATTGGTTCGTAGGAACCGGATGAGGAGGGAGACATGGAGAAGCAACGATTGAGTACGGTGAAGAACTTAAGACGATGATGAAGAACAGAAGATCGTCTGTTATGCCCAGGTGTAGGTAAGCTGGCACAGTTCGGGTCGTTGAAGTGAGCGACGTCATGAATGGTTGGCAGAAACCGGATGAAGAGGGAGACATGGAGAAGCAACGATTGAGTACGGTGAAGAACTTAAAACCATGATGCAGAAAAGAAGATCGTCCGTAGGTTTGCTGGCATAGTTACGGGTCATTGAATCGAGCGACGTCGTGATTGGTTGGTAGGAACCGGATGAGAAGGGAGACATGGAGAAGCAACGGTTAATTACGGAGATGAACTTAAGACGATGATGAAGAAAAGAAGATCGTCTGTTATGCCCAGGTGTACGTATGCTGGCATAGTTACTGGTCATTGAATCGAGCGACTTCAAGAACCGAATGACGAGGGCTACATGGAGAAACAACGATTGACTACAGGAGGAACGGAAGACGATGATTGTCTCTGCAGGCGGCTCTCTCCATTGAAGTGGCATTGACCGTGCAACGTGGTCGAGCAGAGGAAACGTACTATTTTAACTGGTTGGTTCATTGCAACGTTTTTTTGAATCTTTTCTCGGCTCGTCGCAATCCATTTGCTCTGTCATTAATAATTTTTGTCCTGATGGATTGTCATGTCTGAGTGAATGTTGGATTTGACGCTTGGAACTTCTCAATGTCCGCTTTTCCTAAAACAGTAAGCATACATGTACATGTACAGAAGCATATGCAGATTGCTAACATGAAGAGAACACTTATTCTTGAAGCAGTGTAATAGTGAATCGTGTATTGATGAAATAACATTTGAAAATAAGTAATCCTTCCAATTAGCCTACAAAGATAACGATTTGGAAATCTGAAAATCATCAAGCACATAAGTTTTCATATATCACCAGGAAAGCTAACATTTAGTGAGAAAGTATTAAACCAAGCCCTACAAAGAGATCAGATTGCCACCAGAGAGAGGTCGTTGCTTATGCTCAAGCATGAAAATAGCGTTGAAGTTTTAGAGATTATATTGTCGTTGTGACTGATGGTTGGTAGTAGCATTACCCGCACAAAGGTGATGACGATTCTGTTGGTTGTATCTGTATGTGGCGACTTAATTCCTTACATTTTTTACAAATGAACTCCATTGTCATTTTGTCTGGGGATGAATGTCTTTGAGAGTTGCAAAAATGACAGCATACTCGATGCTTAGAAATATCATATTTTGAGCTGCTGTAGCATAAGAAATGAAAAATCGAATTGACACACGTATATACCAGGATTTTTGTCGGTGTTGAAAAAAGATTCGAAGTAATTGTGAATCGTATCAGTTGCTTCTCTGGACCATCGCGTATACGGCTTTCTAGTCCTTTTCCGCGTTGACGTGTTGGAATTCGTCTCACTGAGGTTTTCCACATCTAAATGGACGATTAAAACATATTCTGTACTGTGAATCTTTTAATATAGATATACATGTATATAGCGCCACTGTCAGCAGTTGCCATTCAGTAAAGCTCCGTTCTGCAACTTAGTGTTCGGCATTATAAACAATATTGAATATTATAAATGTTATATTTTACCCTGAATTTACTTAGAGTGTGCAGAAGTAAACGGTTCTAGGCCAATAACCCCCCGGCCAATAACCACCCGGCCAATAACCCCGGCCAATAACTCCCCGAAAGTTGACCAGTTATTCAGTCGGTAGGCGGTGATGACTGGTACAAATCCAACTTCTATTTAGGCAATGCATTAACTTTATTGGCCGGGGTTGTTGGTTGGGGGTTATTGGCCTGTTCCCCAAGTAAACAGTTGTTTATTGGGTACAGCCGTAAAATCGCAAAACGCTTCTTGTATCTGATAATGGTTAAAGTTTCTCAAAATATGTGCGTCCAATAGGCCTCCTCGTCGTAATCTTTTTTATGCTTATCACACCCACATGGTTCTAAACAAATAAACCCTGAACAATAGCCTCATGGAAAAAACATCCGGGACAATTACCCCTTGGGTATAATAACAACATGACAATAACCCGGACCAAGATCCCGCGTTCAATAGCCCGGGCCAATTACCCCAGACCATCCGCCCATAGAAGAATTACCATGCAGCGGCCAACAACCTCGTAGCTAATAACCTCCAAGCCTCAGTCTTAAACTCGCCAAACAAGCGTCCCAAACTTAGCAAGCAAAGCATGTTAAAAGTGTTTGATTGCTTGAAAACCTATAGGCTCAACCATTCATTTGAACCTAAAATGTGGCCATCTGGTAATATAAGAATGGATTGCTATAGAATTCATATAATCTAATTATGTGAAAATTATTTCAGTAGGCGTAAAAGAGTAGAGTAGTGGGAAGCATCTGGTGCGTTGGTGCTCGCGGTAAGGGATGCATCGCGGCATCCCGTAAATTTTAAAAGTCCTTCCTTCGCTAGGGGTCGGCATTTGTTAAATGAGATATATAACGTGATGGTCGCCATGCCTGGCTGCCGGGCAATTAATTTCGACTTCTGAAATAACTATTATGACAGTGGGGAGAAATGATACCATCAGCTGGTGACGATATTGATGCGCTATCGCCTTCATGTGCTATAGGACTGCTCGTCTCCGACAACGGGGCTAGAAGAAATATAAAGGTCAGCTAGTTGTTAGTTTAGAATTAGGTTATCAGTAGGTGTAAGTAACTCTTTTCGAATTAGTATCCAAAACAGCAAGATCACACATCATTACAGAGAGCAATGTTTCTAACAGCATTTTCTCACTTAGAACTAAATAATAGTTACATATATAGATGTACATTTACATATACACGTATATCGAGTGATGCCATCAGTCCAGGTTTCTTCTAAGTAACATGGACCGGCGGTTGCTGCGCTTGCTGCCACGGAACAGTGTGTCTTCTTTCTGTACGCTTCTTAATACATTTGTCTTTGACCGATGCTGGACAGACAGCGCCTCTGACTAGGTTTCATGAAAGGGCGCTAAAAAATTTCGGAATGAATGAATGAATGGAAATAGTGATAAAACTGCCGCGGCATCTCCTCCTTCAAGTGTACAACTTAGTGAATGCAACAACGGGGCTACAAGAAATAAAAGTTCGGCCAGGTGACAGTAAGCATCGCTTTATATTAATTAACTGATAACATTCTTTCACAATAGTTGGACTACCTAAAACGACACGATCTCAGATAAAACAGTAAAGCGAGAGGAATTTTAAAATATTAGTTGTCAGTATGAAATAGGAACCAATATATGAAAAACCTGAGAAGACATCTGGATTTTAGAAATGTTTTTATATCTAATTATTTGAGAAATATTCCGTTTAAATTAAATATTAATATACATATTTATATAAATATTTCCTTTTAAATTAAATGTTAATGGAAAGAAGTCTCCAGCACAATCAAGAAATATACACATGCTTTGTGGATTATGAAAAAGCTGAGATGGATGGGAGTTGACTGGAGAGAAAGCAGACTCATAGCGAATCTCTATCTAGGACAAAAGGTCAGGGTCAGAATAGAAGGGGAATATGCAGAACCATGGTTACTTTGCAGAGGAGTAAGACAGAGTTGCCAACTTTCACTTTTACTAGTCAATATCTACATTGAGGAACTCATAAGGGAGGCATTAGGGAACACGGAAGAAGGAGTAAAAGGAGGGAGGTAAAAATAATCAAAGCTTTAAGGTTTGCAGATGACCAAGCAATGCTAGCGGGCAGTGAGTCAGACCTGCAAAGAATGATGGATCGACTGAATATGGTGTCAGTGAATTACAACATGAAACTAAATACTAAAAAGACAAAAGCCACGACAGAAAGCAAAGGATCAGAAGAAGCTCAACATCGAGAATATGGAGCCATTGGAGGTCTGGACCTTCCAGAGGGTAGAGAACTTAATTAAAGAGATTTCCGTAGGCTGAAATAAAATCTATGAGAGTTTTAAAAAAATAGAATACCATCAGCTGGTGACGATGTTGATGCGCGCTCGACGTCATGTGTAGGACCAACCATCGCTGACCCCGACAAAGGGTCTAGAAGAAATATCAAGGACAACTAGCTGTTAATTTAGAATTAGGTTATTAGAAGGTGAAACTCTTTATGAATTAGTAACTAAAACGGCATGTTCGCAATGAAAATATCGTAAAAATATTACGGCTTCTTAGTGTATTACGCCTACACATTATAGAAATCAATGAAAATTTGTGGACTTATAAAGACTAATACCAGATGGCCACACTTTGAGTCCAAATGAAAGGTTGAGCTTCGAAATAAGTTCTTATTTATTTGCATTTATATTTGCTAAGATCATAGGGGCCTAGTCCAACAATGCCCTGCAGGGGCGTCCATCCTCAATGTGCGTATTGCATATTTCCCACTATTTAGAGAAAAATTACAAATGTCCTCTTTTTCGTTCTGTCTTGTTTATTGGCTTTCTCCCTACGTTGACCATTAAGCATTTACGCATCATGCTTAACACATACTGGACGCCCTTGGCAATGTCACTCGGCCGACGATCCAGTTACGTAGCAGAAACCTGAACGGAGACAAAAGGATGGCGCCAGGCGATAAATACGTCTATGCACACATGGCTTAGTCTTAGACATTCATTCATTCATTCATTCATTCATTCATTCATTCTGGCCATTTCTATATACATCTCGAATAATCAATTGCTGGACTGAAGTCAAACGCATGACGTCATTCGTTAATAATCCGGTTACGCTAATGAATAAAACAAATAAATTTTGTGACTCTTTTAAACTGGTTTGAAATGCTCGGAATACTAAAACGTGCTGAGATTTTATTGTTCCACATAAATCCATTGAATGTAAAATAAATAAAAATTCTAAAAAATAAATAAATAAATATATATATTTATATATAGTATATCTATATTTATATAT
>Ga0081606_1000929_pt1 | contig 10143 bp, 9 predicted proteins | sample EareggfetidaYelm_FD_71127 | JGI IMG/M metagenome (GOLD analysis project Ga0081606, IMG submission 71127) | Earthworm egg capsule microbial community from the University of Washington, USA - E. fetida Yelm (SPADES assembly) (version 2) | ecosystem: Host-associated > Annelida > Reproductive system...
ACTGTTTTTTTGACAAAACAGTTTTCGGTTGTTGAAAACCGGTTTGAAACCTGTTTTTAGTTTTATTGGCTTTTATAGAAATTTAAATTTCAAGCCCAGTTAAATCTTGTAATATATGATTTCTTTGGTGGCCATATTTGACCATTTGATGAAAACTTCTCTGAACACTCAATATGAAACAAATGTTTGAATTAATTTTATCTGACATTTGATAATTTTTATGTAATTTCGTTGACAAAAACGACAAAACAATATATTCGAAAACCGTATTTCCGGTTTTCGATTAACATCCCTACTTTAGGTACATGTAGGGCTAAAACAAATTTCTGCCCTAGTGTGGAATTGAGCTCTTGACTGTTCAATTGACAGGCCAAAGCACTAGCCACTAGATGGCCACATGCCCCATGTTAATTAATGCTTAAGTCACATTTCTGTGGAGCTTCACAGCATTATAAAAGGGTTGTGTGGAATGGTGTTTGTTAATTTTGGATCTCTTCAATTCTAGGCGTTCAGGTTCAGTGGCTTTTGCAGCGGTTGTCTCGTCTGCACTGGACAATTCCACATTACCTGCGTCCGTTGTTCAACAGCTGCTCTGGAAACCTTCCGCTGGTATGCTTTAAGTTTCTCCAGATTCTTAATAAGCAAGTTACAAGATGAAACCATTCATGTTTTCTGATTTTAGTTTCTGGAAGTTGTGTCCAGTGATTGGAGGAGAAACACTTTGCTGCAGTGTGCGCCTCTCGACTTTCTATTCAGGGCATTATGAAATCCCTTGTATCCAGGGGTGTAGAGAGCCATGTTGGGCCCCAGGGTTATCCAGTCAAATTTCCCAATGACTACTTTTTAGTCGTTCACACCGAAATTAAAAAATTTCTATTTATCCAGTCAAACTTGGCCCCTGCCACAGAACCGGGCCATCATCATTGTATCAATATTATGTATATCCTGTGTATGTGTGTATACGTATGTGTGTGTGTGTGTGTGTGTGTGCATGTGTACCTGTATTTCTCGATGGTTGTCGGTTTTATCCAAGCAGAATGATACAGAAGGTGTCAAAAATATGCTGAACTTGGAAGATGGTTTTGTTTTGCTTGGTTTCTGTAATATTTTTACATGTACAGTCATTTGAATTTTTCATTCTTTTCCTCCTTTTCAGAGCTTTCCTGAGCCATTGGCTAAAGTCCTTCAGAGGCCTAATGATAAACCGACGGTACTTGGATTACCAGGTAAGTTTATGATTGGATTTTTCATTCTCCTTGAGGTTACACTTAGCTCGCAAATACCGAACCTCTCATGTTCATCTTAATTTGGATTTACCTTTTCATCTTTTAACTCAGATTTGGTTCGTGCTTGTACCTGTTAAATAGCCATGTTTAACATCTCTGTGAGATTATTAAGGATGCATTGTAAATAGCCCATACATATATATTCACCGTGCCTCAGAAAAAACTGTGCAAAATTGTTTCTGTCAGAACTTTGCCAAATTTCCATCAATTTAAATAATTTTTGGTAGGTAGATGAAAAAGTGGCTGAAATTATATTCTATTTATACATTTTCCTCCTCACCTCACTCATGTTATCGCACTACCTTGTTAAACACAAAAGTACTACATTTTACAGTTTCTCAGGAAAAACTGTAAAAAAATTCTGTCAGAACTTCGTCATATTCCCATCAATTTAATAACTTTTGGTAGATAGATGACAATATAGCTAAAACTTTATTCTTGGTGCTCAAAGTGTACCCCGCTCACACGGATACAGGCGCTGAGACGATGGCGCCACTGGCCAATAGCAGCATCCACGATTGACTTATCATTGATCAGATTCAGACGCGTTGACTTTTGTTTTTCTGGATCGGTAAACTTTCTCCTGCAGTACACTCCAGGTGCTATAGTCGACTGGGTTAAGATCCGATGAATTCAGTGGCCAAAGTGTTGGAGGAATGAAGTCAGGCACCTTTCGCTCCAGGAAAGCGACGATGTCTCGTACTCAAAGCGCCAGTGCACCGTCCTGCTGAAAGATAAAACCCCACCCTGGGATATCCCGAATATGTCTGGCAGTAGTTTCTTGGCAAGAAGATCATCACGATAGTATACCCCATTCACTTTGACACACGGCTCAATAAAATGGGTTTCTGTGCAGTCACTCGTAAGTTATTATTTAGGCTTTATGTAAAAATTTAGTACTTTTGTATTTAACAAGGTAGTGCGATGACACGAGTGAGGTGAGGTGGAAAATGTTCATATGGCATATAATTTTAGCCATTTTCTCATCTTCCTACCAAAATTTATTAAAATTGATGAGAATTTGATGAAGTCCTGACAGAAGCAATTTTGCACAGTTTTTCTGAGACACGGTGTATATACATGCACATAAACATATTGGTAGTATTCTTCGTTCATTTAAGAGGGCACAAATGACACAGAAATGTTGATATGTTCTTCTCCTAGGGCGCAATTTGAAAGGATCCCGGGATTTGAAACGGATCTCAGCAGACTATCCTACACACTATCCAGATATAATATGGATATAAAGGCCAAGTATGACAGAATTGATGTTTAATTTCATCTTGTAGAGCTGGTTGTGCTGTTCAAGTTTTGCCGTATTTCGGACGATACTCTGGAAGTTGCGCTGAACTGTCTTGCGTTGCCTGATCTCACCAACGACTGTCGCAATTTCTACAGAAAAGTTGCAATCAGCGTTGCTCGGGTCAGTGAGAATTTTAATACCAAAGAGTATTATCTTTATTGGGCTTTTACTAAGTGCCATTATCGTCTCATAACCGAGCATCAGAGATGGCGCTCAGCAACTGTGAGTGACGGACTTACACAAGGCCCCTACACAGTAACCGCCTCAGGGGAGATTTTAACCCATGCTGTCAGCAGAAAAAGGTGATTGCTCTAACCAATCGATTACCATGACCCACTTGCTCTAACTAATCAGCTTCTGTGACCCACTTTCTCTAACCTATCAGCTACCATTTGATAACATCCTTTGAAACTGAATGTAGAGAAAGTCAAACTTTTATCAAGACTGAGCTGTGTGTTTGTTATTTCTAAGGTTTTGCTGAGCAGCATTTTGCCAGAGTGGTTTCGCATCGGTCGGATGCTAAAGCGACTTCTTTGTGATTATTTTCTTCAGCGCAAAATTCACATGTTCAATGGTAGGCACTTAGTCTCATTTGTGTCAACATTTAAACAGTGATTAAAATCTCTTATAATTCTCAGATTTTAAGTATTTGAATACTTACTAATTTGTACATTTATGTTTTTTGTTCATTTTGTCGATTTTTAGCATAGTTTACTGAATTTACTTATCATCTTAATAATGAATGGCTGGGAAAGTGGTAAAGATAACCTTACAAATTTAAAATATATAAAAACGCTTAAACATTTAGCAGTTTTTTTTGTTTTAAGCACCCTCGTGTAGTCTTCAAGCCAGCAATTTAAAACTTTGCCCTCTTATAAACGTTGCCTCCCTAAAAATCTTCCTGCAGACGCCCACACATGTATCTAACCAAGCAACGTCGTCTTTACAGTATTCTGTTCAATTTATTTTCAGATTTAGCTGTCTGCAAGGTGTTTGTGGATGCAGTTCTTCTGATAAAGGAAGGTGTGTCAGAATACAGCGATGAAAAGTTCCTCTCAATTTGGCAGCATCTAACGAATGCCTTTGCTGCCTACTTTAAGGTAAATTTTCCCTAGTCTAGGCTGACTTCTTCGATGATAGGATTGTGCGCTTGGGTCTCTTCGTCTGATGCTTTGGGTATTTTATACATTTTTGCTTTTTGTTTAATTTCTTTAATGTTTTTTGGATCTAAATTATAAACACTCTTCTTTATGTTGTTTCTTCACACTGACCTCACTTTGTCACCTACCAGACTTTGACTGGACGTCATTGTCAGATTACTGATACAGTTTCATAAAACAATGTTGCAAATATACTGACCATCAATTAAACCAGACGTAGGTAGTACTGTTACTAAGATAAATTATATCAGAACTCTACTTTGAGGCAGAGGACTCAGGCAGCTGTTGTACTGGCTGGAAGGTTTTTGCATCATGTGCCATACATTGCAGGATTAATCATAATCATGAACACCAAATTTCAAGAGCACCGCTTAAAAGCGAAACAGAATTGCGAATCATAGGTTCGGGTTTAACGAATCCTTAGTATTCTCACCAGCCAGTGGTGGATCCAGGGGAGAAAAATCCACCATGGCCCCATCAAGTTTGGCTATAGACTTTGGCCCCTCCTCCAACGAAGAAATAAGCATGAGATACTGGGAAACATAATAAATTGGCCCCCCTCTAGCCGAGTGTCTGGGTCCGCCACATGATGTGCCCCCCTAGCTGAGTGTCTGGATCTGTCATTGTTACCAAACCAAGAACTGTTTAAAACTGGAAGCTATAGCAGGGCACATATCGGTTACTTAACAGGGTCTTAGCTGATCTGTTTAGTGTTTAGATAAATACATAAATATACATGCACAGGCACACATACACAGGTACAGCTTCATAATTGCTGGTACTATTGACATCTTTGTTTGTAGAATGCTTTACAAACAGTGGACCAAAGTCATGCTGCTAAAGTCGGCATCGGCCTCGTCATTCGATTTCTGTGCATTGTTCCAAAATCCGTGACTCAACCTCTCGACATTCTCATCGCAGATCTTATCAGCGGCATTAGAACTGATCCTGTGGCAATTGCAGAAATACGTTCGGCGTTTGTGGAAGTGGACGAGGTGGTCGACATGGCAACATCGAAAGCCATACTTGATCAGATTGTGATGTGAATTTTTGTTTTGATAAATCAGGCGATGATCAGTTTACTGTGCAACATTTGCTGAGGAAATAAAAGCTGTGTTTTTTTGCAAATGAATGAATAGCTTGTTGTTTGGTGAAGTGAGTTATTAAAAAACTTTGTTGGTTTTGTGCTTGCTCGAGTTCTTGCATCTCCTAGGATATGTGGCTCTATTGTGAGTCCACTGACCGTATTAATTAATGACTGGTGGCTGTGTTACAGTAGTCAAAAAAGAGCACAGGGGAAGAAACTTTTATGGACTGCCACAGAGGCCTACACAATAAGCTGATTCGACATGTCGTGTGCGCAGTAGTCTTACATGCGCCTCTTCAAGATTGTCTACTCAGAAGCGCTCCCAGCCTCGGTCAAACGTAACGGTCTTGAGAACAGAGAGGAAGGAGATGGAGTGATCAACAGGTATTTGGCGAAGAGTGAAAGGAAGCCCATTCCAGGTCACATGGCCAGCAACAGAAAAGTCTTATTGCGGGTCAAATCTAATGCTATTTATGTGTTGGAGACAAAACAAATGACCCACAGCATTTTTAGTTACTTAGCTGAGGAGGTTTGAAGGAAAGCTACGATGTTAAACCCTTCAAATCTTTAAACATTGGTTGGTGACAGAGGCATATGTTGGGTGGAGTCTGACACCAACCTTCCTGAATTGAATGCCTTGCTGCTATAAAAGCCTAAAACTGTAATGTTACGTTTATTACGATGTTACTCTGAGGCTAGCTCTACTCCGAATGCACACACTGGTGCGTGTATACAGTATCTATAGCAGTGGTTCCCAACCTTTTTCGACTGGGGGCCACTTTTAGTTCATTGGAGGGCTTGAGGGGCCACAATGTAATTTTTAAAAGAACCTTCAGCAGAAAATAGATACAATACATAAAAGACCGAAGATTATTTGACCGAAGATTATTTTGACTTTTTTTATTTCGGCAAAAACTCAATAGAATGCAATTTTTTCTGGCTGAATATTAGAAGCAAGTTTTTCAATGTCATGTTGAAGATTATGTCCATTGAAGTTGAAATTAGTAAGACGTGAGCAGTTTTTTTCTTTAGACAATTTTATTCCAGAAAATGACTGCAAACATTTTTTTATTCACTCTCTGGAAGCAGGTTCCAAAATGATATATATTGTTTGCAGTTGGGACGACAGGAAGCTCTGCAAATCGACTTTTCAAAAGCGAGCTACACTTCAGATCTATAATTTATGGTTACATGTAGGCCTATAAATTAGACCTAACTTTTAATTACTTGATATTTTCTTTGGGAAAGTAAAAGGGGTTTGTAAAAGGAGTAATATTTTTTGCCTGATCTGCAGATCTACTAGTTCTAGCTTCACTACGAAAGAACCGAAATTGCTGCACAAATTTTTTAACAGTTTGTTGCTTCTCTGCAACTTCAACTTTCAATTGCTGAGATAATCTGTTATGAAGACCAAGAATGCCAAGTAGCCTATATAATTCTGTCATTTGTCAGACATTCAGTTTCTGTAGTATGTAGGCAGCTCATTAATTTCTGCTAAGAATTCCATGGTACTTGTTTTTAAAGACCAGAATTTTATAAAAGTATATAAAATTGTTCAAATAGAACCAAAATTGTTCAAATAGAACCATTTGGTATTACTTATAAATTTCAAAATAGCCTAGTATAATTTACAATGGCAAATAGTTACAATTATTTCAGTAGGCCTATGTTCTGTAAAACTAAATTTTTGGAATTTTTCATACATATTTTACTTTTTGAGAGGTGGAGGGCCCTTTTTTGAGGCTTGGAAAGCCACTTTTGGCCCGCGGGCCACAGGTTGGGAACCCCTGATGTAAGGCAACTTGGCGTAGGTTACGAATCGCGGACCCAAACTTTTGCTGTCAAGTTGTGGGTGTGAATCAGATCTGATATTTGTTTTTCTAATGACTAACCCTAAACGACCCTCACTTCGCTTTGATAGGATGCTGGAAGTGGTTAAAAACCGTTGTTACAAGTTGGGTGCATGATTGCTAATCTAAGCCGGTAACTAATTTTTATTTTCAATTAACATGGATTTGATTTACAGTGGACTGACTATTAACATGGAGTGAAAAAAAATTTGTTTTAATTTCAATGTGCCCTGGTGTCGAAAACTTGCATTATATCAACTACATCACATACAAATTGTTTGCAGAATAAAACAAATATTCTTGTGCTGCCACAAGCCGGTCAAAGTTTATGTGTTTTCAGTTATTTCTGAGCATTTGTAATGTAATTATTCATATTCTTCAGGAAATTTGTGGCAAAAGCCCTCGATACCTATAATATCTCATCAGAAGGTTATGGAAAATTGAAACTATATCACGACAAGCATCATAGTTTGTTGAGACCCTACAAAGGCAGACAGCACAATGCCAAATACAAAGGAAAGATTGAAGACTTTCGTGCCCACTCCTTGTCGCAGCTGTTTGACATAGCTGCATGTAAATGTTTGGACACCGCCAAATGCATCTGTAAAAAGGAGCGAAGAGTTCCTGCTGCAGAAAGAAATTTCCTGGAAGATCAAAGTCACGGTAGAACAATGATGATTGGTGGTGTGGACGTTAAGATGAAACAACGCTTACAGCAGAGGAATATGTGTAAGAACATGGAGTTAAAAAGAGAGTCAAATTCATGGCACTCCAATCGACAGCAGAAGCCCAGGGTACCTGTGTGAGTAGCAGCTCGAGTGGGGAAGAGGAAATGTCTAATGACGGGAATGCTGAATTAGACACAGACAGTAATGCTGTAGGCAAAAGTTCGACCCAAATGCGCTCGCCATTGTCGAACTTAGCTTGCGAATGTGATCGGCATGGCGTTTCAGATAGGTGTGCTGCGGCTCTTGCCGTCGCTGTTTTGCAAGATGTTGGTTTAGTAACAGGTAATGACTGCTCCATGGTGATAGACAGAAGCAAAGTGCGCAGGGAAAGGAAAAGAAAGAGAAAAGAGTTGCAAAGTACATCACTGAAAAAGCGGCTGTGTGCAATATACTTCGATGGCAGAAAGGATAAAACCAGAGCTCAAGTGAAGAGGGGTAAGAAATTGTATCCCAAAGTTGTTATGGAAGAACACATAAGTCTTGCGCAGGAACCAAATTCAGAATATCTAGGACATGTCACTCCTGATAATGGAACATCCAAAAGTATCCACAAGGCTATTTGTATGTTTTTTCTTGACAATGATGTAGATACTTCCAACATTGTTGCCATAGGTTGCGACGATACCAATGTAAACACTGGTGCACTCGGTGGTGTCATCTGTCTCTTGGAAAAGAACTTCAAGAGACCAATCCACTGGTTCGTATGTATGCTCCATGCAAATGAACTACCTCTGCAGCATCTCTTGCAGAAGTTAGATGGAGGGACCCGCGGTCCAAAGGCATTTTCAGGCAATATTGGCAGGGCTCTGATGAACTGCAAGACACTGCCGATTGTAGCCTATTTGCAAATACCTCTGGTCATGTGTCCAAACATGGAAGCGATTGAACTCAGCACGGATCAGAAATGCCTGTATAACATTTGTATTGCTGTTGCCAAAGGAGATTGTAGCTCTGATCTTGCTTTACAAAAGCCAGGTCCAGTCTGTCACTCTAGATGGCTGACAACAGCCAATCGTATAATGAGATTATATGCGGCCACTGAAAACCCCACAGATAATTTGGTGATACTGGCTACATTTGTGATGTCAGTCTATGCACCAATTTGGTTCCACATAAAGGCAAAGTCTGCAAGCACAGAGGGATCAAAGCATCTGTGGAGAATGATAAAGTACTCCCGATGTTTGGAAAAACATTTGTGAGATGTGGTTGATGAAGTTATTCAACGAAATGGATATTTCGGTCACGCAAAAATATACTACTCGCAATGTTAACAGACGAGAGAAAACAAATTCGAGAGCTGGCCTACAGAAGGATTCTCGCAGCAAGAAACGAAAATGCTTCATCAACGGGCATCCGAGAATTTAGGGTTCGACAACTCAACTTCAACGCTAGTGACTACACCGAACTTGTCGACTGGCAAGAAATTGACAGATACGAGCCACCTCTTCTCAAGAGCCTCTCAAACGCCAGGATATAGGAGTGTATAAAGTCAAATGTTGCAGAACAAGTTTCAGAAATTGCTCAGTTCCCTTGTCATATGCAAGGAACAGAGCGATGTATTCGTCTGGTGACTGAAGCGGCCGCATCGGTATGCGGTAACTTGGCAAGAGATGGATTGATTCGGGCAAGAATTGCTTCACGGAAATTGATGAAAACATTTAACACAAAGTCTGAGTTTCGACTTGATTAACTCTTTCATAGATAAGCCTAGTGCTGCAGAGATTGTCTAAATGCTATTGTGGACTTGCATGTTTTACATACAAAGTAGGCCATTGCAACCTTGAAATAACAATGTCAGTATTATTGTCTAGCTCCTGTAGAATGTCACTTTTAAGTGCACTTGAAATTGGGATAACAGTGGATAATTTAAACTTCCTGTCTGTGCACAGCTACATTATGTTTTACACCTAGCAAAATTGTATGTACATGTATGTATAACATATGTGAATACTCTTCAAAAAAGTGCATTTCCCAATATCACGCTTAGGGATTTCCTATCCCGAAGCAGGTTAAACTTTATTTGTGCTGGGGCAGCATAAAAGATAATTTTACATTTATAATATTTTGACATGTTATAATAAACACTGAAATACAACTTCTCCACACCGGGGCGAAAAGAAATTTAATTTCTTGGAAATGTGCCTAATACGTTCACTCCACCCTACTGACTATATACAGTCCGACGGTTGACGTAGCCTATGAACAAACTTCGACTACAATAATTATAGTGAATCATTTCGCTAAACTTCACATTTTATGAAAAGGAATATTAAGTTCACCATAGGCGAATGAGACAAGTTAATTATTGAATTTCCTAAACAGTTTTTGACGTTTAAAACGTCGTCGAATGCAAGGATTCACAATGGCCGCCTTATTGACTATTCTTCCTTATGTCGGTAGTTGAGGGCTTATTCATGGGGTCGACTCCATGAGTAGCGTTACTTCCAACATAGAGCAGTACTACAGAGCTCAGAATACCAGTTTAGCCGTTTGGGCTCTACCGATATTGGTTTTTGCCGTTATGGCCGATACCGATATTGCCGATTTTTTTTTGCCGATACGAGTACCGATATTGCCAATACCGATATTTTTGGTCGAGAATAATAATATCGACCCAAAAATATTGGTATCGCTATATCGACGCAATATGACTATCGGTATCCAGATAAACAGATTTAATACAAGTTACAACACAATAAACATAAAGTGACCATTAAATGTGATCTTTA
>Ga0081606_1000930_pt1 | contig 10141 bp, 7 predicted proteins | sample EareggfetidaYelm_FD_71127 | JGI IMG/M metagenome (GOLD analysis project Ga0081606, IMG submission 71127) | Earthworm egg capsule microbial community from the University of Washington, USA - E. fetida Yelm (SPADES assembly) (version 2) | ecosystem: Host-associated > Annelida > Reproductive system...
CAGCCCATGAACTAGCCCACATGGGCTTAATGTGGGCACAACGAGGGCTGTCCAGACTGGGCAGCCCAGGTTGGAACAATGTAGGCAGCCCATATCGGCTCGATGTATTTTTGGCCGCGGGCTCCATGTTAGGCCCAAGTGTGCAGCCCATGAACTAGCCCACATGGGCTTAATGTGGGCACAACGAGGGCTGCCCAGACTGGGCAGCCCAGGTTGGAACAATGTAGGCAGCCCATATCGGCTCGATGTATTTTTGGCCGCGGGCTCCATGTTAGGCCCAAGTGTGCAGCCCATGAACTAGCCCAAATGGCCCTTTGTGGGCTGCCCAGGTTGGGCCCACAACAGGCCAGCTAGGGCTAGTTCATGGGCTGCCCATTTGGGCCTGACGTGAAGCCTGCGTCAAAAAAGCATCGAGCCGATATGGGCTGCCTACGTAGTCGGAACGTAGGCACCCCAAATGGGCTCCATGCCCAATTGGCCATTGGGCTCCAAGAGTAAGAAGAAATGGACACAACTAAAAAGTTAGTGTCATAGTATATTAAATAAAGCAAAAATGCACACAATTAATTAAAGTTTCTATAAGCAAATACTATGCACGAGTAACAAATTGGCTGCACATTGCTCCAAGCACGCAAGTGTCATGAAGTATTAAACTAAAGCAGAAATGCCCACACAATTCCAAATTGTCTGCGAGTGTCATCAGAAAAATGCAGAAATAATTGTTCAAAATTTATTGATGAAAGTAAACATTACTTTTATTGATGAAAATCAATTAAAATAATTTGAAAGTCAAAGTAAGTCCATAAATTTGACCAGGGGCGTCCATCCCCCCTGAGGCCATGATGCATTTTTCCTTCCTGTTTCAGATTTCCCCCTATTTTCGAAAAAATTTCAGACTTTGTCGAAGATTTTAAAACTTGTACCTTTTCCAAACATTTTTTTATACTTTTATCCACCAAAATTTCTGATGAACATTTTTTTAAAGTCATCGCCCAATGCATGTACTGGACGCCCCTGAATTTGACAAATCAAGAAAGATTTCAGTAGAACAAAAGAACTTTCAGATGGACCAGCGAAAATAAGAGTCGGAAGCAGACTTGAAAACACCGCAAAATTTGAATTAAATACAGAAGAGGACACAATCTGAACATAAATCAGTGAATGCAAAATGTCCAAAATAGTTGTCATGGTGAAGGATGAAATACAGTCAACTACCCTCATCATTAACATCTAAGGTTTAAGCATCACTTTCTAAATCATCAATGTTATCCTCATTGTAAGACTTCCACTTCATTGGGCCAATTGCTCAAGAGATCTGCGAGACAAGTGTTCTAAAATAGTGAGTATTGAGCCACATTTTAGGGGCGGTAGAGAGTTTTAGCTACGAAGAGAAAGTGGAAGTCGCTTACATTCGTTGGAGGCAGAGATATGGAATGCACGAGAGCCCATAACTGTTCTGTATCGTGGCTCTGCTAATAGACGAGTACCTGATGATCGCAGACGAGAAGTGTAAGGAGTTAGAAGAGCTTGCAGTTATGTAGGTTTGCTAGTGTTGAGGGCTTTGTAAGTCAAACAGGCCAATTGAAATCTTATTCTATATTCAACAGGAAGCCAATGCAGCTGATATAGTAGGACCGACGAGCATGTTCATAGTGGGACACACAACACTATGCGAGCTAAAGAGTTTTGGGTGCATTGCAGCCTTTTGACTTCTAGGTCACTGTCAGAGAGACCTACAAACAGGAAATTAGCATAATCAAGATGAGATGAGACAAGTTAGCAGGCTATGGTTGGTGACATATTCTTAGTCAGAGCCGATCTGATGTGACGTATTGCCCTGATGTGATAGAAACAATATTTACAAAGGTTTTTGATGTACGGTCGGAATGTCAGCTTACTCTCCGGAGTTACAGTGTTTTCACAGTATCTGAGAGTGGTACAGCAGTGTATGCGAGGTGGATACTAGAGAGCAAAGGGAAAGCATGCAGCCGTATAATCGAAATCTTGACAAAATTAAACCAGAACTGAGAAATTACAACTGCACAAACAAAAACCAGAACTGAGAAATTACAACTGCACAAACAATCCAAAGCGTGCTCATTCATGCTATTTCTATAGCACCTCTTCAAGTCCACTACCACTCAGAGGCGCTCCCGACACAACACGGATACTGTCAGAATTTCACGCTGAAGCACCAGAGGCAACTGTCAGTGAAGGACTTACTCAAGGTGCCTACATGGTGGCTAGAGGGAGAGTCGAACCCACGACCCTTCGGACGATAGGCGTAGACTCAACTAATGCGCCACCATGCCCTACAAAGAGGCATTGGGGGTCACTCATTTATGATATCCACAAAAATCGATATTTTTTACCCCCTCCCCTTCCTTGTCCACATGAGCCTGACCCTCCCTCTCTTGTGGATGTCCACATGAGGTCAACATAAAATACACAGTCTAACTCTCCTGAAACAGCTAGTACAATGACCTTCCAGATCTAAAGCTGAAATTAGATGACAAGGGGCCATTCACTTATGACGTCCACAAAAAAATCAGGTTTTCGACCCCTCCCCCTTCCCACATGGGCCAGATCCCCCTTTGTGGACGCCCACACGCGGTCGACATGAAATACACACCGCTCTCTTGAAACAGCTAGTACAATGACCTACCGGACCTAAAGCTGAAATTTGACTATGATTGTAATTTATTTAAACCATGCTAATAGTAATTTATATTACTAATTTACATTGCCAAAAAATTTCCACTTTTTATTCCATCCAAAGACAAAATTCTGGTAAAAAATATACCGACTTCTTTCCATGAGAATAAGAGAGGATGAAGTCAGTGGACTCTAATTTTAATTTTCTGTGTGGACGTCCACATGGGCCTTGACCCCTGCCCCCGTCCACAGGCATCCACCTGAGCCTGACCCCCTCCCCCTCCGTGTGGACGTCATAAATGGATGGCTCCTAATATCAGTGTAATTTATTTGAAACTATACTACTAGGAACTTATATTAATAGATTATATTGACAAAAAATTTTCTACTTTATATTCTATTTCAAAGACAAAATTCTGGTCCAAAAAGCGCCAAATTCTTTGCATAAGAAGACAGGATGACGTCAGTGGGCTATAATTTTCTTTATGGACGTCCATTTGGCACCCCTTCTTCCGTACACAGGCGTCCACCTGAGCCTGACCCCCTCCCCCTTCGTGTGGACATCATAAATGGATAGCCACTTGACAAAAATGCAGCCTAAATTCAGCTGGATTTAAATACACAAATTCAACTTAAAAAGTACCTTGAACGCATTTTGAAAACTGTAAAGATCATATCGTCCTTTCCTTTACAGGGCCAACATAAAATATTAACCATTAAAAGCTTTATACCACATTCTTGTAATAATCAACAATAATTGTTGGCATGCAATGGAATGCTAACAACAAAAAATGCATTAGAAGTCTAAGTTCAAAATAGTCAATAATCAGTTTGAGGAGCCAAATGGGTCCCGAGTTGGCTTGTCTATGATGGTTTCAAATCAACAAAGAGCCATATCAAGACCATAGGGAGCATCCATTAAGGACGTCCCCTAAAATGGACATTTTTGACACCCCTCCCTCATGTCCCTTTCTGTCCTTTTAGTCAGACCCCCTCCACCCAAAAAGGACATCTCATAATTTTTGAGAAACGAAGCTACATAACATGTCAGATACGAGTAGGTCTTTTAACGTTATAAACCAGTAAATCTTAGGACATCGAGGGCTTACTACTACTAATAATAATATCACAAGTGGCTAATGCAGAGTGTTGGTGTGCAGAACAGTAAAGCTTCTAAAATGTTTGATAGTCAGCCATTGGGCTATGTAGTTTGTAATTATATTGATTAAAATTTAATAATATTAATATTGAAACCCCGGGGACGCCCATATTAACTTTAACCCCCCATGTCCCTGTCCCCATAGTGGTAAACCCCCCACCCTCGCGTGGGGACGTCCTTAATGGATGCTCCCAATATTAGGGGTCATCCATTTATGACGTCCACACAAAAATCAGGTTTTTGACTCCCTCTCCCTGTCCACATGAGCCGGACAACATGTGGTCAACATGAAATACACATCACTCTTTTGAAACGGTTAGTACAATGACTTTAAGGACCAAAACCTGAAATTCAACTATAATTCATGATTGTAATTTATTTCAAACTGTACTACATGTATTAGTAATATATATTAACAATTTATATGGCCGAAAGTTTCCACTTTATATTACGTCCAAAGACGAAATTCTGGCAAAAAGGTACTCCATCTTCTTTGCATGAGAAAACAGGATAACGCCTGTGGGCTCTAATTTTACTTTTCTGTGTCAACGTCCACATGGAGCTGACCCCTCTGCCCCCCCGACCACATGCGTCCACCTGAGCCTGACCTCCTCCCCCTCCGTTTGCACGTCATAAGTGGATGGTCCCCTATGGTCTTGATACGAATCTTAGTAGATTAGAAACTATTGCATCAAAGTAAACCAGAACTGAGCAATTGAAATGCAGAAGCAATTCCTAATGCCGATAAATGAAAAAAGGAACTTAAATCTATTTTAGAAAACCAAAGCAAGCATCGCCCTTTCCTATTGAGTGTCAAACTGAAATAGCATTATGAACATAGGTCGAGACTTGGCGCAGAGTTTGGCGGGATGGAAAAAAATTTGGTGGACCGAAATATTGGGGGGCACGGATGCATGGGCCACCCCCACCTCAAATTTTGGAGGGGGCGTCCCCCCTAAGTCTCCGCCCATGATCATGAAAAATGCTCTATACTACCACTTTTTTAAAACCAGTCAATTCAGTTCAACAGGAATAGGAATCTGAAATGTCAAACAACAGGGCACCATAGGTTTTCAGTTCCAAATAGTCCATCATCAGCTAATTCTTTTGCTTTGTTGGACTGAAATCGCTTGCACCAACTCACATGCTATCCAACCACTTCCACACCTTCTTCAGGGTTGCCTTATGCAACGAATTGTGTTTGACTTCACCTACAATAAAAAAAGAACCAATTGCCTTAATTTTTGAATACAATAAAATGCATAAAATAGATCCTTAACTAAATTGTAATGTATCAATAAAACCTCTCCACTCAACAACAAAATAAAAGCAGTTCATAAAGGTATCCCAAGGACAGCAGTGGGGGATGAAGTCCTAGCGACTTCATTTTCTTAGTCTCGGCATATGAGGGCAGATGGCCTGTGTATGGCTACCCTATAGATGAGTTTGGTAGGGGGGAAGGTGGACCAGAAATATTAAACCAAAAATTTTCCTATGACCCACATTTGAATCCAAACCCACTCGATTAGCAGTGCACTAGACAATAACTTGTCTCATTAGACGCGTGCAGCAAAGATTAATATAAAAGCACTTTTTTAACAAGTAACAAACCGCGTAATAATAATAATAATAAAAAATATGAATTATCTTAGCCTTGCCATAAGAGGGCAACTTGCCAGTCCTCTCCCTTGTCTTCTCATCTTCACACTGGTATTGCAAGGTTGCCATAATAAGCAGTGCATTGAGAGGCTAATATAAATGTAATAATAATAATAATAATAAAAATAATAATAATGGAAGTAATCAGAGTTAAAATACATTGCAAGGTTCAAATTATACAAATACAACAATTACATTAAGTAATAGAAGAAGAGCCCCTTAAGCTAGCCTTAACACAGCAATGAGTAGTATGTGATAGCGACTTAATTTTCTTTGTGTCGGCATATGATGGCAAGTGGAGAGTCCCCTCCTCACCATCTTACACTGACAAAGTAAGATTGCCATAACATATGCAATTTTTAGAGGTTACAATACAATGCAATGAAAATAATAATAATAATGGTCTCCCAATGGTTAATGGTCTCCCATTGGCTCTCCGGTCACTTCCTAGAGTATTCTCCCAGGTTGAGAGCGCTTTTGAGTAGCCCCACTTGAAGAGGCGCTATATAAATGTCTGCAATGAATGAAAAATAATAATAAAAATGATGATGGAAGTGATCAGACAGCAACATACATAGCAAACAATTATAATAATTATAATAACAATTACACTAAGCAATACAATGCAATGATGATGATAATGATTTTCATTCTGCCTCTACAGCTGACATTCCGTCTCTTTTCCCAAAGCACTCGGCTTCTGGACATCTCGTTGTCAATTACCTTCAGGCCTATGTCCATGGTCCTCCTTTTTCTCAACTACTTCTTACCTCCAAGACTGATTATCTATCTCATGAACTTCATCTCAGTATGTCTTCCAACAGACTCTCATTAAACTCTAAGACTCAGCTCCTATGGTTTGGCAGCACTCTAAAGCTTGACATTCCATTTCTCACTCTTCGGTTCCCTCACTTTACCTTTCTATCCTCTGTCCGTGACATAGGTCCCTGGTTCCTTCTATTTCCCTCTCAGACGTCTTAGGGCTATCTGAAAGTCTGTCTCCGTCCATGACTTTACCTCTATCGTCCACGCATTTATCTGTTCTTGTATTGATTATTGTAGCTCTCTACTCATTAGCCTCCCCGAAGTTCGACCATCTCCTATCCAGAATGTCCTCAATGCCTCCGCTCGAATCATTGCCGTCTTCCCCATTTCTCTCACATCTCTTTTATGACATAACAACTCCATTGGCTTCTCTTCACCACCCGCATTGAATTCAAAGTTATTTTTCTCAACTCGGTTGTGCCATTAAATACCTTTACGATCACATCCGATCTCTTATCTCGGCTTCCTTTCTCTGCCGCCTCCGCTCTTCCCAACGCCATGATCTTTTCATTCCTCGTGTTAGGACAACCATGGCCCACACTATGTCCTTTGCTTCTATTAGTCCGTCACTCTGGAATCACATCCCTCGCTCCTCCTTTTCGCTCATTTATTCTCTCTGCTCACCTTTCCTCGTTTCTATCTCTCTCTCTCTCTCTCTCTCTCCCCTTAAGCCTTACCTCTTTCCTGGAACTAAACTGCACTGAAGCGCTTCTGTTTGGCTTATGCCCTAGGGCAGCAGTGTGTATGAAGTGATGATGACTTAATTTTCTTTGCCTCGGCATTTGAGAGCAGGTGGCCAGTCCTCGTCCTTGCCATCTCATCCTTCGACTGACAGTGGAAGGCTGTGTTTGACTTCCCCTACAATATAAAATAACCAATTGTCTTAATTTTCTAACACAATGAATTGCATAGAATTTGTTCTTAACTAAATTGTATTGTACACTTAATATTAGAGGAGAAGCAGTTTCTTAAGCCAGCCGTCAGGAAATGTTAGGTTCATCTGCAGCAGGGGGGAGATGATTTAAGTCGACCAATTTAAATCATTGATTAAAATAACGATTTCAGTCGCTAATTAAAGCAAGTATAAAATAAATGTAATAATTAAGACAACTCTTTTTGTTTTGCAAACTAACAAATAACAATGGTTATTTATAACAATATTCTCCAAATGGCAGTCATAAAGAATGGGTAAATGAAATGATAAATAAAACTAATATACTGTCCAGCACAAAAGGGCAACATATGTGAACGTTCATACGAAAACCCGGCCAAAGTGGAAACTGTCATAAATTTAAATCTGTTTTAAACCAGGGTGGAGATGATTTAAATCAACCGATTTAAATCAACCAATTTAAATCATAATCTAAATCATCGATTAAAATCATGATTTAAATCGCTAGTATAAAAGAAATGTAATAAAACAACTCTTTTGTTTTGCAAACTAACAACTGACAATAGTTGTTTATAGCAATATTCTCCAGATGGCAGTCATAAAGAATAGGCGAATAAAATGATAAATAAAACTAACATACTGTCCTGCATAAAAGGGCAACATTCGTGTATGTGCATAGGAAAACCCAATCAAAGTCAGAAATTTTCAAAAATTAATTTAAATCTGTTTTAAATACTAAACTTGTCAACTACTGTTGATTAATGTAGTGGAAATTGTATGTTTGCATCTTTAGAAATGACAGTTATGAATTTTTGAAAAAAGTCTTAGCATAATTGCAAGAAGTCACAAGTTAAAATTTGCCTTCCTTTCTACATCAATGCATTAATAATTTCAGAAATAATCTTCTCAATCAATTTTTGCAGTTAGATGATGAAGATACTGACTGAATATGACTGAACCAGGTTAACCTGTGGACTATGTTACACTTATTATTTATTATCAGAGCTTAAGTCAAAAAATGACTCTGCTGAAATATTTTTGATTATTTAGCAGTATTACATTGTGACTGTGCACATAAAAGTATTCGAGAGATTTCATATGGTAAGCAAGTGGCCTTTGTAGCTGTTGCGGTTTGTCGTAGCTGTTGAAGTTTGTCGACAGTATATTAAATGGAGATACAATACAATACTTTATTTACATCTGATAAGTGCACATACATTACAATGTGCACCAGCCATTACACGCTAAAAACTGTAAGAGTAGCACAACTAAATTAAACTAAAATGTACAATAGTACATGTATCTAATAGCATTTGTTAAAATAATTAAATGAGATACTACATCAACCCTAACCATCGCCTAAGGCATCAAACTCTTCAATGCAGTTCCCACAGCACCTTTGCTACCATCCTACCATGCATGACAAATGATATAATGTTAAGCAACGAACAAAACATAATTACCTAGCAAATCCTGAAAATATGCCTCTCTAGGTTATCACTCGTGAGGAATCATAACAACGATAAACATTTTATAAATAATAGAAATTTTATTCATCTCTGGAGCTCCTTAATCCCAACGAAATTGCAGTTACCTTGGACACAAAAATGAAATTAATAATAAAACATCAAGCAGTCAACACCCTGGTTTTGAATAAACTAACCATACCAATAAAACAGCAACGAACAACTTTTACTCTCTTAACCCAAACCATTATGCAATAACAATTAATTGCATAGGTGATAAAACAATAGTGATAAAAAAATAATACTTAAGTAAAATAATGAATAGGAATTTTCCAAATGGGTAGGATCTAACCTACTTGGTTAGCAACTCATAGACCTGGACAAGAACTTTGAGAATGGGGTAGAAACCCGCCAATGCTTTGTACCAGTGCAGCGTTTCATAGCAAGGGAACAGATACTTGTCCTCCGTTTTCACCCGCCTCTCGATCTCATACACCCTACAAAACATTTTCATTAGATAACAACATGAACTTAAAGCACAAACATAACAAAAGAAGTAGAATATACAAGATGAGCTAAGATTATGAAAAATAAGTATGTGCAGTTACTGTGGAATGAAAAGAGAATAGGCATCGACAGAGGAATACAGTAAACATAACAGAACACAGATAAGGAAGTATAAGGAAACATAAGATAAGATGAACAAGGAATGAAAGATAGATCCTATACTACACCCAAAGTATGTTAAGTACTTTTAAATAGAGTATTTGGCATTGATTTTTTTACGCACCCAAGAAGTTCTATAATGAGTGTCTAGAACAATGACTCAAATTTTAAAAGTTGCTATATTGTTGTTATATATAATAACCCCTACAGCAGTGTTTGATTTCATCAGAACTGAGATATTGATTGTTAACAGTTATTCTCAGCATCAGATTCCGCACTAGACTAAAATATTCTTTATTTAAACTTGAAGTAACAACAACATCAATAAAGGTACAGCAACAGCAATTCACACTTCATGCAGTGTGCTACAAAGTTCTGACATTGGATTCTCTAGGCCTACTAAAGGCCCCAAAGTCGCTTGAATTGGCAAAATGCAGCAGCCTCTTTAATAGAAGCGGGAATACCATTCCATATCTTAGGACCCATGCATGCAATAGAAAACCGATAATAATTTGTCCGAGCATATTGGATTGATAAACCTCTAGAAAACCTAGTGTTGTGCTCATGCACATCCTCGACTCTAGTAAAATACTTTAAAAAAAGAGTTAGGTAACATATAAGTACCTATACATGAAAATCCCCACGTGATAGTTATTAACCCTGTCAAATTTCATAATGTTATACTCCTGAAATCTAGGCCAAGTATGAGCACAATAACTATCCTTAGCAACAATCCTAATTGCTCTCTTCTGCAAGAGGGTGAGACAATTCAATCTTGTAGAGTAAGTAGCTGCCCATACTATATTACCATACTGCAAA
>Ga0081606_1000931_pt1 | contig 10139 bp, 5 predicted proteins | sample EareggfetidaYelm_FD_71127 | JGI IMG/M metagenome (GOLD analysis project Ga0081606, IMG submission 71127) | Earthworm egg capsule microbial community from the University of Washington, USA - E. fetida Yelm (SPADES assembly) (version 2) | ecosystem: Host-associated > Annelida > Reproductive system...
TCGTTTTATCGCCGCTCATGCGTTATCCCTCGACCGCCTCATCGACAAAGTCCTTCACTTGAGTGTTTACCTGAAAGTAGCTTTTGCAAATATGATCGGTTGGCTTGATAAAAACGCGGCGGACGGATTGGTTACTCTCTTTGCAAAAACTCTCATCGGTTTTGGGCAACTCATTCGCGCCGCCATCAGAGGTCAAGTGCAGTCTTATTTGGCTTGGTCTGTCGCTTTTATTTTATTGCTTATTCTTTTCACTATTTTTTTTTAACGACAATTTGACAAAGAGATTGAGGTCAGCTCCATCGACCAGCATTGAGGCTTCCGGTCAATTCCCCTCGCCCTTGTGTCAAGGTCTCTTTTTGGTGGTTTTTTCTACTTGGACAATTGTCGGGCATCGTCTCACCGCCGTGCCGGGCACAAGCTCCCTCCATCGTTAGGCGGCATCATACATCGAGCACGGGTTTAGTCATTTGCCCGTGCCTTTCTCCTTTCCCCTGTTGTCGGGCATCGTCTCACCGCCGTGCCGGGCACAAGCTCCCTCCATCGTTAGGCGGCATCATACATCGAGCACAGGTTTAGTCATTCGCCCGTGCCTTGCTCATACCTTCCCCTGTTGTCAGGTACTGGCTCACCGCCGCGCCGGGCACAAGCTCCCTCCATCGTTAGGCATCATACATCGAGCACAGGCTTAATCCAGTTTTAATGAATACTTTAGATTTTCAAAAATAAAGTGTATATTTGTACTATGAAAACCATCACTGACAATACATACAAAAAAGCAGAGATAAAAGACAAGTCGTCTGCTAATGATCCCGCGAAAGACAAATTTTGCTATGCTAACGATCCTCTTGGCTTGGAACGCTCCCTTGTGGTAGAAATCCACCATGATTTAGTGGCAAGCTTAACAGGGTACTATACGGTCGTAGCCAGAATGATTGAGAAAACGGATCCTGTCAAAGCAAAAGAATTTAGGGATCGAGCTAGCGAAGTTTTTCAATCTGAACGTACGGACACTCGCAAGAGTTATTCAGAGCGTGAAATTATCAGCGATGCACTCTCTAAAGAATATAGAGAGTTAGTAGCCTTTGCTGATGAATGGGAAGCAACGCATAAAAATATCTCGTAACGATGCCCGCAGACAAACATGAACTAACAGAAAAAGAAAGAGACGATATTTACACACAAGCAATTTATCGAGAATATTTAGGAAGTTCAACAGTAGTCTCATCTCCTTCGTTCTATTTATTAGCAGGGCAACCTGGAGCAGGCAAAACCACGCTTCAGGAACACGTTAAACACAATCTTGCGGAACCCACTCCGGTAGTTTTAAATATTGACGACCTTCGCGAGTATCATCCGGATTTTAAAAAATTACTCGCCTCTTCTGACATATCTACGGTCATCGCGGCGCCAAAATTAGTTAATGAAGATTCCCTCTATTGGTTTGGGCGTCTTTTGAACGATGCGCTTTCTTTCCCGTGTTCAATTATTTTAGACACTGCATTAGGCAGCGCCGCGGCAGGGGACTACTTTTCAAAGAGCATTGAAAATATTCACAATCACGGCTATTCCTTACATCTTAATGTGCTGGCCGTTAGCAAAGAAGCCAGCACACTGGGCATCTATTTGCGCTTTTTAAGACAGATTAAAGGTAAAGGCATCGGGCGTATGGTGAGCATAAAAGAAATCCATGACCCCTATTACAAGAATTTAACTCCGAATATAAAGCACCTTTTGTCCACACCGCAGGCACAATATTTCAATTCAATTTCAGTTTTCAAAAAAAAAGTTTTTGAGCAATCAGGCGTAATCGTCAATAACATGGTTGAGCCTATTTTTTCAACCCAAAATACGGGTGCTGTTGAAAACGTGACTTTCACCATTGAAACTGAGCGAAACCGGAATTTTACTCCCGTTGAACGCATCTATTATCAAGAGAAAATAGAGGAAACCGAAAGATTGATACAACAATTTCGCCCTGAATTAATGACTGATTTTAAAAACGATACTAAAATACTCAGACGACAGGTTTTCCGCCGCCTTTGAAATGTATGAGTAGGATACTCCTAATTTTACATACATTGTGCCGACCATAGGCTCACCCCGCCCGCGGTCAGGCACAAGCCCCCTCCATCGTTAGGCGTCATAGGTGAATTTTAAACTTCTTTCCAATATGTACATGATTATTTAACATACCGCCTTCTTTTGTATTTTCAGACAAGCCATTTCCCTCTTGAATGCGGATTTTTTTCTCCTTTTCAAGTTCCTTTTTTATGGCATTGTCAAGTTCGGCTAAACGTTGGCTTTTCTTTCCCAGCTCTTCGACAAAGGGAGAATCCTCCGTTAGTACGCCTTTTATCTTTTCAATATTCGACGTGAGCATAGCGACTTCATCCTCATATTTTTTTAATTGGTCGGGGATAGCCGAAATGGCTGTTTGAATTGACAAGCCAACCCCAATGCCGCTATCGCTAAAGGCCTTTCTTTGAATTACCTCATTGGGATTATTTTTATTCGTAATAACACGGTTAAAATTATTATTATCAAACATTACATATACATCAAAACCATTCGCTTCGCCTAGGAGAGCCGCGCCGTGGTGATCATTTTGATGATCCTTCAAATAGGCTTTCGCCCGAGCGAGGAGCACTTCCCCGAACAAGCCGGGTTTATCATATGCCTTGCCATTTATGTTGGCAACAAAACTTTCTTTCCCGCCGTCATGCAAAGGTATTTCACGCACCCGCTTCTCCCCTTTCTCGTAGATGGTAACGACATTGGCGAGAACCTCTTTGCGTGTCTGATAAGAACGTATGGTCGATTCCGTATTGTATTTATTGGTCATAAACGCGGCCTGCTTCATTTCGAGGTCTTTGACGTCGCGTTTCACTTCTTCTCTTTCTTTGTACAGCGGATTATCCGAGAGTTCTGCCGCCATCATGCCGTAGTCCATTTCTATATTCAAGTCACTCATGGCGGCATCAGTCGCTTGTATTTTGACTGCATTTATATAGGCGCTTTTTTGGTGTACTAAATTATATATCATAGCGTCGAGCGTTCGCTTTGTGGCGTAGAAGAAAACATCTACTTTATTACCTAACTTCTTTGCGACCTCATTATACTGCCTTACAAAGCGGCCATTCCTTTGTTCCACATCAGAAGGTCGCCACGGCATATCGACATGATGAAGCGCCACGCCTCTTTGTTGCACGTTCACGCCAGTGCCCAACTTTATTGTCGAGCCCAAAATAACACGCACCTCTCCCCTATTCACTTGGGCAAATAAGTTTTCTCTGTCTTCTCTGTTATCGTAATCATGAATATAAACTATTTGTTCACTGGGAATGCCCTTGCTCACCAACAGATGCTTCATTTCATCGTAGATATTAAAACGCATATCGCTCTTGGCGGATTCAATGAATTTGTCCACGTCGCTCTCATCGGAGGACATCAAGTCTATTAATTTTTCCCGAATCGCCTCCATCTTATCCAACTTCTTTAAATCTACTAAATCCGCTTCATTAAAAATTGCGGCATTTTCAATGTACTCTAAAAACGACTGTGTCATATTTTGATGATTCGGAGTGCCAATATCGGAAAATACCAATTGTACTCCTTTATCATTCTCGGTTTCATTAAATATTTTAGAAATATTATCCGTTACCATTGTCAACTTGTTGCCAAAGGTTCTGCCCCCGACCATGCGAGGATCAACAGATAGTTTTTTGGCAAAGTTGGTGGCTAATATCCCATAAGCAGAATTGACCATTTTCTTCGCATCGTATCCTTTTTCAAGCCCCAATTCTTTCCGATAAGCATGCCCTTTTGTTTCAATATATTGCTGTAACTTTTCAATACACTCCAATTGTTCTTCATTAGGTTCCACGCTGATCAGGGAGGTATTGACAGCCGGTTTATCTAATTTTAAATTTAAGTCATTGCGAACATCCGCTATGCTTTTGTATAAATTCATCAATTGCGGCAGACAAACAAACTGGCGCATTCGATTGACTATTTGGTATTTTCCCCCGGCATTAAGTTCTAGTTCGCCGGAAACGGAGGCAAATGTGGTAGCCCAATCATCGAAGGTATTTATTTTTTGCTTACTTAATTCATTGGGCATTAAATATTTAAACAGCAAATACATTTCAGCCATCGTATTTGACACAGGGGTTCCCGAGGAGAACAAAACACCTTTATCGCCGCCATGCAAACCCTGCAGGTAGCGACACGCCACGAGCAAATTAAAAGCCCGTTTGCTGCCCTTGGGACTGCCTAACCCGCGCACATTCTTTTTAGCGGTGGTGAACTCTAAATTTTTGAACATTTGACTTTCATCCACCATAAGAAAGTCAATCCCTAATTGAGCGAAATCTAAATGGTTTTTATCTTTTTTAAAATCCATCAATTCCTGAAGCGCCGCCTGTTTATTTTGAATTTGCTTGAGAATTGAACCTCTTTCTCTTTTATTCAAATAAGGATCATTGAGTCCCATTTCAAGCTCATGCAAAGAATCCAACATCAAATTTTTTTGATACGACTCAGGCTGTTTAATCATTCCAAATTGTTCATGCGTAAGAACGATGCAATCCCAATCATTCGTAGCCATTCGATTTAACAAGCGCTCCCTGTTTCTTACCTCAAAATCAGCTTGCGAAGGCATCAAGACTTTAGCCGTCGGATATGCCTTCTTAAACGTTTCCACAAAATTGGGCAACTGCGCTTTCAGTCCGATGATTAGCGGCTTGTGAGCGATAGACAGGCGCCTTAGCTCCATCGCCGTCGCAACCATTATTAACGTTTTTCCGCCGCCAACAATATGATCCATAAGCCCGCCCCGCGTGGTCGTGAAGCGATAAACTGCATCCCGTTGATGAGGAGCGAGCGTAAAGCCTGCCAGATTTTCAAAATTACATTTTGAACCGTCAAATGTGCGATTGACAATATTATTGAAAAGCCGATTAAAGGTATCTTCAATATCAGATCTGCGATTTAAATTTTTGTATTTGAAATCATCCCATTTGCGACGCAAAGTTTCCACCTTAGATTTGGCGATCATGGTGTCTTCGACATCAACCACCGTTTTGGTGGTACCGTCCGCATATTTTTCAATTCGTGTTACCTCCGGCTCTTGGCCATTCAAGAAATGGTTAATCACCCAATTAGGCGCCCTTGTAACGGTCTTGTACTGATCAGCCGAAAAATTATAACTGCCGGGCATGGCATATTCTTTCGTAAGGACATTCTGCGTCAATTCTATATTTTGCAAGGACAAGATTTCACATAAAAAGTCTTTTTTATGCTTGACGTTAATCCACTTTGACTCTATAGGAGCCGGTATGCTCACCGCATTGACCCTTTTTGGCATCACCTCATTAAGACTGCGGACATTAACCTCGAAGCGAGAGTCCTCCTCAGCCCATTGTTTTGCTAGCGCCAATTTCTCTACTACATCGCCGGACAAATACGCCAATCGGTCAATCGCCTCTCCGGTTGGCGTCTGAAAAATAAGAGGGTTGTCCGCTTTTGACTCCGATTCTAAAATTTCATTTTTATCCCTCTGCAACAATGAAGAAATAAAATCCATATCCACCGCTCCTTTGTTGTCCAGACAAACTATAATGGCGTCGTTAAGCGATTTTACTTGTTCATGATTTAGCTTTGCTTTTATGGTTCTTTTATAAAAAATGTCCGCTTTTGAATACGACATTTTCTTCCCCTCCTTTTTTACATTTTCCATAACAGACGCCAACGAACCGTGCCCGTCCAATTCAAGTAATATTGAATTGTTCTTATGGTTTACGGCGCCGTATCGAACAAAAAATTTATCGTATCGCACATTCAATTCGCCTCTTAATTTTTCTATCTCGCTGTCTTCAACATCGCTGTATTCTGCATCTAATAATTTCTCCAAACAATCCCGCACCCCCACATAATACTTGGCTTTTATAATATCCTTTTCGCTTACATCGTTTCTTGCCATAAACCGGTAGCGTAAGAAATCCGCACGTGTCAAATTAATTAATTTGAGTTTGTCAGCAGAGGCAACCGCATAGGCATCATCTTCCCTTAAACGATTTGGGTTAAGACCTGCCGAAACAGCGGCCTTATCATATTCTTCATTGATAAAGAAAGCAGTCCCTACATTTCCCATAAGCGATTTCCCGCCATGCTCCAAAACGACTAATTTATTTTCATCTTCTTGCGTTGCTTCAATGGAAAGAATAATTTCATTTGGCTCCTTAATTTCCTCGTTGCGTTCAAAATAAATTTTTTCTTTGAAAACATGCTCAGTTAGAATCTTTTTTATTTGTTCGCCCAAGGAGGCGTCCGTGTAACTGCTTTTAAGATTAAATGTGTCGCCCGAATACATGCCGCCGATAGTCGGCTCGCCTATCATCCGCGAATTAGTCTCCACAAAGCCTCGATCACTTTGAAGGTAGTATTTATTCACGGGAACCGTTGCCGTATTGCCGCCATCCGTTAATTCAACGCCAAGCGTATTAATAAATAAAGAATTGTTTATTTCCGCATTTAATACCCGATGAATGCCATGCTTTTTCAAAAACACAATATCCGTCACTACTTGTGTCCCGGCGTTATTTAAAAATGTATTTGCGGGCAGTCTCACGGCACCTAAAAAATCCGATTTTTCAAGAATTTTTCTTCTCGTTTGGCTCTCCTCCGAATCCATTGTAAAGCGTGAAGTAATAAAGGCTACAAGCCCGTCCGGGCGCACCAAATCAAGCGACTTTAAAAAATAGTAGTTATGGATGCTCTCTTCTCCCCCCAAGTCCCGGTCAAAGACCTTATAGTCCCCGAAAGGGACATTGGAAACTATTAAATCATAAGATTCACGCAAAAAATTCGCCTCTTGAAATGGCTTATTATAAATGGCGGCATTGGGATGAAGTTTTTGCGCAATCATGCTTGAAACAGTATCAATTTCCACCATAGACAACGTTGAATTTTCAAACATCTCTTTTGGCATCACGCTGAAAAAATTTCCAATGCCGGCCGCCGGCTCTAAAATCTTCCCGTGATTAAATCCACCCGCCGATAACCCATGATAGATGGCATTTATTACGGCATCCTTTGTGTAATGAGCATTTAATGTTGAAGCAATGGCGTTGCCTAACATGACTCCTTTATCATCTAGTTGCCCGAATAACTCATGGGCACGCTTTACCAAATCGCGCAAGCTGATATCTTCTTGCGTTTGCCAAAAATCATCATTGGTCGGGTTAAATCCGATAACTTTTAAAGCTCCCCATCCTTTATACCGTGAGAGAATTTCTTGTTCTTCGGGCGTACATACTCTGTTGCGAGATGCTATTAATACTTCTAATGCTTTGCAATTGTCCTCTAACGCCTCCTTCTTATTAAATGAGGCTTTATTGCTATACTGCGGCTCTCGGCGAAAATCTACGAAAGGGCCAACTGGCTTAACAGCTGATCCCAAGCTATCTCTTGCGCCACGTCCTGCGCCGTCCCCTCCTCTATCAATTGATATTTCGTCTTGGCGTAGTCCATCCCCGCTTGGATCACTTTGTTCTGCTCCTCCACTGAAGCCAGTGTTTTCAGAAACCTCTCCTTGTCGGACTCGCACATGAAGGCCATCGCCATCCGGCTCACGTGGAGCATTTTCCCGCAGAGGTCTGAAAATTTCGTTTTCTGTTCTTGGTTCAGGGTCGCCGTCCGAGAGGCTATGTAGTCCGTTGATTGTGTTTTCATATTGTTCAAATAAGTTTAATTGTTGCGGATCCTTTATCTTTATTTTTTTCATGCTAATATATGATTTTTAATACATTTTCGCATATAAAATTTGGTCAATTACAAACGTAACCCTCATTATTTTTTTTCAAAATCAAACTCGACTCTCCATGAGGTTGTATTCAGCTTCAATGACGCATCAAAAGACTTTCCCGATTTTGACTTAAAGCCCTTTATGCTCCCGCCCGATGAGCCTTTTTCAATGAGATTTTTCAATGTGGAATCGGAGATTTTTTTTCCTGCCACCGTATTCCACACCACAAAATTACAGCCCTCTCTGTCACTGCAGGATATGCCCTTGGAAAAAGCGCTCATTTTACCCTTCTTGCACTTCGGGCAATCACATACAACAGCGCCCGCCGCTATCGACGTCGCCACCGTCACGCCACCGCTCATTATTTCTTGCGTCAAAGACGAAGCATACTCGCGTATTTCTTTATTGAATTCCTCTGCGGCATACTTGCCACTCGCCATCAACGCCAATTTTTTTTCCCACCCCCCCGTCAATCCGGCTTTAGCAATGTCTTTTTCCTTGACAAACTCATAAACAGACAATCCTTTAGCCAACGGCACAAGCGACTTCTTTTGCCGCTCGATATAGCCTCGGGCAAATAACGTTTCAATAATGGCTGCTCGCGTAGCCGGCGTTCCCAATCCGCCCTCCTTCATGGCTTCTCGTGCCTCCGCATCTTCTATTTCCTTGCCACACACTTCCATAGCCGACAGCAGGGAGGCTTCAGTGTGTATAGGGAGTGGCTTTGTTTGCTTTTCAACTACTATTTTTGATACAATAGAGACCTTTTCTCCCGTTGTAAAATCGGGCAAAACTTGTTCTTCATCTTCTTCATCATCCTTATCCTCCTCCTTCATTTTACCGCGTATGCTGCGCCATCCTTGTTTTAGTATTTCACTTCCGGTACCGACAAAAAGTTCTTCTCCCCCTTTCATTTGCACTTTTGAAACGCGCTTTAAACAATCTTCTCCGAAGGACTCGAACATACGGGACACAATCAAATCATAAATTGCCCGCTCCTTCTCGGATAAGCCGTCAGAAGGAATATTTTCAGTTGGCAACAAAGCATGATGGTCTGTAACCTTTTCATCATTCACTGATTTTTTATTCAATTTTCGTCCCTGGTATTCCGCCGACCACTTTTTATAATTTTCATTGTTTCTAAAACAACTAATCAAATGAGGCGTCTGTTCATACACATCTTCACTAATATAGCGTGAGCCCGTGCGAGGATAAGTAATATATTTGCACTCATACAATTTTTGAGCAATGCCCAACGTGTCATCCGCACTCAAGGACAGTTTTTTATTTCCATCCCTCTGTAACTCGGTTAAATCATACAGCAACGGAACAGAATCTTTCGCTTCTTTTTTTTCATACTTCACCACTTCCATTTCTTTTCCCAATGTGCGGCAAACAGCCTCACAAACATTTTTGTCGCTCCATTTCTTTTCCGATTTCAAAATGAACTCTGTATTTTTTTTCCCTACGGCTTTAATGACATAAAAGAACTCTTTTTTATGAGACTTGTTTTTTAAATAACGGGCGCAAATCATGGACAATGTTGGCGTTTGGACACGCCCCAACGAATACAACCCCACTCCTACCGTCAAACTTAATGCTCTGGTAGCATTCATGCCAACAAGCCAATCGGCTTCCGAGCGGCATCGTGCAGAATGAAAGAGAGAATCGTACAGTTTACCGTCTTTTAAATTTTTAAAACCATCAATAATTGCCTTATCGGTAAACGATGAAATCCATAACCGTCTGAATGGTTTTTTACAATTCAGATGCTGATAAATATATCTGAAAATTAACTCCCCCTCACGCCCCGCATCCGTGGCCACCACAATCTCAGACGCTTTTTCAAAACATTCCTTGATAATTCGCAATTGTTTTTTCGCGCCAGAGTCTTCTTTCCACTCCTTCCCTTTCTTTTCCATTTTTCCGACAATTTTAAAAGGGTTTGGCAACATCGGTAAATTTTCTTTTTTCCACTCCGTAAACCCATATGCTTCCGGAGGCGCAGGCTGTACTAAATGCCCAAACGCCCATGTGAAAATATATCCGTTGCCCTCTACAAACCCATCGCCGGATTTTGTGGCCCCCATAACCTTGGCAAGCTCTTTGGCAACCGACGGTTTTTCTGCTATTACTGCTATCATAATGTTATTTCTTTTTTCTTTGTATTTTTTTAAATGGCATCGCGGACTGCACAAAATTCAATGCCTTCTCCTCTTTATCTTCAAACCAACTTACGTTAAATTTGACTACTCTTACCAAATAATCAATGTATGAGTCAGTTGGATTTGTTTCCAAGAAACCACAGAACATTTTTTGATTATATCGCAATTCC